>Ga0302320_10006252_pt1 | contig 26479 bp, 18 predicted proteins | sample Bog_T0_3_FD_202130 | JGI IMG/M metagenome (GOLD analysis project Ga0302320, IMG submission 202130) | Peat permafrost microbial communities from Stordalen Mire near Abisko, Sweden - Bog_T0_3 | ecosystem: Environmental > Terrestrial > Soil > Wetlands > Peat | place: Sweden: Abisko, Stordalen Mire... | reverse complement strand
AGCACCTAGAAGGGATACTGCTGGGACTCCCGCTGCTTGCGGCGACGTTGGCTATTGGAGCTTCTGTGGCCATTGGCCAGACCGATAGCCCTCAGCAGCAGTCCCACGACAAAATGTCTCCGAAGGCCATTCACGCGACGAACCAGGATCGCGGACAGCAAGTTTTCGAGCAGAATTGCGCCCGGTGCCATAATGCCCCGGAGGGTTTCTCCTCAAGTATCTCGGGCTCGGTGGCCATGCACATGCGAGTGCGCGCGGGGCTTAGCGATGCGGACTACAAAGCTCTGCGGCGGTTCCTAAACCCGTAAGTTAGGCGTTCGAGACAAGGAGCAATGGGCCAACCACTGCTTTGTTTGAGGTCGCGTCATACGTCATCGCCAATCTAAAAGGAGCGTTTATGCACAGGAAATACATGCGATCGGTTTTGTTGGTCACGGGCCTGGTCAGTGCGGGGCTTTCTTTTCCAATGGCCAAGGCTGAAGCTGCCCCCCAGAGGATCGAGATCACAGCGAAGCGTTTCGAGTTTGAGCCAGGGGAAATCACCTTGAAGAAGGGGCAGCCGGTGGTGCTCGTGCTCAAGAGCGCAGACGTTCCGCACGGGATTCGCATTCGCGAGCTGAATGTTGAGGTCAAAGTGGGTAAAGGCGGTACAGCTGAAGTGAAATTCACACCGGACAAAACTGGGGATTTTGTTGGTCACTGCGCAGTGTTTTGTGGTAGCGGGCACGGCTCGATGGTCTTCAAAGTGCACGTCGTGGACTAGAATGAGCACGCACTTTCGAGCCGCTGCGAGATTCTTCTTGGCAGGAATCGGCGGCCGCAAGGTCAAACTCCCCGGGAAGCCTTGATCCGGTAGCTATGACGAATGGCAGGGGCCCCATTGTCATCGGAGACAAGAATCAGAAGAATCTGCTTTCTGACACTCCGGAAACCGGTGCGGACGGCAAGTAAGCGTTTTCGCATTCCTGTGCTTCCTGTCGAGACAAGGGTGTACGTCCCCGCCCAAGGTCTCAGAGGTTTCGAGAGTTCCTCTCGAGCCGGCATGATTGTCATCTGATTGTAATTTTTCGACGTCATTCGCCTGAATCAGACTCGAATCGGTCACAATGAATGAAAAGAGGCCTTGAATGATGGTCCAGGACCTGGAATTCACGACAGAAACTAAAACCGGCGAGGCATGCACAACAAACCTCGGTAGGATTCTAATCATTGAAGACGATCCACGCATGCAGAAGGTGCTACGGAGAATCTTCACGGAGGAGCGCTACGCCGCCGTTGTCGCCGGCGACGGCCAAACTGGACTGGAACTATTTCGCAGCGAGCGGCCGCTGGCTGTGGTCTTGGATCTGATCCTTCCGCAGATTTCAGGACGTGAGCTCTGCCAGATGTTCAAGAGCCAATCGAGCGAAATCCCCATCATCGTGCTGAGCGCAATCACGGATGTTGCGGATAAGGTGCTTCTCCTGGAGTTGGGCGCCGATGATTATGTGACCAAGCCCTTTAGTCCGCGTGAGCTTACGGCACGCGTGCAAGCGGCAATTCGGAGACAGCGGAAGCCAGCGTTTCCCACGGTTTATCGATTCGCGGATTGCGAAATAGACTTCGAAAAAATGGCGGTACGACGCGATGGGCGTCCGGTAATCCTAACTGCCCATGAGTTCAAGTTATTGAAATTCTTCACTAAGAATTCTGAGCGCGTGCTCACACGCGAGGCTCTATTGAATGAAGTTTGGGGATACAATGCTTATCCAACCACTCGAACGGTTGACAACCAAATCCTGAAATTGCGCCAAAAGTTAGAGCCGGATCCGGCGAGACCCAGACACCTTCTGACAATCTACGGGGCAGGATACAAATTTGTCCCATGAGGTAACAGTGGACGGCGATATGGAAGGCGACCCATCCCCGCGGATAGTCTCCTCGCGCCGAAAGCAGGGCATTCGAACTTATGCTCTTTTGGTTTTGGGGATGGCAGTTGTCACACTCATCGTCACAAGCTTGTGTGTGCTGATCATTCGTAATCGATGGCGAGCGCAAGTGACAGAAGATCTGTCTCAGGATCTTGAGCATTCGGTTACAGCTTTCCAAAACCTTCAGTCGGAACGATTGGAAGCTTTGGAGCGCGAGAACGCTCTTCTTGCCGAGCTCCCGACGCTGAAGGCGCTGATGACCAGCGGAGACGATCTGACAATCCAGGACGGTGCAGTCGAATTCTGGCAGATCAGCGGCACAGACCTGTTCGCGCTTGCCGACTCCCGCGACCGAGTGGTTGCAGCCTATACGAAAAGCAGCACGGTAAGTTCATCTCTTCGGGATGGGCTGAAGAACCTGTTGATCTCATCGGGTAAGCACTATCTCATTGACGGAAAATCTCTGTATGCATGCTCGGTTCGTCCGCTGTACTTCGGAAGTGATGAAAGCGGCACGCTGTTGGGGTATGTGATCAGCGGAGTTTCGAGCGAGCGCACGGTTCGACAGATTAGTCAACCTACCGGTGTTGAAGCGACATTCCTCAGTGGCGGAAAGATCGTAGCGAGCACCCTGTCGCCTTCGTTACAGACAAGTTTCGCAACACAGCTCTCGTCGCTTTCCGGAAACCCTCTGGCACCCTTAAAGGTGAAACTCGGAGATGCCCACTTTCTGGCTGTCACAGAGGATCTCTCCGCTACGGCCTCATCTCCGCTGCAATTGGTGGTTCTGAAATCCCTGGAGCCGGCGGAGCAGTCAATCAGCCGCATCAACCGGATGGTCCTGAGCGCGGGCCTCCTGGCGCTATTGTGCGGCACGGGCCTGATGATCACGCTTTCGCGCCTTGTAACACGCCCTCTTGAAGAACTCTCGAAAAGTGTCCGGGCATTCGGGATGGGCGATGTGGACCATCAGATTCCACGGCATGGAACTGAGGAAGTGCTGGAACTCAGCGGGGCGTTTGCACGCATGCGGAACGAGATTCAGCAGGCTAACCGGGATTTGCTCGAATCTGAGAGGCTGGCGACGATCGGTCGCATGGCCAATTCTATCTCTCACGATTTCCGGCACTATCTCGCGACAATCTATGCTAATTCGGAGTTTCTTCTTGCCGATCGGTTTCCTTCGAAGGAGCGTGCTGAAATTTTCGCGGACATCCGCTCCGCCGTACTCGGGTCGACGGACATGATTGAGTCGCTCCTGATCTTCAGTCGCACCGGCGTAAGCATACGAAGATCACCAGCGTTGATGGCAACATTGCTGGATCGCGCAATAGCACTGATTCGCACGCATCCTGATGCGGAAGGGGTTCGAATCGAAACTCGGCACGGTGATCCTGCGGAGACAGGGATCGTCGTCGACGAGAAGCAGATCGAGCGTGCGATCTTCAATCTGCTTCTCAATGCCTGCCAGTCCGTTCGCACTTTCGCCAATGCAGCCCATGTCCTGGTGACCCTGGAAGTCCGCGAGCAGCAGATTATCGTAAATGTGATCGACAATGGCGCTGGCGTTCCGGAGAAGATTCGCCAGAATCTGTTCGAGCCATTCGTGAGCGACGGAAAGCAAAAGGGCACTGGTCTTGGTCTCACCCTCGCCGATTGCATCGCATCTGAGCACGGAGGCGAAGTCATTCTCCTCAGCAGTCGACCAGGTGAAACGATCTTCCAGATGAAGGTGGCGCGCGATCTTGGGACGCATGAAGTGGCGACGGAACTGGAGAGTATCGCGCAATCAGGTGAACTGAAATGAGAATTACCGGATTTGAACGCAAGCAGAGTTTTGGTTCTACCCTTTTCCGCAAGTTGCGAGTGTGGCTGATTGCTGTTGTATGTTTCGGGCTTTTTGCTCACATTCTGATCGCGCAGAATGAGAATCAGGAGAGTCTTTCACGACAATTTCAGAAACTGACGGAAGCCATGGCGACTACGCAAGCCCAACTGGAGCAGTCCCAGCGCCAGATTGTCGATATGCAGAAGCAACTGAAGGCGTTGCAACAAAAGATGTCGCAGGGTTCATCAATAGAGACTTCCCCAGTGTCTCCCGGGCCTTCCTCATCTGCTTCTGCGGAAGAAAACCAGCCTACGGATATCCCATCTGCAGTTCAGGATATTCGTGATCGACAGGCAATGCAGGAGTCCCAAATAGCGACGCTAGAGCAAACGAAGATAGAGAGCGAGTCGAAGTATCCTGTGAAGATCACTGGTCTGCTGCTACTGAGCGGTTTTGTCAACACGCGAGCAGTGGATATGGCAGCGGCACCAACAGTGGCTTCGCCCGGTCCTGGAAGTACAGGAGCCTCTGTTAGACAGACGGTGCTCGGGTTCGACGCACGAGGTCCGCACTTGTTTGGCGCTAATAGTTACGCGGATCTGCGGGTTGATTTCGACGGTGTTTCGCAGTCGAGCGCCGGCACGAGCACTTACTCGGGACCCTATTCCGCCAATGCTACGCCGCTGCGGCTCCGCACGGCTCACGCTGGCTTGCGATGGGAGCGAACCGAAGCCTATTTTTCGCTGGATCATCCCATTTTTAGTCCCGATACGCCTACTTCGCTCACGGCCATAGCCGAACCAGCTCTCGCGTGGTCGGGCAATTTGTGGACCTGGAATCCTCAGATAGGCGCGAGACAGGATGTCCCAATATCGCCTTTGCTCGATATTCGGCTCGAAGCAGCCTTGATTGACGTTGGCGATGCCCCGCTATCGCCGACAATCTACATCGGAGGAACGTCGGCCGGAACTCCTCCCAGCGGCGCAGAACAAAGCCGCTGGCCCGGTGAAGAAGCGCATCTCGCACTGGTCGGATCCGGGCTGAATGCGGAGAACAGAAGCCACTTCGGCCTGGGAGGGTATTTCGCGCCCCACCGCCTTCCCATCGGGAAAGAATTCGACTCTTGGGCGGCGACGCTTGACACCCGGCTTCTTTTGCCTGCACGTCTGGAACTGACCGGAAGCTTCTATCGCGGACTAGCGCTGGGCGGTCTTGGAGGTGGAGCTTTGAAGGACTTCGAATATCGTACCGATCCCGATACAGGCCGTTACTATGTCCATCCTCTAGACGACGTTGGTGGATGGGCGCAACTGAAAGAGAAGATCAACGAACGAGTTGAGCTTAACGGGGCCTTCGGAATGGATGATGCGTTCGCTGCGCAAGTGCGGCGATATAGTGTCCCAGGAGGCAATACGTTCGAGAATCTTTCCAGAAACCAGACTTTCACCGGCAATGTGATTTACAGGCCGAGTGCCTATCTGCTGTTCTCGGTGGAATACCGGCACATAAGGAGTTCTCCGGTGCTGGACCCCGGGGCTGAGAGCAACGTCTTCGGCCTGGGGGCAGGATTCAAGTTTTGATGAGAAACGCAAAATTCGTCGGGTGGATGGTATGCGCTATCGTCCTCGCAGCCAGGGCAATGAGCCCGCAGGTCCGTCCTTCGGAGAGCCCGGCCGCCGAGTTGAGGCTTCATATCGCCTCTTCCGATTCAGGCAAGGCTCGTGCAGTTCCGGCAGTCATCTGGCTGGAACCTGTGCCAGGAGCTCCGGTTCTTACTTTCCTGCCCCAGGGGCATTACACGCTGCTCCAAAAGAACCGCATGTTCGTTCCCCACCTTCAGGTCATTCCGGTGGGTGCCGTCGTTCAGTTTCCCAATGCCGATCCCTTCTTTCACAACGTCTTCTCTCTCTTCGAGGGAAAGCGTTTCGATCTTGGACTTTACGAGGCAGGCTCGACGAAGTCCGTGAATTTTTCACGGGAAGGCGTTTCATATATCTTTTGCAACATTCATCCGGAAATGAGCGCTGTGGTGCTTGCTCTCTCGACCCCGCTTTATGCGGTCGCAGATGCCAAAAACTCGTTCGTCCTTCGCAATGTCCCTCCAGGCGATTACCGCTTCCACATCTGGATTGAAGGAGTACCGCTCGCCAGGCTCGAACAAGACACCCGTCGTCTGCATCTTGCTTCCGGCCCGGTTGACCTTGGACAGATTACGGCTCCTATGTCCGGGACCGGAGAGATGAGTCACACCAACAAGTTTGGTAAGAGTTACACTCCAGACCCCCAATCGATCTATTGATCGAGGCAACTTCACACGTTGAACGATCGATCTGGAAAAGAAAATCGACGTTCCCTTTGTATCCATTGTTCATTCCCGCAGTAATCGTCTCCTGATCACGGGAGCCGGCTCCTAATTTGTGCCTTCTATCAACTGCTTCTGCATTTCGCCGGAAAGGCTCTCTGCGTAGCTTTCGGTCAGATGATCCTCATGGGATCACACGACGCTTGGCGATGGCGGTAAACCAAAGGCTGCGGCCACAGTCGTTTGCGTAGACCATCGTCTTCGAGTCGGCTTCCCATGACGACTCAATTTGATTGCATGGCACATCCGCCACCCGGTGCGTCGCACCGGTCTGCTGATCGCGAATCCAGAGATTCCACACTCCATGATCCAGATGGCTATACGCCATCCAATGCTCATCTGGCGACAATGCCGGATAACGAGATTCTCCGAGATAGAGCGGAGTGTTCTGGTGATTCTGGTCGGTCAGGTAAATCTGCGGTGGACGGCCGTCTTCTACGCCGGAAACTGCATAGTCGCGCTCAGAGATGAAGCTTGCGTCGTACACGTTTATGGAAGGAGGCGTGAGTGCCGTTTCTGTTGAGTGAGCGGACTGGAACGACTGCAGCACCATTAGGCGTCCTCGCCCGTGATCGGCGCGTACAAACGCAACGTTCTCCCCATCGATCGAGAGCATTGGATTCTGCCCATCTTCGACAATAGCTTTCTCCGGTTCTTTCGGATCTGCGATCTCGGAGGCTCCCTTGCGTGCCTTCTCCACGAATGCGTGCCCTCGACCGAGGCTAAAGGAGAGATCGTCATCGGGCGACGGGTCGACCCAGTTCGTAGTTCCCGCGGTAACCAGTCGGTACCCATTCGCAGAGCCCGCGACATAGTTCGTCGCGGAACCTGCTGCGGCTGGGACCCCATTGAGCAGGAATTGAGTTTCGAGAGGAACCCGATAGGCGAATTCCTGTCGTACAGTCTGTTCACGCGTGAAGGTCGAATGTGCGTTGACCATTACAGCCGCGACCATGAAGCTTGCCCAGGCATAGCGACTCCAATCCGCTCCCGCGCCTTGAACACGAGGTCTCTGCCATAGCAGAAGGTAGATGCCAATCAGAACGGCAGCCATCAGAAATAATCGTGGGGTGAAAAGCAAGATTGCTGGCCCCATGGGCCGTCCCGGAACGGGCATCGGAAACCCAATTCCCAGGTAAGCGACAATGAGAGCGATGAGCCACATATTCATTCGGCGCTCGAGCAGGACCGCGGCAAGCGCGCAAACCGGAAAGGCCATGAGCACGAAGTTGTAGGAGGCGGGAATGGTGGAGATGGCTAGCGATGAGGTCAGTAAACCAATCCACTCGAGGATGATTTGCTGGGGCCTACGGTCATTCCTCCGAATCAATAAGATCGCGGGGGCAAGCAGCAGCATCTGCAGTGCCGGTTGCAACAGAGCATAAAGGAGTGTTGAGTTATGCCAAGGGTGCGGATTCCACTGTAGCTCCGGGAGCAGCAAGTAATGTAGGAGACCCGATATCGACGCCGCAGACGGTATGTAAGGTGGCATCGCCTCGCCATGAAGCGCCCAGGGAAGAACTTGATAGAGATATGTGCGATGTAGGTTCCAGCCGAAAACCGCAATCGACAGCCCGGCTGCTCCGATCCCTGTAGCTGCAAAGGACGCGACCGCGCGCCAGTTTCTGCGCTGCAGATAAAGCACAACCAAGAGCACAGGAAAGACCTTGCACGCAGCGGCGACGGCGATAAGCGCGCCTGAGATAACGTAGTGTTCCTTCACGTAACACCAGCATGCCGCCACAATCAACACGAGAAGAAATATGTAAAATTGCCCGAAAAGCAGGTTGCGCTGGAGTGGAAGACTGAAGGCCAGGAACAGGGCAATGCGCCGGTAAAGTAATCCCGTCAGTGAATGAATGAACCAACAGAGTGGAATCAAAATGACAAGATTTGCGATCATCCACACATGCTTGGCCGCGAGCGCTGGAAGCACCGTTAGCGGCCAAATTACCAGAGTTGAGAACGGGGTTATCGGAATCATCCCTACGGCCGGAATATCGAGCGCGCGATGGTCTTTTTCTCTCTGCAGCCAAATCCACTCGTAAACGCGGGTGATGTCGTAGCTTTCGCGGGCCAATCGCGCCGTCAGATAATAATTGGGAAAGTCGGTGTTCAGTTTCGTCCAGGCGCGCGGCACGGTGTGAAGACCCAGATAGGCAACCGCCATCAACAGAGCAACCCGTTCAATCCACGATAGAGCACGCCGATCCGGCAAAACATCCACACCTCATCGTGGTCTAGTCGGCGATATCGGTTGTCAGGGAATTGTCATTGAATCATCTCCATGTTGTCTGCTGGGCGACGGAAGAATGATGACGCCGCTTTCGCGAGAGTCAGTCCGAAGGGCAGGAGGATGGATGCCGCATCTGGTATGCGTAGGCTTCCTCGGCCATGGTTTTCTGAGAAGCCGTGGTTCAACACGCAGCCTCCTCCGGAACGGCGGGATAAGTGCTGGCCCGCGTTTCTTGTGACAATCCGATGACAGCGTCCTGACAACTTGGCGCGGGTGTAGTAATACATTTGCCAGTAGTTGCGGGCGGCTATCCAAGTCCGCGAAGTGTGAGTCACTCGCTCAGTTGACAGAGAAACGGCCGGAGAATCGAAAGCACTCGCGAGAACGCTGAAAAGATAGTCCTCGATCTGGCCTATCGGCGAACAGACAGGCAGTTGGCTGAATAGATTGTCAAACAGGATATTGAGCTGCTCTCTGGGAGTGCTGTCCGGCTGATCGACCGTTGGTTGGAATTCAAGTAGTAAGACGAGGTTCTGTCATGACTTTTAGCCTTCCGTTCACGGATGTCAGAAGTGCAGTAGAAGAAATCAGAGCTGGACGCATGGTCGTCGTGGTTGACGACGAAGACCGTGAGAATGAAGGCGATCTCACGATGGCCGCGGAGAAGATTTCCCCGGAGGCCGTGAACTTTATGGCCAAATTCGGTCGAGGGCTGATTTGCCTCGCGATGACACCGGACCGCCTGGACTATCTTCAACTGCAACCGATGTCTGCGCGGAACACGGCACGCTTCGGTACGGCGTTCACCGAGTCGATCGACGCTCTGGGGCACGGAGTCACCACAGGGATCTCTGCTCAGGATCGCGCTGAAACGATTCTATGTGCGATCGATCCGGCAACTCATCCTTCCGAATTGGGAAGACCTGGCCATGTATTTCCATTGCGAGCACAAAACGGCGGAGTTCTTGTGCGTGCCGGCCAGACCGAGGCGTCCGTGGATTTGGCCCGGCTGGCGGGTTTGACGCCTGCAGGTGTGATTTGCGAAATCATGAAAGACGACGGCACAATGGCGCGCGTGCCGGACCTTATCGAGTTCTGCAAAGAACACAGATTGAAGATGATCACGGTAGCGGAATTGATACGTTATCGGATGGCTCATGAACGTTACATTCATCGCAAGGGCGCGGCTGTGCTGCCGACCAGTTTTGGCGACTTTTCGATGATCGCTTACGGCTCCGATCTCGATCGAGAGTCACATATCGCCCTTGTGCACGGGGATGTCGCTTGCACCGATAAACCAGTCCTCGTTCGAATGCATGCTCATTGTCTCGCTGGAGATGTATTTCACGCTTCGTCGTGCGAATGTGCTTCAAACATTCGTTCCTCTTTGCAGCGCATTGTCGGTGAAGGAGTCGGCGCCGTGATTTATTTGCATCAGAACGCGCTTGGATATTCGCTCACAAGGATTGATGGAGCGGATACGCTGGAGTTCCACAATGAAGAGAGGGAGCAGGCTTCTCTGGAGCATCAGAGAACAACACAGCGCCAGATCGGAATCGGGGCTCAAATCTTGCTGGACCTCAATATTCGACACATCCGGCTTATGACCAACCATCCGCGCCGCGTGGCGGCTCTGGAAGGATACGGGATTGAGATTGTCGAGCATATCCCGATCCCTGCCAGCTTGACACGCAAATGCGATACCTCAGAAGAAGAGATTGCTGTTGTGGAGAAGCTGGTTGCCCCGTATGCGCAGGTCATCCAACCGGTCGCGTGTGGTCCTCATTCAGAATCGCAATGCGTTAGATAAGCCTGAGGGCGGTGATCCAAACTTACGAAGTTAGAAGATGCCCCGATAAGCGCCAACACAGCCCTCGCCAGAGAGTGATACTGTCGGCACGCACGTAACCAGCGGAACGGGAAATCAGAAAGGCGATGTATTGCTGCCAGAGGGGCCTGCCAACGGACGGAAGGAGTCGCTTGTTGCGCAACTGGACGCTAGTGGAGTTGATCGGTGCGATACGCGCTGGAATCAAATTCCGCTTGATTACCCTCCATCTTTTACTTCGTGATGATAGGTAGGTGAGCTGTAGCCACATGGCGTCCTGGTTCCTCTCAAACATGATCTTTAGAACGGAGCCTGAGAAACACTCGAGCCAACTCTTGCGCGTGGCTGGGAGCCGGTCAATCTCGAATGCGACGAGAGGATGGAGGCGGCAACCGAACCAGGCTCGCGCAAGGTAAAAAGCTATCGCAGCAAAAGGCCCCAGCGATGGAGAGTGGATCTGGTTCCACAGCTGCCAGAAGTTCTCGTCGTCTGAATGGGAGTGAAGGAAAAGGGCCAACTCGCGAACATGATGGACGATCCACTCCCCCAGGAAAAGGTTGCGCAAGATGTGAAGGGAGAGGTAAGCAAGATGGTCGACGGGGTTCACACAAGGAAACGAGAAACCGTCAAGCTCTCGCCTTGTGCGCCGCTCCCAAAGGAGTTCAACTTCGGGAATGTCGATTTGCGAGACGCGCGGGTTCCAAAGACAGAAGTGCAGTTCAATTGAAAGCGGCATCTCAGGATCGAACGGATTGCCTCTCCACTGCCATCCATTTTGTCGAACGAGTGTTGCTTTGTGGTCGGCAAGGGCATAATAGCTGACTCCTTCAGAGGATGGTTCGTATCCGATACCTGTCAGAGCGCCGTGGGCGGTCTCGATGTTTTCAGGCGGACAGAAGATATCGATATCGGACTGCGCCCTGAGCCGCGGGTCCGCGACATAATCTGGAGACTGCGTAAACCCCTTTATAACGATGTGCTCGACGCCCGCTCGTCCAAGCGCCTCGGCAACTTCACGATAAGTAGCCTTGACGCGATCGAAGCGGAGAGCATTGTCGGCGAGATTGGTTCTGAGCCGCTCCACGACCCAGTCGGGAAATCCCTCCATGGGAAGAAGCGCAAGCGGCAATGTCAGGTTCGCAGTCTTGCAGAAGGCGAGAACGTCGGCCCACCCTTCATCGGAAAGCCGCTTGAGGGGTGTTGTATCTGGATCGCTCAATTGAAGTGCGAAAAGCAACGCTTTGATCTCGGATGGTATTCGCGGCGCCGTTTCTTCAGTCGTGAAAATGGATTCGTTCATAGCGAGCTAGCCTCCCAAACAGGCCAGAGATTCTATCAAAGATTGAATGAAACCGCAGACGCTGGAGCTATATCCCCTGCATCAACTCGTTGAGATAGAGAGTGTTGTTCTCGGCCGCTGCAATCCTCGTGCAGGTAAACAGCTCTCCGAGATGTTGGAGATGGATGCATAGCGCTAGTGGGTATACATTTCCGGTTCGCCCAGAATGCCCTTCCGTGGCAAGTGGCGCAAATAGAGCACGATCGACCAGATCTCATCGTCACTCAAAATGCTTTTCGAGCCAGGCATGCCCGAAGGCCAGATGCCGAAGTCGATGATCCACTTGAGTTGGCCGTCAGTGTAGGACTGTACTCCCTCTCCAGCCAAGGACGGGACCGGTGGGGACATTCGATCGGCAAAGGGAACGCCGGTGTTTTGGCCATCCAACCCATGGCATGCGACACAGTAATGCGAGAACGCTTCCTTGCCATCGGAGACCGCCTCTGCGTTGTCTCTCAGAGGATTCTTTTGCGTTTTGTTATGCACGAGAATCTTGTGCTTGGCCCAGTTCATGACTATCGTCTCAACTTTTCCTGGCGGATCAGCCTTGCAGCCGACGAGAACGATTCCGAGAGGGATCGCGAACAATGATGCGGCCAATGTTGCTGCGACGATAGGAAGAATGGTTCGTGCCATGGGGTTAGCGGGCTGTCCTGAATGTAACTGGCATCCTGCGATTGATTGTCACAACACCGTAAGTTGATTGTCACTGGATTGTTGTAGCCGCTTCTTGCAGGGGACTAATCGACCAATAGCGAGAGATCGCCAGAAGAGGTAAATGGCGGACATGCGCCAGTCGCCGAAGGGCGAGATGAAAATGACAATTAAATGACAACACATGTGTGTTGGTGCGGGTATTGTGAACGGTGCTGGCCTCCAATTTGGTATCTTGCTGGGAGCTTGGTTCCGCTATGGGACAAATGGAAGAGGAATTACGGACATCAAGGAGAGAATTACATGCGAATCAATAAGCCAATCGACAAATGCGATGAGAGTTCGCCGACGTTTCCTAAAAGAAGCATCAAAGGATGGCGCGGCGCCCTGACTGCGGCGATGTTGTTGGCTGGCGCTTCCGGGATCGGTCTCGCGCAATGGCCTGGTACGGAGGCATTTCTGCCCAGCCCGGTGAGAGTTATCTCTACGGTGCCCGCGATCGGGGATGTAAACCCCTACGGTGTTGCGTTTGTACCTAAGAACTTTGAGACAGGCGCAGGACCTTTAAAGCACGGGGATATTCTGGTCTCGAATTTCAACAACAGTTTGAATCTTCAGGGTACGGGAACAACCATCGTCCGTGTTCCCGCAAGCGGTGCTCCGACCTTGTTCTTCCAGGGCAAAAAGGGACTGGGGCTTACCACAGCGCTGGGAACGCTGCAATATGGGTTTGTGGTAGTTGGCGACGGGCCTACACCGACCGGCGATTCGGCAAGCGCGGAGCCTGGGTCGCTGTTGGTGATCAACAATCAGGGCAAACTGGTCCAGACAATTGCGAATGCGTGGATCCAATATCCCTGGGACATGGCGTTGATCGACCATGGAGATCGGGCGACTGCATTTGTGACCAATGCTCTTAATGGAACAGTTAGTCGGCTTGAATTTAAGGTGAGTTCGAGCGGCCTTACATTGCTGACGGCGAAGACCATCGCCTCGGGGTATGTTCACCGTGGCGACCCGGCCGCCCTGTTTGTTGCTCCCACGGGTCTGGTATTCGATGCCACGCCTGGCCGTCTGTACGTCGCTTCGACCGGGGACAATGCCGTGTTCGCGATACCGGATGCCGCGAACACGGAAGCAGATGAAGGAAAAGGATTGATCGTCTACCAGGACGATGCACACCTGCATGGCGCGCTGGGACTGGCTGAAGCGCCAAACGGCCATCTGCTCGTCACCAACAACGACACCGTCAATTCCGATCCCAGCCGGCCGAGCGAAATTGTCGAGTTTACTAAGGGTGGAGACTTCGTCAAAGAGGTCTCGGTCGATCCAAGTCAAGGAGGGTCTTTCGGCCTGGCAGTCAGTTCGACGAATAACCAGTCAATCCTGGCGGCAGTGGATGACAACACGGCAACACTTATCATTTGGACTCTGAATGCTCCCTAGCGAGGGCGGCATTTCCTGCATTGGGTAATTTAGCCCCATGGTGCGTCCATTGGCTTCGAGATGACTCCAGAACGAAGTTACAAAAAGACTGGGCCAATCCTCAGAGACAAAAATGGCGGCCAGAGCAGCCCAGCCTGCAGACTCACGGTGCGATTGGTCGCCGGCAAAGCGTGGAGAACCAAAGGCCTCGTCCGCAGTCGCTGGCGTATACCAGGTTATGCGAATCCGCATCCCAGGCAGGCTCGGTCGCGTTGCATTCGGAATAGGTCAGTCTATGCGTCTGCCCGTTGGTCAAATCGCGGAGCCAAAGGTTGAAGTTGCCGCCCTGTAGCCGGCTGTATGCGAGCCAACGACCGTCCGGGGAGACGGCCGGATATCTGGCCTCCTCCACGCCCAATGATCGAATGTGCCCATTCTCATTCTGGCTCTGGCCCTGATTCCAACTCGCAGCGAACAGGTCCGGTAGGCCATTTGAAAGTGCTGAAAAAATGAGATCCCCATTCGGCAAGAAAGACATATCAAGCGCATTGAGTTCTGGCGGAGTTACGGGTCGGTCGGCCGTTTCAGGGTCTGCCAGCGCATGCACCCAGATGCGTGCCCGGCCCCTATCCTCGCGAAGAAACGCCAGCCATCGGCCATCGAACGATACCACCGGAAATTCGGCCTGTGGAATGTCGGTTCGACCGGTAAGAGTGGAGACGATTGAGGATTCGTGCCTCACCTGCTCCACCCAACTCTCGCCCTTTGCGGCTGTCACGGCAAGCTGGTCGGGTTTCGTGGGGTTGAACTCTGTGATGCCTCCTTGCTTCATACCATTACGCACAACCGCGGAATGGTAGCCGTCACCCAGCATTGCGATAAACAGTACCGCATCCCCTTGAACAGCGGGGTGAACCGCCATGTAGACTTCCTTTGCGATAGGTATTCTCCATTGGTAATCGTCATAAAGACCTCGCTGATGACGAAGGTTCCCGGAGATACTTAGCCCTAGAACGAGAGCGAGTGCAACTGCCCACGCGAGCCGATCGCGTTTCGAGCTTTTGTCCATTTGTTCCGAAACATGCTGTTGCCCGCAGCGTGTTTGCCGGATCAAGAGCATGCACATAAGCGCGCAAGACACTAGCAGTACATATAGCCTTGGCACACCCAACAGAGCGCCCCAACCTTCCCCGACACGATCCGTTCCGGCAAGATACCCAGCCGCCGTGTAAAGTGGCAGGAGGATCGCAATGGAAAGGTAAGCTCTTTCCCGTCGAAGTGCTTCCAGAACTGTGCATGCAGGCAAAATGAGGAGTGCGAAATGGTAGGACTGCGGCGACGTCGAGATGGCAAGGCTGGCGAGCAAGATCGCCGCCCACTCGACACGAACCCGCCTGAGATACTCCGGCTGCGAAGAGTTCTTGCCGGGTACGGCAAGTAACAGAGGAGGGGCCATCACCGCCATCTGTATCAGAGGATGAAGGACCGCAAACAGCCACGCAGCGCGGATTGCGGGATGCGGATTTAACTGAGGCTCATAAATAAAGAGGTGATGCAAGAGCGAAGAGAGAGAAGGGTTTTTGAGGATATACGGGCCTTTTGCATCGCCGCGCAATGTCCAAGGCAGAACCTGGATGAGATAGACGCGATTCATCTCCCAGCCAAATGCGAGGACCGATGCAATCGCTGCGCCCAGTCCTCCCACAACTCCGCCAGCGAATGCTGTCAGGTCTCGCTTGCGAAGAAAATACAATAAATAGATGACTGGGAACACCTTTAGTCCGGCGGCAATCCCGATCGTCACTCCAGAAAAGAACCGCCGTTGGCGAAGATAGAGATAGCAAGCTAGGGTTAGCAGAAACAAAAGCAAAACGTAGTATTGCCCCGCGATAAAATCGTTGAGCAACGGCATGCTCAATGCGGCAACGAGAGCGATCCTTCGCCATGAGATCTGTGTCATGGCCTGTAGAAGATAAACGGTTGCGATCGCCAAGCCAAAATTGAAACCCATCCAGCAGTGTTTAGCTGCCAAAACAGGCATTCTGGTGAGCGGATACACGAAGAGCGCAGAGAACGCGGTGGTCGGCACGAAATCGACCATCGGGTCATCAATGTCGCGGAGATCTTTCTGGCGCTCCAACCATAACCACTCATAGACTCGCGAGGTGTCGTAATGCTGGCGCGCAAGTTCGGCAGCAAGATAATAGTCAGGAAAGTCGGTCTTTACCAGCCGCCACGCCGTGGGCACAGTTCGCACGCAGAAATGAAGTGCCAGGAACGCGAGAAGTACCCATTCTCCGATGCGAAGCCATCGGTGGGTCTCGGAAATGAGGTTGACTTGGGGTGATACGGAATCTTCCGATAGCATATGACCCTCCTGTTGGGACAGAGGTACTGCAGGTTCCGAGATCTTCACGGCCCCATATGACGGTCAAGAGGATCAAGCCATGGACCATCGCCTTATATGTTAACCGGATCTTCCTGGGCTCGTGTCACAGGACGTAGCAGGCACATTTTGGAAAAGAGGTTGAAACTATCGTCATATAGAATAGCGGGAACCAAGTTGCCGCGCAGATGAATATCCCTGCCTCGAGGCGCATTGTGAATGCCGACATGAGTTTGCCGGAGGGAGCACGAAGGCTTATTCGCCTGGTTGAGTTCCTTGCGCTGCTCGTGTTGTGCGCACTATTCGTTGCCAAGGGGTTGCTCCCCGGATGGCGATCGCTGCGCTCTGACTTTGGGAACTACTACATTGTGGCTCGCCTTCTGCTTGAGCATTACCCGATGGACCGAATCTACGACTGGATCTGGCTACAGCGAGCAAAAGATCACCTGTCCATCCAAGAGCCATACGCCGCCTTCCTTGGGCTAACACCCTTCTCTGCGCTGCCGCTGCTCCCACTCGCCTGGCTTGACGCACTGGAAGCGAAACGAATTTGGCTGGTAATGAATCTTGGGATACTGGCCGGTTCGATTTACGGGATGCACAAGGTGACAGGAATAGGAAGACGTCGTGTTGCGTTGATTGGGTTTCTTGCCTTCATCCCTCTACGCAACAACTTTGCGCTCGGGCAAATGCATGTGGTGGTGCTTGCATTACTGGTGCTTGCCTATTGGCTCTACACGCGAAACATGAAGCTTGGTTGTGGTACTGCCCTCGGCTTGGCGGCATCTCTCAAGGTCTATCCACTTTTCTTTGTTTTTTTCTTTCTGCGAAAGCGCGAGTGGAAAGCAGCCGCTGTGTTGGTTGGTTCGACACTCGGCCTTCTGGCGGCGTGCTTTCCCATTTTCGGTTTACCGGCCATGCGAGAGTTTCTGATTGCGCAGTTTCCTCGCATGCTGCGCGGTGAGGTCACTGACCCATTCAACCTCTGGGCTCCGTCAGCATCCACCCTTTTCCACCGTGTCTTCATAGCACAGCCGCAGACTAATCCGCATCCGATTTTTGAATCTCCGTTCCTCTTTGCACTCCTCTATCCCCTTTGGCAGCTCGGCCTGCTCGCAGTTACGCTGGTGCTGATCTCCCCCACAAGTGCGGATCCCAAGAGAGCCGATTCACATCGGAGGGCCCTCGAGTGGGCCTCATGGATCTGTCTGCTGCTTGCTCTTTCCACCGAACCGGCCTCCTATCACCGCGTGGTGCTTGCCTTTGTTGCCGTCCTGGGTCTCTATGCGATTGAGAGCGCCTGGCGTAAGGCGGTTCTTCTCGTGTGTTACTTTGTCGCGTGTAACGTCCACCCGATTGTTTCGGACCAGCATTTGTTTCGGGCCATTTTGGTTGACTTTCTTCCTCTTTGGGCTCTCGTAGCCATGCAGTTCTGTTTGCTCGCTGCGTTGCAAGCCCGGCAAAACGTTCCGTTGGCCCCGCTGGACGCGCGATTCGATTTGCCGCGCCTGAAGACCGCTTGGGTTCTCGCCACCTTCATCGCAATCTGGGGAACAGTTTCCGCAACCACCTTTGTGCACGTGCGAGGTATGAGTAGCTCGAACGATCGGATGGATAGGAGCATCGGAGTCAGTGGCCGATTTTCTCCCCATATGTCTGATAACCATTTGCTTACGGTCGCAATGGTCGTCGAGGGCTATCGCGTCCTAGACGAAAATGGCTCACATTATCAGACCGACCCGGACGGGACCGAATTCGACCAATTAGCCATTGCTGCAAATCCGAATAGTCGTCTGATCTGGATTGAAGCTGCGGAAGAGGGACATTCCCGGTTGGTGGAGTTACAAACGGATCCAGGCAATACGGGTTCAGTGCCGATTGCTACCATCCTGGACGCGGAATCACCGGCGCTATCACCGGATGGGAAGAGCCTAATGTTTATCCGCGAAACCCGAGGCATCGGCAGTGCGTGGATCGTTAGCCTTGACAAGGATGGTCAGGTGCTGACTGCACCGGCGCCCATTGGGCTCGCGGGAATGGATGTTCGGGATGGCGAATTTTCCGGACCGGATTCGATCCTAGTCTCCGCGGCTGAGAAAGGCGTGACGCATCTGTTTGTCATACGAGGAGGAGAATCGCCGCAAAGGGATTTTTCGAATGTCGATGCTATGGATTTGCCCGTGCCAAATGCGGAGGATTCTATGCTTCTATACGAACAAGAGATAAACGGCGTTTGGCGTTTGTTCGCGTCCGAACCTGAGCGCGGACGGGCCATGCAACTCACGTTCGGCGACTGCAACGCATACGATCCTATGTGGCTGGATGCAACCCACGCGATATACGTCAGCGATTGCGGACGCGGAATGAAGTTCGGCGCACTCGCGGATCTCACTGTAAGAATCGCCCATTGAACGGCCCGGTCATTGCTCATCCATGTGTCGTGACTGACGCCGGCAGCTGGAATTCCAGCGATGTATTGGCTTTCTGATGTTGTAATGGGTCCGCGATCGTTCAGTGAAACTTCCACCTCATTGTGCGAGTAAAGAATCTCCGCGTTCAGGAACGCATCGCGCAGCTTCGAACTGAAGTTCTCACATTAGCAGTGCCGTCCTCCCGCGGGCAGCCGGGTTCGATGCAAAACGTGTGTGCTCCCGCTTCAAGCCAACGGCGAACGCAGATCCTCCCGTTGCCGCGGCCTACGTTCACGTTCTCTTAGGGTGGGGCCCGCGATAGTTCTTTGACCAGATTCCTTGAGAGAAGGTTGACTCTGGTCAAGCCCGCGGTAGTCTACACCCCTTTATTGCTCAACTTCATCTCACTCCAGATGAATGGCACTGGCACGCCAGCGAATCCTTTGACAATCGGATGACAGTGTTCTGACATCTTGGCATGCGTGCAGTAATAGATTGCCATCAGATGACTTTGGCCCATCATGGAAACAGCGGCCACCAAGATTTCGTAAGAGCTGTGGTGACGAAAGGGCGCAAAAAAGTCGAGCGAAACCGCACGCGGACTGCGAATCCCGCGCAAGCGCTCGCGTAAGGAGTTCAAACTTCTGGATGATAAAAAGCATTACATTCACCCCGCGCATCTTCGAGCCTGTGGATTTCGATAGGCTTGCTAGTTTCTTCGAGTTGCTTGGATTGGATTCGTGCCAATGGCGAGATAACTCCATCGCAGCAGGCAGCCGCTTCGCGGTGCCCTTCGGCAATCTGGAGCTAGCCCGCGCATTGGAAGGTGCGGAGGGCGGGCTCCAGCGGCGGGCGGATGAACCGTGCATCCGGATCAGCATTGAAGTCACCAGTCTCGATTCCGTCCGCCAGATTGTCGAATCCTGGCAGAGAGCCAATGTGAGCAACCCGCCATCAGCGGGGAGCGAGATCGTTGACACCAAGTGGGGTTCACGGATCTTCACCGTTGTCCCAGTGCCCGGCTTCTCTGTCATGTTGTGGGAATGGAGTGACCCGTTCAAAAGGAGGCCAACCGCCCTTGAAGGCGATCTCTCGGCGAAAGGAATGCGCTTCGCCATCGTGGCTGCGCGGTGGAACGCAGTGATCACCGATCGGCTGCTGCAAGGTTCTCTCGATGCGCTGCTTCGCAGTGGAGCGAGCAAAGGGGACGTCGAGATTCTTCGCGTCCCCGGCGCGTGGGAGATTCCCTCCGCGGCTCGCAAGCTCGCTGAGACAGGCAATATTGAGGCGGTCATCACCCTAGGCGTACTTCTCCGTGGCGAAACCGCGCACTATGAAGCGATCTACAACGAAGTTTCGCGCGGGATTGGCCAGTCGCAACAGGAGACGGGCATTCCTCATGCATTTGGCGTTCTCACCTGCGAAACCGTGGAACAAGCGCTTGACCGCGCCGGGCTTAAGGCGGGAAACAAGGGCTTTGAAGCCGCCACTGCCGCCATTGAGATGGCCTCCCTGCACCGGAAGATCCACATGCAAAGCCAGAGGAAGAATGGCATAGCGTGAGCAACGAGTCGGGCAATTGAATCCTTTTCGTGAGGACATGTTTATGAGGTACCAAATGAAGCTCGTCAGCGCGTTCGTAATCGTGACTACCGTGACGTTGGGCTCAGCCCTCGCTCTCGCTTCGAGCCCGGGTGGCGACGCGACCGCTCTCGCTACGCTTCAGGCCAAGGCGGGGCAAGCACCGCCCAGAGATAGATGCTTTCTCTATGCGGAACTCGTCGGACAATTGGCGGACCGTGCCAGCCAACAGCTCATTTCCGGCGATGCCGAACAGGCTTCTAAAAGCCTCTGGATCCTCAGGCAATATGCAGAAGAGATTGATTCGGCAATTACTACAGACAGCAGAAAGTTAAAGGATGCCGAATTGCTCACACGGCGCGCCTCGTTTCGGCTCAGCAACCTGTTACGCAGCGCCTCATATGATGATCGGCCGGCTTTGGATGCGACGCTGAAGCGCCTATATAAGGCTCAAACAAATCTCATGACAGAGGTCTTCAAGAGATAAGATCCGCGAGAGGCTTTCTCACAGATGACTCTGGGCACATTGTCCGGGATTCAGAAGGAATGGCGCGGCCATCGTCCATGCCATCTGATATCGGTTTGAAGGAGCATCCGCATGGCGCGTGTGCGCCATGCGGATGCTCTACTTCTGGAGCCTCAAGGAGGAGGCGTCTTACTGGAACGCCGCGACAGGGAGGCATGTTTGGGAAACCGATGGGGCGATTTCATGATGAAGGCATGCTTGCTCTGTCTTCTCGCGTCAGCAAGCGATCTTGGATTCAGTTTGAATTCTCAATATCGTTCTCCGATGTTTGGTTAGTCGAAAGGTGACATTCTTGAACTAAATACTGGACTAACCTGGCAGCTGAGTCCCTTCCGCTAGGTTGCTTCCAGAAGAGAATTAAGCATTTCTCCGGTCAGTATCCGCACCGGTCGGCGTCCCAATGAGTAGCGTAAAAACTGTCTTACCTGGTTCAGACCTCGTCAGTTGAATAGAACCAAGGTGCTCCTCTGCTATTTCGCGTACTATGGCAAGTCCAAGTCCGAGTCCGTCGGGCTTTCCGCATGTAACAAAGGGATCAAAAAGAGTTTCGCGGATAGACGTCGGCACCCCAGGTCCATTATCGGTAACCGTGATGCAAATCATTGGGCCGATCGCTTCAACGACCATGGTCACCTTAGGTTCGGGACAGAAATGTTTCACAGCCTGGCAGGCATTGTGCAGCAAATTATAGATTGCGCTTTCGATGCTCCTCGCGTTGATCCTTGCTGTAGCGAGGGAAAGTATTTCGACATCGATTGAGACACCGTCAGCAGCTCGATGGCGTCTCACGGCAGCGACAGCTCGCTCTGCGGCCGTGCCAACATGGTGATACCCGAACCGACTGTGTCGGTTGCCACGGGCAAATCGCAACAGGGAATCGATGAGTTCAGACATCACCATCACGGCATCTTGCGCCTCGTGGAGTAGTCCTATCCGGTCGCTCGGAGAAACATCTTTGCGCCGCAGGAATTCGAGATTTGCATAGATTGCAGAAAGAGGATGGCGGAGATCATGGGATATGAAGCAAGCCATCCTGCCTATGGATGCCACTCTTTCCGCCTCGCCAGGCGTGACTGCTCGGTCCCTTTGCTCAATGTTGTTCAGATGCTGGTCCTGGTCGATTATTAGTGTCTTCCCTCGGGCCGAATTCTTCATTGCGGATGCGTACATTCACTTCCCCCTTGTCCGTGATCCTAGTTCTTGTCGTTCGGCGCGGCTATGAAGTTGACGGTTGCTCCGCTGGTGATCCGCTGTGCGGGTTTATACACTTGTGCGAACCGAATTATGCGAGGTTTATTCCAGACCAATTGAAATAAAATATTTGTCAACATCGCCGCGGTCCTGCCCAGGGAGCACACCTTCGACCCAGAGAGTTCGCTGTGAGTTAAATTTCATCAGGTCCTTCCCAGGATTAGGGCAGGTAGCGCGTTTCGTGCGGCAAGTTCGAGGGGATTTGTGGAGTCGGGGGTGTTTGCGACGCTCTGCTTATGCTACTTCAATGGATTACGCAAATCGCAGCGACTTGTGCGGGTTGACTTATTAGCCATTCGGCGGGCCGGGGAATGGATTCCGCGCCTTCGGTTTTAGCCGGAAGCCCGACGCGGCGCAAAATCTCCTGGAAACGCGAGTCCGAGCGCAGTGGATCGAAGCAAGGCCGTGTGAGAACACCCGGATTAAATCGATCTTCGAAACCATGTTTTAGCCAGATTATGGCCTCATCCTTATTGCTCAGAGCGGTGTAAATCATTGCAATATGGATGGCATGCGCAGAGTCCGGCGCTGTGCTGTTCTTCAGATTGTTAAGAAGCGCTACTGCCTCTACCTTTCTGTCCAATCCAGCGTAGGCACGAGCCAGGTTGGCGTTCAATGCCGGGCTCTCGCCGGAAATCTGGATTGCATTCTGCAGTTCACGGACTGCCCCTTTGAACATTCGTTTCTCGATATACGCCTGAGCCAGTTGAGCATGTCCATAAGCGAAACCGGGGTTCATTTCGATGGAGGTGAGACTTTGTTGAATCGACTCATCGGGAAGATGTTGGATGAGAAGCAGTTCCGCCAGGTCGGCATTGATGATTGGGGATATGGGATCGAGGCTTTCAGCTTTTTCCATCTCGGCAATTGACTCTTTGCCCCGTCCAACAAGACTCAAGTGCCAGGCGTACCAATGGTGCGCGGTCGCATAGCCGGGGCTAAGCTCTATTGCCCGTTGAAACTCTTTATCCGCAGCCGCGAAATCCCAGTCGAATCCTTCCAGGCAGAATGCAAGGGAAGCATGCGCTTCGCCAAGGCTTTCGTCCAGTTCCAGGGCTCTAATGGCCGCCGCCTTTGCTCTGGGCATAGCTTCTTTCGGTGTCATGACTGAATACTGCCAGTCTCCCAGTAGGGCGTAAGTGTCCGCCAGTCCGCTGTAAGCCGCAGCGTAGCCCGGGTCTCGGGCGACTGCCTGATTAAAGTAGATGACTGCATTTTTGAAACCCGCAGCGGTTCGTTGATTCCAGAAATAGCGTCCCTTGAGATATGCCTCCTGGGCCTCTGGGTCAATAGGTCTTTCTTTTTTGAGTGCGGCTTTTTCCTCAGGCGTGACTTCAATCCGGATCTGTTCGGCAATGGCGCGCGCTACCTGATTCTGCACGGCCAGCGTGTCGCGCACATTACCCTGGTAGCTATTCGCCCACAGATGTTTGTCAGCCGGCACCTGGATCAGTTGCGCAGTGATGCGTACCTGGTCGCCGAATCGTAGAACTGATCCTTCCACGACTGCATCAACATTCAACTCCCGCGCGATCTCAGAGAGGGGTTTGCGCGTCCCCTTGTACATCATCACCGAGGTACGGGAAACCACGCGCAGAGCGCGAATCTGCGCCAGGTCGGTGATAAGTTCTTCGGTCATGCCGTCGGCAAAGTAATCCTGTTCGGGATCGCCGGAAAGGTTGTCGAGAGGTAATACTGCCAGAGACCGAATCCGGGTGGACCTGCCGACCCTGGATAGACCCAGATACGAGGCCAGGATCAGTAGGCCCAGAGTCACCACCGCAACAACTGCAGTTCGACGGCTTGTCCACCACCTGTGTTTCAATGCGCCTGCCGGTGATCGAACCGGAAGTGGAGAGTTTCTTTGTGATTTGTCAAGGCGATTGACCTGAGATTCCTGGACACTGGAGATCGCCGCCGAGGATTGCTGCCGACCGGCTCCAGTGTCAGCATCGATCACAATCAGGTCGGCGATGAACCGGTAACCACGCTTTGGAAGAGTCTCGATATAGCGCGGGCTTTCAGACGAATCACCGAATGCGTTGCGGAGTTTTCCGATTGCGATGTTGAGGGCCTGATCGAAGTCGCCAAAGGCTTCCTGGGCTCCAAGTCGGATGCGCAGTTGCTCCCGTGTGACGACTTCCCCAGGATGTTCCAGCAGTATTTGAAGTACCTTCAATGGTTGCTGCTGCACCCTGATTTTCAATCCGGCGCGGCGAACCTCGCCCGATTGGAACGAAACTTCAAATGTTCCAAACCGGACGATGGAGTTGGGCCGCAATGGTTCCATACAGAACTGAGCCTCGCGCAAAGTTTAGCATTTCTAGACCCGGCCGCCCAGAATATATTTCGTGTTAAGCCAATGCTCATCAAATACTTACCGGGAAAGCACGGGGCTATCTAGAAGACATGCTTTGTGAATTGACTCCGGAGAGGATGCAGCGCAGATTCGATGCTAAACAAGGTATGACCTGACTCCGGAGAAGACAAATGAGACATATTGAATTCGCCCCAATGAAGTCGTTCGGAGGCTGGCTGGCCTCCTCCCAGGTTAACCAAGGGGTCGCGGAATTCGAAGCCCTGGCCATGCCCATTGTGAATTCTGCTTACAATCTGGCGCGCTGGCTGGCACGAAACGACCATGATGCCGAGGATCTGGTTCAGGAAACGTACCTCAAGGCTTTTCGAAGTTTCGCATCGTTTAAGCCCGGCACAAACTTCCGGGCCTGGATCTTTAGAATCCTGCGAAACACGTTTCTCAATTCATCTCCAGTTCGGGAACGCCAGTTGATGGTTGAACTGAAATCGGAAGAACAGGACTTTCCCGCATTTGCCAGTTGCACTACACCGGAGTCGTTGCTGATCGACAGTTCGAGCATCGCTGCAATTCGAGAGGCAATTCAGCAATTGCCGGCCATCTACCGAGAAGTGATCCTATTGTGCGATGTGGAAGATGCCGCCTACAGGGAGATTGCAGAGATTCTCTCGATTCCGGTGGGGACTGTCATGTCGCGGCTTGCAAGAGCGCGGATGATGGTTCGCGATGCACTCCGTCCGGGTGAAACGAGGCCCGCCAAGAGCCAGACAGGTCGCCTTTTGAATCCGGCTTCTGAATTTTGCTATTCGCATGGGCATGAGAATTGGCAATGAGGGCTTATTGGGGCGAATCCGAAGCGAAAGATAGCCGACGATTTGGAGGACTGACTCGTTCCTGCAGCCGGCTAAATGGCGAGGGCTCGAGTCAAGAATATGGCGTTCCGTATCCGATTTTAGTGAGAAATCCAGCCCAAGAAGTAAAAGAGGGAAGGGGAGAAGCTGAATCGCTCATTGGAGATGTATCTGGGGTATCGCCGTATCGCTTGCTATTCGGTGTGTAGCTGTGTTGCTGGAAGGGGAACTGGAGAGTTTTGAACGGCCGGACCTTCGCAAGTCCATCCGCGTCGGTGTCGGATCGGCATGAGAAATTGATAGTAAACCCAACCCTTCTTCAATTGATTCATCAGCGGGGGAGACCTGGAGCGTGGTGGCGCGAAGTATTTATTTGGCAATGGCAACTTCTACCAATTCGTTTATGGTATCGATAGAGATCATCACCATCTGGCTTAGATAAGGCGAGATGGAGCATTAGAACCTCACTTGCTGGCGCACTCGGCGAACTCTTCCAATTGACTCAAAATCCTGACATATCTTGCCCGAATGCGTGGGGAGTCGGCAGTCTTTGCAAGATGTTCTAACTCGGCCATGGTCGGATAAAAACTTAGCGGCAACCTCTTCCAATAGTATTTAAAATCATCTGAGCACCACGCGGAGTAAGTCTTCTCCCATGACTTTGCAGATTCGCCGGCAAACGCCAGAGTGGCGGGATTGACCACGCGCCCGCAATCCTGAAACCTGCAATCCATCGAGATGCGCAACTGGTTGGAGAGATTCGAGGAGCCTGCGTGGACGGTGAGGCTATGAAAGATCAGCACATCCCCCGCGCTGATGTGGCCCCATCCCAATCGATGCCCAGCACAGCACCCTCTGGAATCTTCCGGACGTCGAGATTCTCACAGTCCTGTCTTTGGATACCAAAACGGTGAGAGCCCTCCAGAATCTGTAATGGCCCCATTCTTGAAGGGCAGTCGTGAAGGGGAATCCACGCGGTAAAGCATTCAGGATCTCCATCTATGAATCGAAAATCCTGATGCGCATAATTCAAGAGGCGCTCGCAACGGGGAAAGATCAAGCGGCAGATTGGCTTTGGATGGATCAGGATCTTCTCTCCAACTAGCTCCCTCATGACTTGTTTCAAGACGGGATCGTGCGGCAGAGCCTGAAACGACTCCAGATTGAAAACTGCCTCGTAAATTCGCCTGAAGGTGGGGTCTGGATCGCCGCACGCCGAACTGATGTCGGCCATGCGTTCGAGCGGGTCATCGTCGCGCACCAGCCAACCAGCAGAGTAAAGAATGCGCGTTATGTCGCCAAGTACCTGGTTGAGAGTGTGCTGGGGCAATAAGCCTCGAATCAGCAAGTAGCCTCTTGAGTCAATTTCGTCTTTCACGGAACACGAACCAAGATTGGACGCCTGAACTTCGTGGAAAGGCTTCATTTGTCGATTCCCCAACGCATTTCCTCCAACGAGACTCAGCCTTGCATTCACCCTAAAGGTTCGAAACGTCCGTGATGTCTCCAGATGATCTTCCATTTGTAAGAGTACTGTCCTTCGCGGTAGTGGCCCGGATTCACGTCCGTATTCG
>Ga0302320_10006249_pt1 | contig 26494 bp, 22 predicted proteins | sample Bog_T0_3_FD_202130 | JGI IMG/M metagenome (GOLD analysis project Ga0302320, IMG submission 202130) | Peat permafrost microbial communities from Stordalen Mire near Abisko, Sweden - Bog_T0_3 | ecosystem: Environmental > Terrestrial > Soil > Wetlands > Peat | place: Sweden: Abisko, Stordalen Mire... | reverse complement strand
TGCGCCATTTCACGGGTCTCGGTGGGAAAACCGTACATGGTGGATATGTTCACGGCCACGTTCTGGCGCTGCGTGTAAGTAATGATGCGTTTGGCTTTATTGAGGTCGAGGCCTTTCTGCACCAGGCTCTGAATTTCCTCCGTGGCCGATTCGACCGCGTACGTAAACCACACAGCGCCGGCTTCGAGCGCGCGATCCACAAACTCTTCGGTCGCGAGATCCGCACGCAAGCCATTGACGAAATAGAGTCGCAGTTTGAGGCCCGCCGCCAGGATCATGTCGAACAGGTCAAGAGAGCGCTTCACATTCACATTGAAGATATCGTCAACAACATATAGGTCCTGAATTCCGTGCCTGGTGTAGAGCTCCGAGATTTCCGCAAAGATGTTGGCGGCGCTCCGCAAACGGGTGCGCTTCCAATGGCTGAAACAATATGTGCAGTGATAGACACAGCCACGGCTGGTGAGCAGCACTCCCTGGCGGCGATGATTGTATGCATAACTCAGTTGACGCTGGTACTCATCCAGGTCAATCAGGTCGTAAGCGGGGAACGGAATACTGTCGATGTCCGCTATTTCCCGCTGGTCTTCGTTTTCCACCACGCCGTCGCTGGTGCGGTACAAGACTCCGGCAACTGAAACAGGGGATCCCTCGGTAAGGAGGTTGACGAACACCTGTTCGCCTTCCCCTTTCACGGCGATGTCCACCTCCGGCACTTCCTCGAAGAGCCGTTTCTTGTACGCCTTGACGATGGGCCCGCCCGTGATGAGCGTAGCGTCGCTGTGGGCCCGCACCAAAGCCGCGATCCGCTGAAGTTCCTCCAGAAAGAAGACGATCGAGCGGACGCCCACGACATCCGGCTGAAACTCTTGCAGGATGCGGATGAATCGCTCGTCGTCGGGGCACGACAGGGACGACTCGACAATGCGGAATTCGATCTCAGGCAGGGCCGTTCGTGCATACGACGCAAGGTACATGAGCCCCAGCGGAGGGACATGCATCTCGTAAGGCATGGTCGTCCCCACCCACTTGTTCATGTTGTTGCTTTCTACCAGCAGGACCCGGGCGGTTTTTTTCTTGAAACTGGCCGGCATCGTGAGGGTCCTCTCGCAGCGCAATTCTCAGCGTTTTGCCGCAATCTTGGCTTCAATGGTCGCGGCAAGACGATCGATGCTCTTCCACGAACCCTCGTCGAACTCGCCTTCTACCAGCTTGATGCCGAAATGACGCTCGATCTCAAGGATGAGTTGCAGGATGTCGATCGAATCGATCTCCAAATCGCCGCCAATCAGGGGTTGATCGTCGCGCAGGTCTTCCGGCCTCCGATCGCTGATGCGCAAGCTTCGAATAATAATAGTCTTTAGTTGTTCTCCAACGTTGTCCATAACTTTGTTCACTACAGTGTAGCAGCGGATTTCACCGAACCAGCCCCAGAATCGAAGTCAAGCCCAGGAAACCGCGGGAAGCATATCCGATAGGGTCGAGCAGGACCGCTCTGTGCGCCAGCAAATCGCGCACCGGCTCGCCTCGAAAATGCCCGATCTTCCGGTAGTGCGCGATGAAATAGAGCACGCGCAGCAGGATCTTCCAACTCAGGGGGGCAAAGAAGTTAGGCGTGATCAGGGGTACGGCGCGGCCCTCTTTCACTTCAGCTGCAAATTCGGCGAAACTTGCCGCTTGCGATGCGGATAGCACCGAGCTGGCGAGCAGCAGATGGCTGTCACCCCCACCGACTACGGGCTTGTTCACTGCCTTGGCCAACTCGAGAACGCGATCGTTCTCCTCCTGGCTGCGCATTCCGTTGTATTCGAGGGCATCAATCGCCCATCCGTATCGACGCAGAAACTCTTCGGCCGGGATCTTGCGGCCCGGGTCCTTGCCCCACGGTACCAGGGGGTGGTTGAACACCACCAGGCATTCATTCGCGCGCAGTATTTCGAACAGATCGTCAAGACGTCCGGCGTGGGCCGACGCTTGAACAGCGGCATGGGTCTCCGCAACGCCTGCCTCGGGCATCCCCGTGATTCCGAGATGAAAAAGATAGTTGTCGAAGCGAACGGAGAGTTCCTCCCCGAGAGCCATCCGATGCGAATCCTGGGGCCGCTTGAGCTTGAGATCGACACTCCCGGCAACCTCATCATGGTCGGTAATACCCACATGGACAGCGTCGAAACCAAGATCCACAGCGTTGGCTAACTCCATCAGGAACACATCCTCTGCCGTATGCGGAGGGCGGTAGTAGATATCGGCATAGTTCAGGTCCGGAACCTGCCCCAGCCCGAACGCCGACTGAAGGATGCCGTTGAATGGCCGCATGAACCCTAGCTTGACCACCTCGTTCAAAGATCCAAGGTTCTCAATTGAGTGCTCGCAGTGGTTGTGCGGTGAAACCACAAACCCGAATTCGCGTGCCGGATGAGGACACTGGCGGTAGACATAGTCCTCGACCACCCAGCAGCCAGATTCCGGCATCTTCACTTCCCTCTGGATTGAAATGGCAGCTATGACTGCGGATTATAACAATCCGCCATCCACCGCGATGACCTGCCCTGTTATGTAGCTTGCTTGCGGAGAAGCCAGGAACGCAACAAGAGAGGCTACCTCTTCAGGCTCGCCGAAACGCCCCAGTGGAATTTCGGAGAGCAACCGCTTCTCCTCTTTCTCGATGTACTTGGCGGACATGGGACTGGGGATTACACCGGGGCACACGGCATTCACTCGGATATTGAATCGCCCCATTTCGCGGGAAAGAGACTTGGTAAAGGCGATCATGCCTCCCTTCGATGCCGCGTAGTTGCACTGGCCAGCCTGGCCCCGGACACCGCTGGGCGAGACAATATTGCAGATGCTTCCGCTCTTCCCGCGCATCATCCCCAGCAAAGCCGCACGGGAACACAAATACGTGGCGCGCAGATTTGTGTCGATCACTTCGTCCCACTGCTCCTCCGACATGAATGCCAACAGGACATCGCGGTTGATTCCCGCATTGTTCACCAGGCAATCAACCGGGCCGAACTGCTGTTCAATGCTCTCGAACAGCGGAGCCACGCATTCATGGCGGGACAAATCGGCCTGCACGGCAAGCGCCTCGCCACCGGATTCGATCACACTTTCCACTACCCTTTCGGCCGGTTCACTCTGGCGATGGTAATGTGCGGCCACGCGGAATCCAGCGATTCCCAAGGCCTTCGCAATGGCCGCGCCGAGTATCCCCGACGCGCCCGTCACCAATGCAGTCTTCTTCTCGGTCATATGGTCGATCATCGTTGCAACGGCTTGAAGACCATCACCAGAAACCCCCAGCGCGAGTTGTACCTGGCAATGTTGCCGTCCAACGCATAGGAGACTGTGCCTTGTATCAGAGTGCCCTTGGGACCGGCAACATTGAAGTTCGTCTCCACCCCATCGAACTTGCGGAAGTGACTGGACTCGGACAAGTTGCGCGCGCGCGCATAGGCGTACATCCCCTCGACCTTGATCAGATTCATCATGTTGAAACCGAAGTGCGCATTTGTCATCGCGATGGCATCGAAAGAGTCCGTGCCGCCGGGGATACCGTGCAAACGCGGCTCCGAGAAAAGGAAAGGAAAATATCGGGAGAAACGATCCAACTGATTTCCCCCATAGTAGGCGAGATCCAACCCGCCTTTCGTGAATTTTCTGAAGTAGTAATCCTTGTTCAAGTCGGCGTTATAGAGGGTGTAGTGGGCTTGTGGAGCCTGAGAAGGTGATGCATATCCGAACTGTCTCCAGGCGATGCGTTCGCCCCTGGTCCCCTGCGCGCTGAACAGATAGCCTTTATCGGTGAACTTCAATTCAACGCCGGGAAGCAGAGCCACGCCGTTGCGCGGCAGTTCGTACTTGAGGGACGTATCGCTGGTTCTGCGGAAGATGTTATACGCCAGGTAGGTTGAGCCTGTCAGACTGAGATGCGTTGTGGCCTGCCACGAGGCCCGCACACCGGCATCTTCCTCCCATGTCCACATTTCTTCAGCCGTGTCTTCCGTGTTTCCGGTGTAGATGCGGTTCTCCCCAGGGAGCGCGGAGAGCGCCAAATCCGCAGCTAGACGGTACTTGGTTGCGTACTGCTTTGAGAGGTCGGTTGCCAGGATGGGTCCGGCAAAGAATGTGGAGAGTTGCGCGCCCGTGTGGCGAAAATCGAAATCGGCGATGCTGAGACCCGTGATCGGAATGGGAAAGTTGAATGTACCTGCGTACATCGCCCCACCCACGATGGAAGTAATGCGCTTCCGGCTGGATTGCTCCAGAACGCGCTCGGCGCCGTGCTTTCTCAGTGCTCGCAGTCCGTCATCGGTATCCTGGAACATGGGGTCTTGAGAGTCATGCTCGGCCGTAAGTGCATCGGTGAACTGCGTTGTGTTGATCGAGTAGTCGGAAAACTGTTGAGTTCGCTGGAGCACAAAATCGCGTCCCGCGGCATTCAGCGTCTGTTGAGCGGAAATCGAGCGTAACAGGTTGAATTGATTTCCCTTGCCGTCGGGAACCAACTCGAAATTCTGGGTTTCAACATTGACTACGACATCGCCTTTGAGTCCGCGTTGGCTGAGAGCCTGCCTCACTTCGCGGAAAGTCACCCCGTCTATCCATATCTTCCCGCTATAAAGAGCCTCGTCGCGTACTTTAGGCTCAACTCCAACAACATAGCACTGGACTCCGCCGACTTGTTCCGTACCCAGGAGCTTGTACTCATAGCGCTCGTTGAGCTTTAGTTCAAGGGGCTGGGTCAGTACCTTTTCCGGTTCAATCTGCGGCAGCGGGAATTCATGTTTGTTGCTGAACTTCACGCCGTTCACGTAAAACCCGGTCTGGGCGAATTCCATCGGCTTGTTCCGGTCGAAAAATTGCCTGAGCTGCATCGAGATGTCGAACGCCGAAGTGACATTCGTGGTCTCAAAGTGCAGGTTCATGAAGCTCGTGGCCTGATAGTTTTCGAGCCTTCGATCTTGCGCTTCGCGGTACTGTTGCCAGCGGGCAATGATTTCATCCACATGAAGGTCGACCCCGCTCTTGACTTCCACCGTGCTATAACTCGCCGTTTCGGCGCCGCTCAATCTATGGATAGCAACAAGAGCGTACTCACTGGTGCAGGCGCAGGTCTCAAGGAATCCCTTATCGGTCTTAACCGGTTCGCCGGCGGTGAGGCGGGCGCCGGTTACCGGATCGTACCACTGGGCCTCGAATTGTGCCGAGGCTGTTCCATGGAGACTGAGCGCCTTCGACAAGCCGGGATTCCCCTTGACGTGCGCCACAATCACGACGTCCGGCGACTGCCCGCTGCCAAACCATCTCAACTCATTTTCTCCTACACCATCCGCCGAAAAGCTGAATGGCAGAACTGCTGAATCAACCCTGAGCATGTTGCCGGTAATGTAATGCGTCATGAAGCTGTCCACAGCACACACTTGGTCCGTCGTCTTGGCATCCGGGGGTTCAGACCACACAATCTCCACGGAGCTACCGGAGGCTTCGAGGAGCGTGGCCAGGTACTGGTTGGGAGTAGCGGACGTTGCGGAGTCCAACCTGAGAATGAGGGGTTTGTTCAGCGCCTGATCGGCAATCCATGCGGCATCCGCGCGCCAGCCTTGCGAGTAGGCGATCCCCAGCATATCCGAATATACGGCAAGCTTTTTCACCAAATCGGGGTGTTGGCCCACAAACCCGGGCCCGAAAACGAATGCGAGGCGCAAACCCGCGTTGCTGGATTTGGCGGCTACCGCCATGCGCAACAGCCCGAAAGCGAATTGATCGGGAGACGTGACCGGGTCGTTGACCTCGACAATCAGACCGCGCACCGCCGGCGCTGAGAGAGGAGCGGGCTTCAGGAAGGCGTCAACCCGTTCCGTGAGTTGCTTCTCCGATTCCTTGCCGGTGAGTGAGGTGGAGCCCACCAGCACACGAAGCCACACCTCAGAACCCTGGGGCATGCTTGAGACGGCTTCTGTTTGCTCTTGAAAGCGGCTGCTGGGACTCTCATCGCCGACCCACTGAAATGGTACTGCCGGGAGCACGATCGGCTGGGATGGGAGCTTGCACAATCCAGCGGCCCGCTGGCTTGCAGTCAGGTTGTGATCTGCGGGAATTGAAACGGCAGTTCTTGGAAGGCCTGTTTGCGCTGTCGCCAGAGGCAGCGCGAGACCAGAAAACGATAGAAGTGCCAAAAAACAACCCAAGCCTGAAACTCTATGAAAGGACAACCTTACCAAAACAAACGACGATCTTTTCATTCAGACACTGCCCATTCTGCGCGAGGGGCCTTACCGCATTCCTGGTCCAATGGTCCTTGACTTCAGTAAGACTAGTCGGCTTGCTTTGACTGCTCGCTTGCAACCACCGCGCGTTCGCCATGGCCGCAACGCTCCAACACACTGTTTTCGATTCGGAATAGTTCCTCGCTCTCGCGAAGCCGGGCGCCAGCGTTGTAACTGCAGAAAGGAATCAGCTTCCCGTCGGTAGCGACATACTGGATGATACAACGGCTCAGCCGGCGCAGGTTGTAACTATGAGCATCCATGAAGTGCATCCCCGCGACAAATATACCGTTGAAGCCCCGGCGATCCCAGCCCTCTGACCTTCCCTCGGTCTTGTCTTCCCACGCATCCATCGCGCGCAACAAACGCTGGAAAGTGAGTCCCGGCGGAGCCTTCCGCCTGTCAAGACATTGGGAGAACTTCCCGAACTGGCGAATCGCGGAGATCTTCCGCTCGATGAAGCCTTGGTCGGCGAACGGGGTCATCTCAGTTGTGCTTCGGAGGAAGCGGCCGAGATCGAAGAAGCTACTCAGGCAGTAGGGCTTGTTGTCGTCGTCAACGTAGAAGAAGGTGCCGATCGAACAATGTGCATCGCTGGCGGGAGCACGCGATGTTTCCTGGCGGACGCGGTCGATGGCGCGGCAGAGCAAGCTGAGCGAGTTCAACGGGAACCAGTCGTCCGGGAAGCGGGTCAGTCCCGTCTGTTCACCGAACTCGCGGGCCATGGCGGCAAGGTTAAAGGGCTCGACGTCTCTGTCCGCGACTTCGATTCTGCCCACGTGCGCTGCCGGTTGAATGCTGATGCCAGTCACGAACTTGCTGTGCTCGAGAGCGAACCGGAAGATGGGTCCCAGTTGGTCCACGTTGACGCCGCTCATAATGGTCGGCACCAGGACCAGCCGCATGTTTGTCTGTTCCACGCTCTTGACGGCAGCAATCTTCTTATCCAGTAATCGCTGGCCGCGCATTTTGAGGTAGACATCGTCGCTCATGCCGTCAAATTGCAGGTAGAGGGTGTGCAGGCCCGAATCCTCGCAGAGTTTTGCGAAGTCGGGATTGACGAACCGGCTTCCGTTCGTCGCCACCTGGATATGGGTGAAGCCAAGATCGCGAGCGATGCGAAGAATCTTCGGAAACTCCGGATGCAGCGTAGGCTCTCCGCCCGAGAACTGGACGCTGCGGCACGGCACCGGCCGGTCCAGGAGCGACTGAAGCATTCGTGTAACCACTTCGGTTTCGAGAACGTAGTGCTCCCCTTCGCCCTTAGCCTCGGCAAAGCACACGGGACACTTGAAATTGCAGCGATTTGTCAGATCGATCACGGCCAGGGATGGCTCATTGCTGCTGCCGGTGCCGGGGTTGCAGCACCCGTTGGCCGGCTGCACCGCTGGCTGGGGACCATCCGGAAAGACCAGCCGATTCCAATCTTCCAGTCTCCGGTACAAACCCGAGTCGGAGAAGATCAGCGTTTCGGTGGGCTCGTGACAACGACACTGCGACCGCTGATATACCTTGCCGTCTCTATCGATGATATCGGCGAGCGCGGGCGTGCCACACATGGGACACAATGAGGAGATAGAGTCGATGGTGGTAGCGGAGCTGTTCGCTTTCATCGGATGCCCCTGATTGTAGAGTGTTGGCAATGGAAAGTATACACGTTCACAATGGCCTTCGGTTTTGATCTATACCCCACCATTCGTGCCAACGCGGTGAACGCTTGCGCACCTGGCAGCCGGGAACCAGTGTCCCGTCAGGCTGAATTATTCGCCTGACGGTGAATGCCAAAGGCAGCGCAATCGAGTTCGCCCGCAAGATCGGCAATGCCAGCAGCATCAGCCTGACGATCTGTCGCTGCTTGCGTCTGTGTGACCCTCTGCGCGTGTCAAAGCGCACACAGGGTGTGTGCCGAGACACGCTTTCCCCGTCCCACACCACCCGTAACTCATTTGTTTTCAATTGCGAACGATTGGCCATCCGGCTGCAATCTTCCAGGGCGCAGGCATTGAAACAACAAATCCGGGGGGATGCGATGACAACTTTGAAGCTCAGCAGATTGGCAGTAGTGGCGGGGATGGCGGTGGTTTTTACAGCAGCAGCTTTCGCGAAGGACGCGGCAACCCCGGATTTGGGCAAAGCCGCCTCCGAGCCTCAAGCGCCGAAGCGCGTCATCGTGGTCAGCCTGGAAGACCGCAAGCTCGCGCTGGTGGAAGACGGGCAGGTAAAGAAGGTCTACAGCGTGGCCGTGGGCAAGCCTTCAACGCCGAGCCCTGTCGGCGCCTTCACCATCGAGCGCCGCGTCATGAACCCCACCTATCACCACGGCAACAGGACCGTGCCGCCGGGGCCGGGCAATCCGGTGGGCACGCGCTGGATGGGGCTGAGCATTCGCGGCTACGGAATTCACGGAACCAACGAGCCGAATTCGATCGGCAAGGCTGCCTCGCATGGATGCATTCGCATGGGCAAGGCCGACCTCGAAGAACTTTACGAACTGGTCAGCGAAGGCGACACGGTTGAGTTGGTAGGCGAGCGCAACGATGAGACCGCGCAACTGTTCGGCAACGGGCAGAATCCAGCGGCCACGCCGGCGACGGCGCAGCCCGTCCTGACAGCGACGGCTTCCCCCGTAGCGGCGCCTGCGCATGTCGCAAGCGGTTTGGCGAAGACTGAAGCGCTGGCCATCGAAGTTGCCGGCCTCGTGGCGCAGAGGTAATGGAGGCGGCGATGCATCTGCTGACGGAAGCAATGAGTGTTTTGGGAACGGCTCTGCTGCCGGTGGTGGCGACGCTGCTGCTGGAAGAGTTGACGATTGGGGGACTGGTCCGGCTGCTGGTGGCTCCATGGCCGGTCACCGCGAGACGAAATGGGCTAAACAACCGGGTCAAAGGAGACGGGAAATGATCGCATTGAAGATGTTGCTGATGATGGCGGGAGTGCTGATGATGGCTGCCGCATTGGGAATTCCACTGTATGAACTTGTGACCCGCCTTCGTATCGCACGGAGAAAGGCCACGGCCGGAACTGAACTGTCCGAAACCGAACTTGAAGAGCCGGAACCTATCGTTTGGCGCCCATCGCTGGCTCTGGTTCTGGTAGCCTGCCTGCCGCTGCTGGTGGCGGCCAGCATTGTTGTGGTGCCCAGCGGCATGGGCGGCGTGCGGGTGAGCCAGGTGCGCGGCACTCTGCCGGGAACGCTCTATCCAGGGGTCCATTTCATTACCCCGCTGGTTGACAGCGTCCAGATCTTCGACCTGCGCGATCACTTGTTCACCGCGGGCATGTTCGCGGAGGGCGGGAAAGCGGGCGCGCAGAAGAACGAGCTCAGCGTCCAGTCGCTTGAGGGGCTCAACATCGGCCTGGCGGTGACGGTGCGCTATCGGCTCGACCCCAACAAGCTTGACAGCATTCAGGCCCACATGCCGCAGCCTGTCGACAAGGAACTGGTGCCGCCGGTGGTTGCGAGCGCGTGGCGTGAGCTTGCGCCCCAATATACGGTGCGCGAAATCTTCAGCACCAAGCGCGAGGAGGTGCGCCAGAAAGCGGCAGCCATTATCACTCGCAAGCTCGGCGGGGACGGCATCGTGGTGGAAGAGGTAATGCTCTCCGACATTCAACTGCCGGAAGAGTACGCCAAGGGCCTGGAAGGACTGCTGCTGAAGGAGCAGCAGGACGACCAGATGGGCGTGGACACCGACATTCAGCAGAAGCAGGTAAAGATTGCCGAGTTGCAGGCTGAAGCCGACGCGGTGCAGAAGGTGAAAGCTGCCGAGGGCGAGGCGCAATCGCACGTCGTCGAGGCCAAGGGCGAAGCTGACGCCATGCAATACACCCTGCCGCTGAAGGAAAAGCAGATTGAGCAGAGCAAGCTTGAAGCCGAAGCGCGCAAGCAAACGACCATTGAGAATGCGGAGGCCGAGGCCCAGGCCAAGGTCATCGACAGCAAGGCCGAGTTGGAACGGCGCAACATGATGGCCCAGGCGGAGGCCGGCCGCGTGCGGCTGATGGCCTCGGCCGACGCCGAGCGCATGACCAGCGAAGCGGCACTCTTGAACAAGTCGCCGTTGCTGATCAACAAGATCATTGCCGAGCGGCTCTCGGACAAGATCCAGTTGGTGATGGTGCCGTCGGACGGCAAGTTTTTCTTTGCCAACGACGTCTTCAAGAGCATGGCGGCCAGCCCGGTGATCAAGCAGGAGATGGACAGCGAAGCAACTCCTGCTCCGGCAACCGGGCGTTGACTTGGGGTCTCAGGCGGGGCATGTGATTGGCCCCGCCTGAGTCTGCGAGCCGCAAACGATATAATCCGCCCAAACGAAGCATTGAAGGAAATTTGATTTCTATGAGGCTGGCTTGCATGGTTCCGGTGGTTGCGAGTGTCCTGATGGGCTTGGCGGCGAGCGCGGCGCCGCAGAGCCCCTGGGAGCAGCCGGCAGCGAATCTCGCCGAGCAGGTTGCTGAAATTCTGGGTCCGAGCCAGGCGCGGCTCACGATTCGAAATCAGTCATCGATTCCAACGGACCAGATCCCAGCCATCCGGCAACTGCTCATAGCGGATCTTAAGGCGCACGGCGTGACGGTCTCGGGGTCGGAAAGCGCGAACTCAATCCGCGTCACGTTGAGCGAGAATTGGATGGATGGACTCTGGGTAGCCGAGGTGGGCGAGGGCAGCGAAACGCGCGTGGCGATGGAGATGGTCGGTCTGGTCCACAAGATCGGCGCTGCGGGCGCTGCTCAGGAACAGATCTCCTTGCGAAAGGAACACTACTGGAGTCAGGGGTTGGTGCTACCGCTTCTTCCCTTTCGGAACAAATACAGTCCCCCGGTCGTCGCGGCTGTCGGTACGAACTCAGGCCTGGTAGTGATGGATCAGGATGAGATCTCGATCTATTCGATAGGGTTTACCGGATTTCATCTGGAAAAGGGCTTCGAGATTCCCTGGCGATTACCCTTGACCAGAGACCCGCGCGGCATTCTGATTCTGAGCGAAGACGGCAATGGTTTTACCGCTTTTGGCCCCAGGCTCGAGTGCACGGGCAGCTACGCTCTCGGCACGGACAACAGCGGGAAAAATGGCGATTGGTCGATTCAATGCCGGGGAGGCGACGATCCATGGCCACTATCCGTGACTCCAGCGGGCGCCACCGTGAACGCAACCGCGAACAGTGCGGTGCCCGCGAAGGGCTTCTTTAACGCGGCTCGCAACTACTTCACGGGAGTCGTGGTTCCCGCCTCGGCCGTCGATCTGCCTCCGTTCTATACATCCGCCGCAATATCCCGCCCCAACGGAGCGGCATTACTCATCGGTGGAATCGACGGCAAGGTGCAGATGGTTACAGGCGGCACGCTCAAGCCGATCGCCGGAACCCGCGACTGGGGCAGCGATTTTGCCGCGCTACACTCGGGCTGCGGCACAGGAACGCAAATCATCGCCTCAAGCTCCGGTGCGGCTCCCGCCGATAGTCTCCGCGCCTACGAACTGCCCGCGCAGGAAGCCATTCCGGCCAGCGCGCCGCTCGCCATGGATGGAACCGTCACAGCAATGTGGACTGCACCCGATGGCAAGAGCGTGTTCGCGGTGGTTCGCAGCGCGGCAAACGAATATGAGGTGGACCGTGTTACGGCAAGTTGCAATTAGCTTTCTCGTTGTTGCGCTTGCGCTGCCGGCGCTGGCCCGTACGCGGCCTCACTACGGTGGTACGCTCCGCGTCGAGACGGAAGGCGACGCCTTCACGGCAAATGGGACCGAACACGGCCAACTGGCCAAGCGGCTGATCTTCGACGGGCTCACCCAAATCGACGCGAACGGAACGGCGGAGCCGGCACTGGCCATTCGATTTGCTTCGGAGAATGACAACCACCGATGGCAGTTCTGGCTCCGCCCCGGCGTTCGTTTTCAAGACGGGTCGGCGCTGACCTCCGCGTCTGTTGAGGCGTCTTTGACCAGTTCTTGCCCAGCAAGCTGCCCCTGGACTGCGATCCACGCAGTGGGCGCCTCCATCGTCTTTACCGGCGACTCTCCCATGCCGAACTTGCCGGCTCTTCTGGCTGGAGACGACTTCCTGATCGCGCGTCCGGGATCCATCCAATCCGGTGCGACTCAGCTGACGGGGCTTTTCATTGGCACAGGCCCCTTTCAGATCGATCAGTTCTCCAATGGCGTTCTGAACCTTGTCGCGAATGACGAGTGCTGGGCCGGCCGACCCTTTCTCGACAAGATCGAGGTCGAAGGCCGCAAGTCCATCCGCGATCAGTGGCTCGATCTGAGCGTGGGCCGCGCCGATGTGGTTGAGATTCCGGCCGAGCAACTACGTCAGGCGCGCGAGCAAAGGCTTACAGTCGTGGCTTCGTCGCCGGTCTCGCTTCTGGCGCTTGCAATTGCCGACGCGGGCGCTCTCTTCAATCCGTCGTTGCGCGCTTCGATTGCCCAGTCCGTCGATCGCGACGCTCTCTCGAACGTCATCTTCCAGAAGCAGGGCGAGATCACCGCCAGCCTGTTACCCTCCTCGCTCACCGGCTATGGGTTTCTGTTTCCGGCGGAGCACGATGTCAACAAGGCACGCGAACTGCGCGGCGGATTGACGCCTGCGCCGCTCACGCTGTCGACAGATAGCGATGGCGCAATGCAGTTGGCCGCGCAGCGCATTGCGCTCAATCTGCGCGAAGCTGGATTCAATGTGCAGGTGGCCGGCAGTGGCGGGCCGCAGCGCACTGACATGATTCTGCTCCGGCTCACGCTTGCTTCGCCGCAGCCCCAGCCTGCGCTGGAGTCGATGCTGCGCAGTGTTGGCGTGGCAGGCCCGGTGCTGGCCGAAACGCCCGCCGGTCTCTACCGTGTCGAACACGATTTTCTCGAAACCCACACGCTGATTCCACTGCTCTATCTTCCGCGCGCGTATGCTGTATCGGGGCGCGTCCGCGATCTCCGCCTCAGCTCCGATGGGGTGCCGTTGCTGGCCAACGTTTCGCTTGAGGACACGCCATGAACCTGCGCCAGAAGCTGTTGCTCATGCTGTCGCTCACGGTTGCCGCGGCCGTGGCCGCGGTCGCATGGACGGTTCTCGTTCGCATCCGCTTTGTCTTCGACCAGCGCGATACCGAAGAAACTGCTCTGATCGTCAGCCAGTTTCAGCGCGAGTTCCAGCACCGCTCCGCGGAGGTGGCCGCAGCCGTAGACCGCGTGGCCGCGAGCGAGCATGTGCGCGCCATGGCCTTTGAATTGGTTCAATCCGGCGACGCATCGCCCTATGTGACGGAAGCGCAGACGCTGGCAAAGGATGCGCAACTCGATTTTCTTGAGATCGTCGGACCGGATGGAAAGATCGTAAGTTCCGCCCAGTGGCCGGCGAGGTTCGGCTACTTTGAACCCTTCGAGTGGGTTGATGAGCCCACCTTTCTTCAAACCGAGGATCTGCCCGACGGAAGCTCAGCCCTAGGCCTCTTCGCCTATCGTTCCGTTGGCCACACAGAGTCGGCTACTGCGGAGCCCGTCCGCCTCCTCGGAGGTGCACGTCTCGACAAGTCTTTCCTCGCCGATCTGCCTGTCGCTCCCGGAATGCAGGTTGCTCTTTATAGACATGGCGACAACGGCCCGACCAGCGAGCAGCCGAGCCTTGGCCCGGACTTTTTTGTCTTTGATCCTAAGCGCGTGATCAGTCCCACTGGTGAAGTGCCCAACGCCGCTCGGTATGGATCGCTGATTGAGTCTTCCATCGGTTCGGGTAAACAAACCAGCTCCATCATCTACCTCACCAGCCGCCGCGAGGATTCGGTGAGCGCAACTGCAATTCCTCTCAAAAGCGACAGCGGCGCGGTGTTGGCCGTCCTCATCGTGTCCATCTCGCGCAGCAGCATGGTAGAGGCGCAGCAACACATTCGAGCCATCGCCTACGGCGTTGCTTCTGGCGGCGTTCTGCTAGCCATCCTCTGCAGCCTATGGATTGCGGCGAGCGTTTCGCGCCCAATCGAGCAGTTGGCCGGTGCAGCTGAACAGGTTGCCGCCGGCAATTGGGAGACACGCGTCCGCGAGCGCGGGCGCGACGAAATCGCCGTTCTGGCGCGAAGCTTCAATCACATGACCGGCCAGTTGGTGAGCCAGCGCGAACGGCTGGTGCAAACTGAGCGCGTGGCCGCATGGCGCGAACTGGCCCGCCGCCTCGCCCACGAACTTAAGAATCCACTGTTCCCGCTGCAACTCACGGTCGAGAATCTGGTGCGCGCACGCCAACTGCCGGAGGCTGAATTCGATGAGGTTTTCCACGAGAGCACCGCGACCCTAGGCATGGAGATCGCCAACCTCAAAACCATCATTGGCCGCTTCAGCGACTTCAGCAAGATGCCAAAGCCGCAATTGGAGCGGATCGACGCGCGGGTTGCGATTGAACGTGTGCGCTCCCTCTATGGAACCGCGAACGGCGTTGCCGGTGGTGAAGCGCCAAAGATCCACTTCGAAGTGGATCTCGCACCAGACCCTTTGTTGATCGATGCGGATTCGGAATTTCTGCACCGCGCCCTGAGTAATCTCGTGTTGAATTCGATGGACGCAATGCCCGACGGCGGCACGTTGACGCTCTCTGCAAAAGCTAATGAAGACAACGTTGAAATCCGCGTAGCCGACACCGGCCAAGGGATGACACCGGAGGAATGCGAGCGCCTCTTTACTCCTTACTACACAACCAAGGAGCACGGCACCGGCCTGGGTCTTGCCATCGTGCAGTCGGTGATTGCCGACCATGCGGGTACAATCGCCGTGGAGAGCCGGCCCAGCGGTGGCACCACCTTTGTCATCACGCTACCCAAAACAAGCGAGTCCAAATCATGACCACCAAGGCAAAAATTCTCATCGTCGACGACGAGGCCAACACACTCGCTTCGCTCTCGCGCGCCTTTCGCCTCGCCGGCCACGAAGCGGTTGTCTGCGACAATGCAGCCCGCGCGCTGGAACTTGCCCGCACACAGCCCTTCGACCTGGTACTCAGTGACGTAGTGATGCCGCGCCGCGACGGCCTTGAACTGCTTGAAGATCTGAAGAACGCCGGCGTCACCGCGCCGGTCGTGATGATGAGCGGGCAGGCGCACATCGAGATGGCGGTGCGGGCCACCCGCCTGGGCGCTCTCGACTTTCTCGAGAAGCCGCTCAGCACCGAGAAGCTTCTGGTCACCGTCGAGAACGCGCTCACGCTCACGCGCCTCGAGACCGAAAATCAGGATCTGCGCACGCGCGTGGGCAAGCACACACTGGTGTTTGCCGGCGACACCATGCGCCGCGTGATGGCGCAGATTGAGCGCGTGGCCGCCAGCGAAGCCCGCATCTGCATCTACGGCGAAACGGGAACGGGCAAGGAACTCGTGGCTCGCACCGTGCATGAGAAGAGTCACCGAGCAGCGGGTCCTTTTGTCACGCTTAACTGCGCCGCCGTTCCCGCTGAACTGATTGAGAGCGAGCTGTTTGGCCACGAGAAAGGCTCCTTCACCGGCGCAGCGCAGCGCCATACTGGCAAATTCGAGCAAGCTCATCGTGGGACCCTATTTCTTGACGAGATTGGCGACATGCCGCACGCCATGCAGGCCAAGCTGCTGCGCGTGCTCGAAGAGGGCGAGGTTGAGCGCATCGGCGCAGACAAGCCGATCGCTGTCGACGTGCGCGTGGTGGTGGCCACGCATCGCAATCTCGAGCAGTTGGTCGAGTCGGGCGGCTTCCGGCGCGATCTTTACCATCGCGTTGTTGTGTTCCCGGTCGAGTTGCCCCCACTGCGTCGGCGCACTGAAGACTTGCCAGCGCTGGTGGAGCACTTTGTCCGCCAGGTCAGCGCGCAGAATGGCTGGAAGCCCCTTCCCTTCGCAGACGCCGCTATCGATGCCCTCAAGCAATACGCGTGGCCTGGCAACATTCGCGAACTGCGCAATGTGGTGGAGCGGCTCCTGCTGCTCGCCGGAGCCGAAGTTGATGCCGAGGCGGTCGAACTAGCGCTGCCTGCCGGTCATTTAAGTCGCCTGGGACCGACGACCAATGGTACGGAGAGCGTCGGGCTGTTGTCCGAGCGTGTGCAGAAGTTTGAGCGGGCCGAGGTCCTGAGAGAACTTGAACTCCACAAACGGCACATTACGCAAACCGCCAAAGCCCTCGGACTCGAGAGAAGCCATCTCTACAAGAAGTGCCAACAGTTGGGCATCGACTTGAAGAGCATCGATGAGAAGAAAGATTGACCGGACCGCGCTGGCGCAGCCGTCAGCGACGCTTCCTTTTCAATGAGACTTTACGCGCACGCCCCTTGGGAATTTCCGGAAGCACCAATTGCGCGGTGTTCACCGGCGGCGCGGCATTGAGCCAGTCGATGAGAGTTGGCGAAAGCAGCGAGGCGCCATCATCCGACAGGTGAATGCCATCCGGGGCGCGAAGCCTCGTGGCGTGGCCGTCAGGCGTAGTTTCAAACTCGCGGTATGCTCCCGTTGGGTCGCCGAGATACGGCTCGGGATTCCACCAGGTGGCCTGCGGATACTGACTGACAACGGTATACGCGATGCGGTTGATCTCCGCGGTCCTTTGGTTGTAGTCGGCCGATTTCATCGGTGGCAATCCGACCCAAACCACGCGCGCACCGTGTTGCGTCAGCAGATTCATGAAGGTGGCAATCCGCGCCTGGTACACCTGGACCCACGCGTCCGTTCCAAAGGCGAGCACCTTGCCGTCCTGCACAAACCCTTGTCCATCATTCGCACCGATCGCAACAATCACCGCATCGGGGTGTTCGCTTCCAATCATCGCCGGATATTCCTGCATCCAGTCAAAAACATCGGGCCGCGCCAGGCCGGTTCCGGATTTGAATGCCTTGATCACGCGGACATTGGGATCGCCTGCGGTTGCGCGAAGTAGGATGTCGCTCAGTCCAACGGCCATCATCGAGTCCCCTGCAAAAGCGACCACCCGCGGCTTTCCATCAGAAACAGCGGTCAGTTTCGGAAGAGGCGTCTGGACAGGCGTGCTGGCCGCCAGAGGAATGCGCTCCCCGCGGAGGAGAGCCGCTATGGAATCGGCGGGGACTGGCAGATTCACAGTTGTGGGCATCGCCACACATGATTGCATGCCCCCGCGCACGCGGCCGCCATCCTCGCGATCCGCGGCTGCAAGCCGGGCCGGGTCGTCGCTCCAACCAAGACGGTCGAGATCGGCCAGAGCTCGCTTTCGCACCGATTCGATCTTGAGTGGTTGCAGAAAGCGATGCAGATTGCCGGTAGCCTGCACGGCAATCTCCGCCGGATTGCTGACGTCAAGCCGCTGTGCCCAGTGCACCAGGCCTTCGGATTCGAGCAGCACGATGGTCAGCGCAAACCCGGCCATCACACCGGCGAGTTGTGGGAGCGAATTGTATCTGGAGTGTCTCATGATGTCAGAACCTGAAGTAGATGAAGGGCGCCACGCCGGACGGCCCCAGCAACTCGATGGTGAAGATGGCGACGGCAAATGCCGCTCCGCGCGCCAGTGCAGGCCAGCAGCCAAGTTCGCATTCAAGCTCCTTGCGCCAGCGCAACGGCTGATATTGCCCCGCCAGACCAAGGAATAGAGTGAGGATCACCGGAACGCTGGCCAGCGTAATCATGCCCGGAATCGTCAGACGATGCAGCACCGTGAAGGCAATGTCAAAGGACGGAGCCCGGAAAAATACCCATCCGAGACATACCGCATGAAACAACAGCAGGCGTGCGCACCATTTCCACGCCGCCGTTTGGCGTAGCGCAACCAGCGGCGTCCACGAGATGGAACTTTAGACCCGATGCGCGATCAGATAGAAGCCGTGCAGCGCGCCCCAGATGATGAAGGTCCAGCCGGCCCCATGCCACATCCCGCCGAGCAGCATGGTGATCATGAGATTGACGCAAGTGCGCAGGGCCGAGCCTCGCGAGCCGCCGAGAGGAATGTAGAGATAATCGCGCAGCCAGCTTGAGAGCGAGATGTGCCACCGGCGCCAGAAGTCCTGCGGGTCGGTTGCCGTGTAGGGCGCGTTGAAGTTTCTCGGGAAGCGATAGCCGAGCAGCATGGCGCAGCCGATGGCGATATCGGTGTACCCGGAAAAGTCGCAATAGATCTGCGCCGCGTACCCATAGATCGCCAACAGGATGTCGCCGCCGCTATAGGTCTGGGGCGCGGCAAACACCTGCTCCACCAGCCGAGTCGCCAGAATGTTCGAAATCACGACCTTCTTGAACAGACCCGCAACAATCAGCAGAACGGCGCGATTGACACGGATCGCGCGCGGGTTCGGCCGCGTCTGCAACTGGGGCAAAAAGCTGGAGGCGCGCAGAATCGGCCCCGCGATGAGTTGCGGAAAGAAGGCGACATACAGCAGCGCGTCGCCCAGGCGCACCGTCTGCTTCAGTTTGCCCCGATAGGCGTCCATCATCAGCGAGATGGCGTGAAAAACAAAAAACGAAACGCCCAGCGGAAGCAGCGGCGTGGGAATCCGAATCGCTGGCGGGCGCCCGACACGAGCCCAGAGGTCCAGGCCAACCGTGAAGAAGAAGCTGGTGTACTTGTAATATCCCAGCGTCGCCAGGCAAACCCCGATTCCCAACGAGAGCCATGCCTTGCGGGGCCCTTGCAGACGGCTAGCCTGGATGCGTTGCGCGATCAGCCCACTGAACAGCGAAATGCCGAACAGCAGGGGGACATAACTCCAGTTCCAGAAGCCATAGAATACGTAGCTGGCCAGCAGCAGGAAGAGCTTATGCAGTCCGTTGAAGCGATGCAGGCTCCACGCAATCAGCAGCACGGCGAGAAAGAACAGACCGAATTCAACGGTGGGAAACAACATATGGGCTCCGAGCGGGAGTTTCTATACCCGAAGACTGTGCATCTCAGCCGCCAAACCTTACCGAAACAAAACAAAGATGTTATGCCATCCACGGCTGGGGAATTCGTGTCTGCGCAGACACGGCGTGTCAGTTGGAACACGGAGTATTCGCAACCAGAGATTTGCAGGGAAGGAATTCAGTAGCCGATTTTCCTGAACTGAAAATCCTCTCAGAATTCCCCCGAGCGACGAGGTGGATTTCGATAAATTTCGGATTTTTTTGCAAGAAATGCTTGCTCAATCCAACCGTACTATTGTATTAGTACGGTAATGCTGTCGTTGCGCATCTCCGCAAGCTCGGGCGTTCCCGTCTATCTGCAGATTGAACAGCAGATCAAGCAGAGCATTGCCTCCGGAGTCCTGTGTGTCGGTGATTCGCTGCCTTCCACGCGCCGTACCGCGGCCGATCTCCGCATCAATCCGAACACCGTCGCCCGCGCATTTCAGAATCTCGAACGGGAAGGCGTCATTCGCACCGTCCCTGGCGGTGGAACCTACGTTGCAAACTTCGCAGCCCCCGGCGCCGGACTGCTCAAAGCAGAAAAAATCCGCCGGCTCCGGCCCCTTGCCAGCCAACTCGCTGTTGAAGCCTCACAGCTTCGCTTCTCACCTGAAGACCTGCACAAGCTGCTCGATGCGGCTCTGCTGGAACTTGAGAAGGCTCGCCGCGCCAACAAATCCGATTCCAGTTCAGGAACTCAAGAAGGAGACCGATGACTGCCTTCGCCATCCAGACTCATTCCCTGGTCAAGACGTACGGCCTCGGCTCGAAACAAATCCGCGCAGTCGACGGCCTGTCGCTCAATGTGCCGGAAGGCTCGATCTACGGCCTCCTCGGCCGCAACAGCGCGGGCAAGACAACCACCATCCGCATGGCGATGGGCCTGGCGCGGCCCTCCTCGGGCGAAATCAAGGTGCTTGGCTTCAACCCTACGGATGACCCCGAGCGCGTGATCGTTCTCCGCCAGGTCGGCTACGTGCCCGAGGACAAGATGCTCGCCAGCCTGTCGCCGCGCAAGCTGCTGGAACTCAACCGAAGCTTCTATCCGGCCACCTGGTCTGACGATCTTGCGCGAAAGGTGGTGAAGCGCCTTGAGCTTCCCCTCGACACGCCCTATCTGAAGCTCTCGCTCGGCAACAAAACCAAGAGCGCGCTTGCCGCGGCCATCGCCCAACACTCGCGCCTGCTGATCCTCGATGAGCCCACCATCGGCCTCGACCCCGTCGCGCTCGACGAATTGCTGCGTCTTCTTGTCGAGGACTGTTCTGCAGACGGCCGAACCATTCTTCTCTCCACCCATCAACTTGCCGAGATTGAGCAGATCGCGGACCATATCGGCATCATGGATCACGGCAGGATTCTCATCGAGGGTCCACTCGACGACATCCTTTCCAACTTTCGCCGCCTCACTTTTACCGGCGCGTCTCTTCCCCTCACTGGCCCATCCATTCTCTCCGTCAAGAGCGATGCCCGCGCCACACAGTTCATCCTCCAGCGCGATCCTGAAGGTTTCGCGCAGGAGCTCACACGCAATGGCGCCACTCTGATCGATTCCAGCCCGATGTCTCTGAACGAAATCTTTCTGGAACTTTGCCGGACCACGGAAAGTAAGGAAGAGGTATCGGCATGAACAGGGATGTAATGGTCCAGGCGATCGACATCATTGGCGCACTCACCATCTTTCCGCCCATTCTCTTCGGCATTTGGTTTTTCATGCGGGAGAGGCGCAAGTCCGCGGCGCTCACGGCAACTGCATTGTTCTCTGGCCCTGAAGAAACAGGCCACTCGTCATTATTCTCGCGTGCCTGCTCCTTCTCCTTCCCGGAGCTAGACGCACCCCAGCGCGCATACCTCCTCCGCCAGCGCACCGTTCTTGCGCTTGGGTTGATAAGCACATGGATCTTTTTCATCTGGTTCAGCGCAGGATTGTTGCCGCAATACGTTTCAGCGTATGCCGCACAGCAGCCGCTGCCGCTCCGCGTCTGGTACAGCTACCTCTATCACATCTCCTCCGGCGCAACCAGTTACGGCATCTTCGCCTTCCTGGCAGCAGGTCAGGCAATTGTCGAATTTGGGAACGCACCTTGGATGGGCCGCTTTTTTCGCACACGTCCGCTCACGCGAAGCTTTGTCTTCTGGACGCGTACCGGCCTCACGCTTGGCGCCTTCATCTCTTCGCTGCTTCTCGCGGCAGCCGCTTCGTTTCTATTGCTTCTGCTGACGTACGGCCCGGTTTGGAAGCACCTGGACAATGGCAACGAGCCCACCATCGCTAACGCCCGCTCGCAACCGGCCCCATCTTCCGACGACGTCCTCGGGAGCGTGCACTCCGGCGAAGGTCATGCCACATGGGCGTTGCAAACCTCGGTGCCGCGCCTATTCCTCTCGATCGTCACGACACAAACCTTCTTTTTCAGCCTGATGATCGCCATGGCCATGCTGCCAATACGTTTCGGGCGCATGAAGAGCATTCTCGTCATCGCGTTTGCCTACGCCGTCTTCATCTGCTACATCTTTTACGTCGTCGCCGGCAACGGCATCCCGCCCCATCTCGCTCAAATCTTCTTTCTCTACGTGCAGCCAGGGCCTCCGCCGCCTTACCGCCTTGCGCTTGTACCCCTTACGGTTTCGGCCGCGCTGCTCGCTTTGGCAGCCGTCTCGAACAGACGCAATGACTCTTAAGTTTTTCGATCATAGGAGCGCCCCATGATCCTTCGTCCATTTTTCATGTTGCTGCGCGGCCGCTTGATCTTCGTGATCATCTGCTCGATGCTGGTGGTGATGGCGGCGTTTTCCGCCACCAGTGCCGAGAGCTTCACCGATATCGGCGTCTTCTGGGGCCATTTCTGCGGCTGCCCACCCGAACCCAGTGACGTTCGCTTCCTGCTCTTGAGTTGCACCGTGATTGACTTCTACATGGGAGTTGCTCTGGGCTTCTGGACAAGCCTGGGTCTCAACTTCGCCGGAGCCGGAATGGCCTCGGGCGCCGCCGGTTCACGCCCCATGGGGGACACGCGCTTCCTGCTCACCCGACCCATCCGCCGCGGCTCCATCCTGCTGCATCAGCTCGCCATCTCCGCCATAGCGCTCGCGCTGATTCCTGCGCTCTGCTACGCCCTGTTGCTGGGTTGGCTTAACCTGGTCCACGCGCCCGCGCTTGCACACCTGTCGGCTGTACTGGCGCTGATTCCCTCTGTTGCGGCTCTCGGCCCGCAACCCTCGTTCATCAGGCTGTTTGCCGCGGCGCATCTGGCGCGCTTTTATCTCGCGGCGTTTTCCGTCGGCCTTTGCTCCTACTCCGTCGTGACCGCAATGCGCTGGATCGGTCTCAGCTCGAACCTCTGGCTGCGCCGAATCTTCATCCTGCCTCTTGTGCTCTTCATCTTCAGCCCGATGTTGATCATGATGGCTGGGTTTGCGACCCAGCCGTCCCTGTTGTTGTGGGTGCTGCTATGGCCGGCCAGAAACGCGAGCCTCAACTTCGAGCCGTCATCGCTCGGCATAGCGCTCCACTTTGCCTTTGCCGGCACGCTTCTCTGCGGCTGCTGGCGCGTCTTGCAACGCGCCGAGCTTTGACTGCGCGGCCTGGAAGCCAGATTAAATTGAAAGATTCAGGATGCGGTTCAGTCGCTGGACAAACGTGGCAGGATCATCAAGCGGCACTCCCTCCATCAAAAGTGCCTGATCGAAAAGCAACCAGGCGGCATCTTCAGCAACCGCATCGTCTGCGCGTGCAAGCAGCTTCTTCACAATCTCGTGGTCGAGATTGATCTCGAGCGTGGGCTTCGGCGCTGGAAGATCTTTCTGGCCCATGGCGCGCAAGATCTGCTGCATCTGCATCGAAGGCTCCTCTTCATCGGACACGATGCACGAAGGACTGTCGGCAAGCCGCACCGAGACGCGCACATCTTTCACGCGATCGCCCAGCGTGGCCTTCAACTTGGCAAGCAGCGGCTTGAGCGATTCGGCCTTATCGGGCTCCGCTTCATCCTTCAGGTCTTCGCCAGTAGAGGTTTTGTTCACCGCCTTCAGATCCGTGTCGCCATACTTGTCGACTCCGGAGAAGATGATTTCATCCACTTCGCCATCCAGAATCAGGACTTCAAGGTCCTTCTTGCGGTAGATCTCCAGAAGCGGCGAAGAGCGGAGCAGAGCTTCAGGGCCTCCGGTAATGTAATAAATGCTCTTCTGGCCCTCCTTCATGCGCGACTTCACATCGGCTAGACTGGTGAGCCCTTCGACGCTGGTTGATTTGAAGCGGATGAGATCGAGCAGCGCTTCGCGATTTGCGAAGTCTCCGTACAGGCCTTCCTTGAGAGGCCGATTGAACTCTTCGATAAACTTCAGATACTGCTCCGGCTGATTCGTCGCGATGTTCTTCAGCTCGGTGAGAATCTTCTTTACGCTCGCCGTGCGGATGCTGGTAAGGATGCGATTCTGCTGCAGGATTTCGCGGCTCACGTTGAGCGGCAGATCTTCGCTGTCGATGATCCCACGGACAAAGCGCAGATACTGCGGAAGAAGCTCCTTGGCATCGTCCAGAATGAAGACGCGCTTCACATAGAGCTTTACGCCAACCTTGTATTCCGCGTTGTAGAGATCGAGCGGCGCCTTGGATGGCACATAGAAGAGCGTCGTATATTCGAGGCTCCCTTCTGCCTTTGTGTGAAACCAGAAAAGAGGGTCCTCGGAGTCACCGGTGATCGACTTGTAGAGTTCCTTGTAGTCGTCCTCGGTGATCTCGCTTTTAGCGCGCCGCCAAAGGGCGCTGGCCACATTCACCTGCTCGGTGGTCCGGGTCTTGACGGACTTCTTCTCTTCCGCGTTCCAATCGCTCTTGTCGTAGGTGAGGAAGATGGGAAAGGCGATGTGGTTGGAGTACTTCTTCACGATCTCCATCAGGCGCCAGCTATTGGCGTATTGCTTTCCCTCTTCGTTGAGGTGAAGCAGAACCGTGGTGCCGGCCTCGGCGCGCTCCGCGGGCTTGATTTCATAGCCGGTCTTTCCATCGCTCGTCCAACGCCAGGCTGCCTCTTCACCGGCCTTGCGAGAAACCACTTCAATCTCGTCGGCAACCATGAACGCGCTGTAGAAGCCGACCCCAAACTGACCGATGAGGTTTGAGTCCTTTTTGGCGTCGCCGGAGAGCTGCGAGAGAAAGTTCTTGGTTCCCGAGCGCGCAATGGTGCCCAGGTTCGAAGCCAGGTCCTCTTCGTTCATCCCGATGCCCGTGTCGGAGATGGTGAGAGTCATGTTCTCTTCGTCGAGTTCCAGGTCGATCCGCGGGCTGAACGGCAGCGCCTTGAACGCATCGTCGACAAGCGTCATGTGCCGAAGCTTGTCCAGCGCATCGGAGGAGTTGGAGATCAGTTCTCGCAGGAAGATTTCAGGATGCGAATAGAGGGAGTGGACAATGAGTTGTAGGAGTTGGCTGACTTCGGTCTGGAATTTACGTTTCGACATCGATCTTTTTCACCTGTATACATAAGTATAAAAGAATGGCCTTCGGCCGAATCAAGATCTTGATCTTTCCTCAGTGCATTACAGGAAGGGCCATTGAAAGTCTTATTCTTTATAGGAGAGGCCGTATTTCAGCGGCGACGCTTTGACACTCTATTCGGGCGCCCACGAGAGGTTTTTATGAAAGAGAAAACGGACTACGCGGTCTTTGAAGCGATGAATCCATTCTTCAAAGTTGTCTTAACAGGGCTGAATGGCCTGGTCGATGGAAAACATTACTTCGATACATTTGCCGAAGACGCAGTTTTCGAGTCCCGCTATCGCTTCCCGGGTTGGCCTGTGACGATTCAAGGAAGAGCCAAACTGATGGCCAGCCTCTCTGGGTATGGCAAGACGATAAAGGTTCACTCCGGCGATGCACTTGTCGTTCATCGCTGTGAGGATAGTCGCGTCGTGATTCTCGAATATGAAGTGCATGGCACGATCCTTTCCAGCGGCGCGCCCTATGACAACAGGCTCATCTCGGTTGTCACAATTGAAAACAAAAAAATCGTCCATTGGCGAGACTATATGGACTCTTTAGCCGCTTGGACGGCGCTGAATCCTTCATAGAGTGTGAGGTCCCGTCTCGGACGGTGAAACAGAGCCGAGAGCAAGAACACAGTGCACCGGAAGCCGGCTCGGTAACGCAGTGACGATTGGTTGGAGGGAAGAGTTGCCGGTAGGGTCGAAGGAAATCCTTCGAAGGAATCTTAGAGTTCGCCGTCTCGCGATTTGCCCCATTTGGATGAGGCGGCGATGACAGGAATAAAGATCATAGCGACGAAAGCAGCGCCAATCAGAAAATCAACCATAGAAGAGAATTCCCCCGTTCTTTTTTAGAGTTGCTTAACCGGGTAATCGAACCTCTTAACGGGTCAGCATTTGTAGGATGGAGCACATGCTTGTGGAACACATATAGCTCTTCTGCGGTAGGATCATGACCACTTGGTAATCGGTGGTAACTATTACTGCCGAGGGATGCAACACCGGCGGGAACGAATGCTCAAATTTGCGACAAAAGCTGTATAAATCTGCTCAATATTGCTATGGAAATCGTGGAATTTGAGACGGCGGGCTTATTCCCGTTCAACCGCCATCGCCACAGAATTTCCACCACCCAGGCACAGAGCTGCGACTCCCTTTCTCGCATTGCGGTGCATCATCTCGTGAAGCAGGGTCACCAGCACTCTGGCTCCGCTCGCGCCGATGGGATGCCCGATGGCCACCGCACCGCCGTTCACGTTGACTTTATCCAGCTCGATGCCCAATTCCCGCGTCACGCCCAGCGCTTGCACGGCAAATGCTTCGTTGAGCTCGAACAAGTCAACCTCATCGATTTGCCAGCCCGCCCGATCCAGCACCTTGCGCACCCCAAGAACCGGAGCCAGCATCACCCACCTGGGTGCAATGCCACTGGTTGCCTGCGCCTTGATGGTGGCCATCGCCTTCAGTCCCAACTCTTTCGCGCGCTCCGCGGCCATCAGCACCACAGCGGCCGCCCCGTCATTCATGCCCGGAGCATTTCCCGCCGTCACCGTCCCATCCGTCTTGAACGCCGGTTTCAGCCTCGCCAACGCCTCCATCGAGGCATCCCTGCGCACACTCTCATCCATCCGAAACTCCACGGGCGATCCCCAATTCTCGCGCGAAGGCAACAAAACCGGCATCACCTCCGCATCGAAGCGCCCCTCATCCCAGGCCGCCATTGCCCGCCGGTGACTTTCCAGCGCGTATGCATCCTGCATCTCGCGCGTGATGGAATGCTTTTCTGCCAGGAGTTCGCCGGTCATCCCCATGTGTTGGTCGTCGCTCGCGCACCACAACCCATCGGCAATAATGGAATCCACAACCTTCGCGTCGCCCAACCGAAAGCCCTT
>Ga0302320_10006248_pt1 | contig 26498 bp, 16 predicted proteins | sample Bog_T0_3_FD_202130 | JGI IMG/M metagenome (GOLD analysis project Ga0302320, IMG submission 202130) | Peat permafrost microbial communities from Stordalen Mire near Abisko, Sweden - Bog_T0_3 | ecosystem: Environmental > Terrestrial > Soil > Wetlands > Peat | place: Sweden: Abisko, Stordalen Mire... | reverse complement strand
CCCAAATCAAAAGCGAATTCAGGCCGAATATCGGCGCCCATACCCCGCTCTACCCCCCGGCTCGCTACAAACATCGACCCGTGTGAGAAATGGCGGTTAAAGTCGTGCCCATCTGCCTTGGGCGACTTGAGAGCCTCGACTTCGCCCCGCTCCCGGCACAGCGGAAGGATGCGGTTCAGGCATTCTGGAACGCCTACCTCGGCACAGGAAGCGAGCCGGTCGAGATCCGATTCGACGGCACGGGGATGATTGCCGACGTTGATAGCGGCTGTCTTGGTGGGAAGTGAAAGCGGATATTTCGGTGAAAGGAGCGTGGCACGATGAGCGCATCGAACTTCATGCAGGCGTGGGTCGCCCTCACGGGATCGCTCGCAATAATTGCAATCATTCTTACGGCCATCGGGCTCATGCTGGGCGTCGTGAAGCCCGCCGACGCCGGGCGTCACCTGGGAGCAATCCTTGGCGTGGTCATCGTGCTGATGTTTTTTCCGGGCGTCCTTGTCAGCGTTTGGTCGGGCTTGTCCTTCTGGCAACAGATTGCTCTTATCGCGATTGGAATTGGAGTATTTAGTTGGCTGAGGCCGCGAAGACAGCCTCGTAAGAGGGAGCGGCAATAACGCTCTCTGTTGAGCTCCGAAGCAGCGCGCGTACTCAGTCAAAGGATCGCATTGGCCGTGATCGCCATGTGTGTTCTGGCGGATTCGGTGACCACGACGGCCATCGATAACGTGTCGAGGTGAAGGCCGGACGGAAAGAAGCGACAGCGAATAAACACTTTCAACGAATCACTGGGCCTGGATATGAGCGTCATTCTTTACACGACTAGCTGATTTTCCTATACTTCTGGTGATTGACCCTCACGACATGCTGCCAGCTTCCCCCGCAAATTCCGAGCAGCTTAGGCAGATCAACGGAACGCCAGCGTCCGTTGACGCTTATGCGGAGTTTAGTTTGAGCGATTCCAGCGCAAGAACGGCCTCAAATCCGCAAATCATTGACGGGATTTCCCTTGATGGTTTTTCAAAGCCGGTCTTGATAAATGGACTTCTTCGGACTCGTAGTGCCGGCGCGCCAGAGAACTCAGGCATCTACTTGATCATTCGCCCTTCGATTAGTGAGCCTCATTTTCTCCGAAAGAGCACAGGGGGCTGGTTCAAGGGGTTGGACCCAAGCTACCCGCTCAAGGTTGTCCACGAGAATTGGGTTGAGGGTGCTCATGTGATGTATGTAGGAATGACGGCAGCAGAAGGAGGACTTAGGAGCCGCCTCTGTCGGTTCTTCGATTTCGGAGCAGGCAAACGTGTCGGCCACCGGGGTGGTCGGCTTCTCTGGCATCTTGAGGACAGCGGGAAGTTCCTGGTTCGCTGGCAGATTTGCTCTGCTAGCAAAGCCGATTCAAATGAGACGACTGCTATCACCAATTTCAAATCGGTGCACGGCGGCAGGCGTCCTTTTGCAAACATGACGAAATAAACGATTCAGATATATGAAGATTGAACTTGTTTTTGCTTATGGCTCGAACAGGGACCTGGCGCAAATGCGGGAGCGCTGCCCCAATTCGAGCCTATCTCCGTTTGCAGCGGAGGCTCGGGGTTGGAAGTTGTGCTTTCCAAGGGAGAGCAAGAAACGCAATGGAGGAGTTGGAAGTGTTGTGCGCGCGGAAGATTCATCGGTCTGGGGCGTCGTCTTTGCGGTTTCTGATCGCGATTTAATCAGACTGGACCGATTCGAGGGAGTAGGGACTCAGGCATATCGAAGGGAAATGATCGAATTGCGTGACCTCAATGGTCATCCCGCGAATGCGTGGACGTACTTCGCAAATGCGGAAGGCATTGGGGAATGTGTTCCACATCGCGACTATATTGATCTCTACATAAGGGGCGCTGAGCACTTCGCATTGCCTGAAGATTACGTCAGAACTCTAAGGGAAATTAGAGCGGGAGCGAAGCTGGACTGACGATGCGTCGATTCTCAATTGGTGAGCACCGTGATAGCGCGCAGTGATTCGTGAAATTGACATTTTCCGATCAGTTGCTAAGGTGAAAGAAGCATTGTTCTCATGGGTTTCTGGTGTTCTCCTGGTCCCAATTACCAAGGAATCCAAACCAAAACGCTTGATCCAACCTGCAGTGGAGGATGAAAATGTCAACGTCCCCGATACCGAACATCGCGCCGCTTCCTGACTTTCTTCAAACGCAGGAGCCGGTAACTCTCAGGACCATCCGCAAATCCAGAGAGGCCACTTCTCGCGGGAAGAGCGGCGAATCTATTCACTATGAAAGCCCTGCGGCTGAGCTGGAAGTCTATCTCAACCTAGCGGTATTCGATTTTTCAATGCGCATCAACGAGGTCGAACGATACCTCAAGAATGAGACGCGTTCGGAGGCAACGCCGCCGGAGATCGTGAGCCAGTTGGGAGAAATGCTGAGAGAGCTGAAGTTCTGCGCTGACATCGGCAATTTCGCAATCAGCCAACTGGCTTCACGGAACTGAAAACGCCCCACCATGGACCATGCTCACGCATGGCCCTTTTCTTAGTTGAATAGGACACGAGCCCGAAGGATGTGAACGAATGCGCCGTCTCTCCTATGCGTGCTGAATACCTCGCTTCCCGGAATTTCGACCCCAACCTTCATCCTGGCCTCGTCAAATCGCGCCCTCAACCGACGCAGGTAGACCTTCACTGAAGACACCGTGATGTCCGCAATTTCTGCCAGTGTCAAAGTTGAGAGTTCGGTCCCGTAGTGAATGGCGAGATGGTTCATCATTGGGAGAAGGCGGGGACCGTGTCGAATCAATTCCGATGATGCAGTTCCGAGAAGGCGGAACCTTGGAATCGGGCCCGAGCGGTCAACGAATATCGTCGCCCTTCCGTTTTCACTCAGCGCTTCGAATATCATTCTTTGAACGGTTGCGCACACTTGTTGCACATAGCCATGCAAGAGGCATTCAGCGCCGATGATGCGGAACCTGTTTTCGTAACCGCCTCTCAAAGGTCCGGGCGTGAGAACAAGGAACCGAGGAACTCGAATTGCCGCAGCGTTGCAGAATTCCCTGATCTTCTGGATGAATGAAATGCCTGCTTCCGGACCCAACTCCAATGCAAGAATGATGACCCCGATCGCATCCTTTTCAACCTGAAGGACGTTCAACGATTCTGGGATCGATGCGGCGCAGAGAACTTCGCGCCGAAGGGTCTCTCTCAGTTCTTTAGCAAGCGTGAAGCGGGCAACTGCCAATGAATCCATAACGAGAATTTTCATAGTTCACCTCCATCATCGCAACCGATTGATCGGAACTGAACTGTCTCCATCCACACCGCTCGTAAGGGAGCGCAGACAGGAGGGACGGTCCTCCCTTCATAAAGGGACTTTGGGTTGGCAAGGTTATGGTGACCATCAGACAAGGTGACCGATGGTGTTTTGTTGGCTGGGTGCATACTGGACCATGTTCCTAGCCGTTCACTGTCGCGAGCTGCCCGGTTTGGCCGCAACTTAAGTGGCGGCTCATTGTCGGTATGCGATTGTGTGGGGGAACTCCAGAAGATTGGTCGCTCCCACATACAACCACGCATGGCTGCATAAGGGAACGACCGGTGCCAGTGCTGGGGTGTTAAGCACCGCCTTCTTCAATCGCTCCCGGAGGAAACGGTCAAAGAAAGGGCAACAGGCCTTTCTTTGAGTGGTGCTACCACTCGCGGCTTTCAGCCCATTTCTCTGAGCATCAGCCGTGGTACCAAAAAAGCCCCTGTTCAGTGCTCGACCGCACTTGAAGGCACCAGTCGGCCAACAAGATCGGTTTCATGCCCACTCCTGAAGGTGCCCGTAAACCTAGCTTCGACGATGTTGGAAGCTAGTCCTCAGCTTTTGCGAGGTGGGTTCGACAAAACCCCCAGTTAACCAGATTATAGGTGCACTTTTCCAAACTCTGCAATGAGAATTTCGCGCGACACCCTCAAATCATCGACGTGTCCGTCTGATCGGGGATATTGCTGATCCGCCGACGGTTTCGCGGCGAGTGTAGATGAAATCGTAGCGGTCAAAGCACTCTCGAACAATACAGAACCACAGCTTTCAACGATATGGCCGCAACGCATTCATAATAAAGCAGTTATTTTCACTCGATTTCAACAGGTTTCAATAAACGGTCGAATCTGGTTCGGGACCAGGGGGTCGGAGGTTCAAATCCTCTCTCCCCGACCATTCTTTCTCGCACAATTAAAAAGACTTACGCAGCTTTTCTTGCTGAGTCTTTGTCCTCGATTTTCGGTACATTCGGTACAATTGAAGGCAAATCGAAGCCGATTCCGTACTCTTCAGCCTTTTTCCTTCGGAATCCTGCATCGTCTTTGACCCGGTCATATAGGTCATCCATCGAATCGCCGGTGTGTCCCAACCAGTAATCCCGAAGACCCTTTGGACATGAGGTTTCATTCCTGAGGTAGGTGTTGCGGAAGCGCCGGAAGGCGTGGTTCCCTGCCTTGTGCGTTCCTGTGCATGGGTTCACGTATCCACGTGCAGCCCGCCGCCCACAGATTGCCAGGACTCTCTGATCCACGCGTGGTCGATGTAGCGGTCAACCACGATGTGCATATATGCCAGCCCGCTAGCCTTCTGAAACTCCAGTGCGGCAATGTACTTTGGCGCGGATTTATAGCGCCGATGCAAATACACACGCAGTTTGCTCCGGCATTTCCGGATGTACGCAGCAGACTTTGCGTGCAAGTGGGTACCTACGTGGTGTGCGACGGCGCCAGCGTGGTTGGCTATTATGCGCTGGCCTCCGGCGTCGTGACGGTTGACAACGCCGCTGGCCGTTTCAGGCGCAACATGCCGAATCCGATTCCGGTGGCCGTGCTGGCCCGCCTGGCCGTGGATCGCGACTGGCAGGGGCATGGCCTGGGCCGAGCGCTCTTCCGCGACGCCGCGCGCCGCGTGGCCCAGGCGGCCGACGCAATTGGAATTCGTGGAATAGTGGTTCACGCGCTATCTGACGAAGCGAAAGACTTCTATGTCAAACTCGGTTTTGACCCCAGCCCGCGCGAACCGATGACGCTGAGGTGAGGCCGGCCGACATACAGGCAATTGCTTGACGAGCCTGAAAGGCAGTGCAAGACTGCGAGGACAGAATTGACGAAGAAGCCAGCGAAGAAATCCTCGGCGGAAAAGAAGACAAAATGAACCCGAACGCCATTGTCCCAAAGCTGTGGAACTACTGCAACATCCTGCGCGATGACGGGCTGTCGTATCAGGACTACATTGAGCAGCTTACGTTTCTGCTGTTCCTGAAGATGGCCGACGAGCGGCAGAGCTCTTCCCGGATCGGGCCATACTGATTCGCCGCGCGCTCGACTGGAACAGTCTGGAGCGCCTCGATGGCGACGATCTGGACCAGCACTACCGGCACATTCTGGTGGAGCTGGGCAAGAAGCCCGGCATGCTGGGCACCATCTTCCGCAAGGCGCAGAACCGCATCCAGGACCCCGCAAAGCTGAAGCGCCTGGTCACCGACCTGATCGACCGCGAGACATGGACCACGCTGGGCGTGGACGTGAAGGGCGACGCCTACGAGGGGTTGCTGGAAAAGAACGCCTGCGACGTGAAGGGCGGCGCCGGCCAGTACTTCACGCCGCGCGCTCTGATCCAGGCCATCGTGGATGTGACGCGACCTAAGCCGGGCCAACTGATCCACGATCCCGCCTGCGGCACGGGCGGCTTTCTGCTGGCCGTGCATGACTACATCAGCCACAACTTCACGCTCGACAAGGACGAGAAGCGCTTCCTCATGGAGAAGGCGCTGAGCGGCGTGGAGATTGTGGACGGCGCCGCGTGGTCGTTCACTTGCCGCAATCGTTTCCGTTCTTGGCTGCCTTCCGGCAAATCGCCATGGGGCTGGGAGCGTCGCCACGATGGGCCAACCTCGATCTGCGCAGAACAATCCACTTCTTGCATGAGGCTAACGACAGTACTGGAAAGTCCCCCCTGAAATGCGCCGTCGGATACCGGCTTCCAACCTGCGAGGTTCACCAAATCGCCCTCTGCATTAAGATCACGCCGCCAACAACGCGTTAGGCGATCTCATATTGTCCAAGACTTCGTCTCCCGTAGCTTCACGAAGAATGCAGGCGAGCGGAAATGTTGGCGGCCTCTTCTCTGCTACTCCATTGATACTTAAGAACTTCTGCCGTGCGAGAAGCGAGCGCACGGGATGCACCGCACGCTGCAGCACCGAGAGCACCGCTCCCACACGGTTCTTATCAGCACATTTCAATTTCTTAGAAGCGGGCGGATCATTCATCGTCCGAGAAAACTCCATTTTTCGGAAGCCGTAACAGTGTTGGTACGGGCTTCTACCGAGTTCACGCGGGATGAGCTTGTGCTCAAGGAGCGTTCGAAGAAGTTGAAGTTGCTGAACGGCGCGGTATTCGCCGGGCTGTGATTCCAACAAGATGAACCTGGGAGTTGGCCCCTAAGGGAGGTTGGCTTCCTCCAACCAAATTCATTCAGGAACTCCCTAAAACTTTGGAAGGAGACGCAAATGATCAGAAGAATCTGCATGGGACTTCTCGTCTTTGGCTTCCTGGCGCTTTACGCGCCTGCGCAGACCACGAACGGGCTTATAACCGGGGCGATCACGGACTCCACAGGAGCCGTAATCCCGGGCGCTCAGGTGACAATTGTCAACAAGGACACGGCGCAAGAGAGGACCGCCACTTCCGACGCGAGCGGCTTGTATGTCGTTCCGCAACTGGCTCCGGGCGCCTATACGCTCACGGCCAAGAAGGAAGGCTTTGCCTCGGTCAAGCACGAGAACATTCAACTGCTGGTCAATCAAAGTGTGACCGTTGACGTCAAGCTCACGGTTGCCTCGACGGCAACAACCATTGAAGTGACCGAGGCGCCGCCGCAGTTGAACACCACGTCATCGACGCTGTCCGACGTTATCGAGCATGAGGAAACCGTCGATTTGCCGCTGAATGGCCGCGAGTTCACACAGCTGGCACTGTTGAGTCCGGGCACCGCGCCGGTGGAAGGCGGGCAGCAATCGGGATACACCGTGTCGCTGGGATCGGGAGGCATCTCCCCGGCGGTCAGCGGACAAAGATCCGACCAGAACAACTTCACCCTTGACGGTGTTTTGAACAACAGCATCTTTATGAATGTGTGGGCGATCTCGCCGCCGCCCGACGACATCGAAGAGTTTAACGTGCAGGCGCACATTACAGACGCGCAATTCGCCATCTCTTCGGGCGCGAACATCAACATCGTCACCCGGTCTGGAACCAACAGATATCATGGCGATCTGTGGGAGTTCATCCGCAACGACGATTTGGACGCGCAGACTTATCCCGACACAACGCGGCTGACTTACAGACAGAACCAGTACGGCATGTATTTTGGGGGACCGCTCTCGGTACCACACGTGTATGACGGCAAGGACAAGACCTGGTTCTCAGGCTATTGGGAAGGCTACCGTTATGAGCGGGCCGGGACGCAGCTTGGCTCAACGCTTACAGCACTGGAAAAGCAAGGCAATTTCCAGGCCGAGGAAGGCACGACGCCCCTGAAGGACAGTACCGGCGCCATCATCCTTGACAGCAAAGGCAATCCAGAGTACGCAAACGAAATCTTCGACCCGACGACCAGTGTTTACGATCCGGTGGCGAAGGTATACAACCGGACGCCTTTCGCTAACAACACAATTCCGACCTCAAATCTCAATGCTGCGTCGCTGGCCTACGCGGCGCAATTCTATCCCGACCCCAACATGAACGTGGCGGAGGGAGTGACGCCGAACTATAAGTCGACGGTTCCGACAACCATCAAGAGCGACATCTTCGGCCTGAAGCTGGATCATAGGTTTACCGCCAACGACACCATGTGGGGGCGTTACAACCGTTCCAATGCACACGAGGTAGAGCCGAATTATTTGGGAAACATAGTCCACTTTGTGGATCAGAATTTCTTCCAGGTCGGCGCATTGGGTTATACCCACATGTTCAACCCGAAAACCATCCTGGACTTCCGTTATGGATACATCTACCTCAACAACTACGGGAATTACCTGACGACAAATCCGGGCCTGGTGACCACGATGGGATTCGGCACGCAGGATCCCGTGCATGACGGATTGCAGCTTCCTCCCAATGCGAGCCTGGGCGACAACTACGGAGGGCCATTCAATTTTGCCATTCCGCTGGGCCCCATTCAGACCATGGACTACCACGTGGACCTTTCCAAGGTGGTTGGCAATCACACGATCAGCGCGGGCGGCATTTACTATCACATCCGCAGCTACGACGACGGCTGGGGCATAGGGACGGGATTTGCGCATAACGGCACCAGCGCAAATGGAACCTTAAACGGCACCGGTTTCGGTCCAGCCAGCTTCATGCTGGGCACGCTGGATTCCTATAGCCCCTGGCTTGGCGCCACCGGCGCGGATCAGACCGTGAATTGGTACGGCTGGTACGCGCAGGATACATGGCAGGCGACGCGCGACCTGGTGCTCACCGCCGGCATTCGCTGGGATTATGTGACCCCGCCCAATTATCACCGCCCCGAATCGGGCCTCGACTTCGCCACCGGCCAAGTCTGCATTACCGCGGCCGTGAATCCACTGTTCCCCACGGCTACCTGCCCGAGTGGCTACTTCTATAAACAGACCAACGGCTGGGAGCCGCGCTTCGGCGCTACCTACAAGGCGACGAATCGCACCGTGGTTCACCTCGCGGGGGCCATGCTCGACGATCACAACAACACGCTGGTTCAGGAAAACCAGGGTGTCCGGCTCTCCTGGCCCGACGCGGCGGAGCCGTCCTTTAACAGCCTGGATCTGGGCTTGCCGACCAAGACGGGGACTCCCAATGTCTCGTCCTCCTATTGGAGCGGAATGCCCACCGAGGCCTCGCTGGTTGGAGCAAGCCAGCCGTTCTCGATTGGATACGGGGCCAACCCGCACAACAGAATCCCCTACTCCATCGAATACAATCTCGGCGTCCAGGAACAGTTGCAGCAGCATCTGAGCCTGAAGGCCGACTACGTGGGTTCGGTGGGAAGGTTCGGTTACGTCGACGCGAATGCGAATACTGCTAAGACGCCGGGCCCCGGAACTATCGGATCGCGCGCACCCTATCCGCAATACGGCATCTTCAGCGATGAGAACAACATAATGCCTTCCAGCTACAACGCCTTGCAGGTTGAGCTCAACAAGCAGATGTCCGAGGGGTTGAGCTTCAAGGTATCGTATACCTGGTCGAAATCCATGGATTGGCAGTCAGATCCATACGACACCGCGCCGGTTGACTTCTACAATATGAAACCGGACTGGGGTCCTTCGGACTACAACCGGCCGCAGTTGCTGGTCATCAGCGGCATCTATCAACTCCCGGTCGGGAAGGACAAGAGGTTCCTGAACACTTCCAACTGGGCCACCGACGGATTGCTGGGCGGCTGGGCACTTGGAACCATCATCACCCTCGACTCCGGCGCTCCCTTCGATGTTCTCGCCAGTGGCGATATCGCCAATACCGGATGGGGAAATCAAAGGGCTCAGAGAACTGGCTCTGCCCCGTACGCGCCTGGCGGCGGTGGCGGAAAGAGCTATAAACAGTGGCTGAACCCGGAGGGTTTCACGAATCCTGCACAGTACACAAGAGGGAATGAGTCAAGAAACGACCTTCATACCCCTCCGTACAAGAACGTGGATTTCAACGCCACAAAGAATTTCCACCTGTATGAAAGCAGCGTCTTGATTTTCAAGGCGGAGATGTTCAACCTCTTCAATCACACCAACTACGGCACCCCGGTGAATACCGTGAACCTTGCGCCCAACAACAACTTCGGTCAGATTCTGGGCGCCAACGGCTACGGCCGCCTGGTTCAGTTCGGCTTGAAGGTTCAATTCTGACCTTCTTCAACCGTTGCATTGTTCAACACCAGGCCTGCAAATCGCGGCGGGCCTGGTGTTTGAGCATTGCGCCCTGGGTTTGGCTGCAAGCAACGGCGTTCATAGCGGAAAGGATGCTTTATGGACAGGCGCCATTTTCTGAGTTATGCCGGAATCATGGCAGCGTCTTTGGGATGCGAGGGTGGATTTAGTTCCTGGCTGCGTCCTATGCGGCTATACGCTGCCGAGACGCCGCAGACAGTGGCGAATCCCAATATCGCCGATCCTAAACGCGGAGCGACGGCGACCGCTTCTTCTCACTCCTTGACTCCGAGCTGGGGGTATGTCCCCGAGAACGTGTTTGCCGATGTTTTGCAAACCAGTTGGGAGACTGACAAGGAAACCTCGGGGGCATGGCTGGAGATTTTTTTTGGCGAAGAACGGGAGGTCGATGAACTTTGGATTTTGCCTAAACCCCTGCCTTACGATCTGGTCCTCGACCCCTATATGAGGGGTGGAAAAATGGCATCGCCGCGGAAGGTCACCTGCTTGCTCTCAGGAGGAATTTCGATCGGCGCCGAACTTCGACAGTGCCCGGATTTTCAGATCCTGGTATTTCCCCGGGCGCAAAAGACAAAGTCCGTGCGCATCACCATCAACGACACTTGGCCGGAAGCCAACACTCTGGGGACGGGCTTGGGAAAGGTTCGCGTCTTCGGCCAACGGCACGCTTCCTCATTTCAGGTATTTGCCTACGCCATGTATGACGTGCAGGACGGCATGGCCGTGCAGTCGGCAACGGTCGAGGTCATCAACCCCGGGCCGGAGATCCGCAACGGAACTCTTCAGGTGTTGCAGGCGGGGCAACTACTGTCCAAAGTGCGCCTCGGCATCGTTCCTTTCCAGTCCGTATCGCGGCATAATATCTGGATTCCGGCGCCCTTTGAGGACCAAGTCATGGAGTTCCGTATCGCGGATGAAAGATCCGAATTCCAAGCCAGCATGAATCTTCGGGTGCCGGCATACCACTCCTATTTCGATGGCGGCAGCTTCGACTTTTTCACGACCAATCACAACGATCTAGGTTGGCTGGACACGCAGCAGGTTACCGCCGACTATCGCTCCGCGGAGTTGATCCTGCCGGCCATGGATCTGCTTAAGAAGTATCCGGAATTTCGCTACTCCATGGAGTGCGTTGCGTACTTGCAGGAGTTTCTCGATCGCCATCCGGAGCGGCGCGAGGAGATGGCGCAGTTGATGCGGGAGAAGCGATTCGTATGGGGCGCTTCTTACGTCGAGAATCTGGAAGTGCATGTTGGGGCGGAGAAGCTCGTGCGGCAGTTCTATCTTGGCCGGCGCTGGCTCAAGAAGGCGTTTCCTGGGGCTGACAGCATTCATTACTGCAAGACCGATCCACCCTGCATGACGTGGCAAATGCCGCAGATATTGGCCAGGGCCGGGGTCAAATATGCCATTCAGGGACGCTTCCCGTGGGGTTACTACAACTGGGAAGGCCCGGACGGATCGCGGGTCTTCGTCTTCGCATTTCGCTATGGGGATCCCAACTACCTCCCCAATCCCAAGGGAAATCAGGGCTGGCTGAGTTCTGCGGCCGAGCGCGAGGATTACTACAAGATGCGCGCGTTGCCGCCGCAGATGATCTACGACTTCAACAGCGACTACCTGCCGCCGCCGCCGTCGCTGGTCCCCTACGCGCAGGACCAGAATGCGGCCATGAAGCGCTTTGCCGGTCGATGGAACGAACACTATCGGGGGCAACCGGCGCGCCAGATCGATCCTCCCGTAATTCGCTTCGTTGAGGCCGAGGGGATGCTCGATGATCTGACCCGTCATACTTTGAATATCGAAACAGTCAAAGGCGACTGGCCAGACAACTGGGCTTACTACGACGAGCCTGGACACCGTGAGGGATTGCTGGCGGGCCGGCTGGCGCACAACCGCATTCTGATGGCGGAGCGGTTGACAGCCGGATTGCTCCAGGCCGGTGTTTCCGGCCCGTATCCAGTCGAAACCTTCACAGAGGCCTGGAAGGCCAATTGCTGGCCAGACCACGGCTGGGGCGGGAACCGGGGGACCGCGACGGATGCCGTTTACGTCTCGTCGTATGTGAAATCGCAGCAGCTTGCAGACAAACTGCTGGCAGACGCGGGCTCGACTCTAGCCAGGTCGGTTCCCATTCAGTCTTCAGACCAGCTAGCCGTAGTAGTTTACAACCCTCTTTCCTGGCAGCGCACAGATGCGGTTCGCTGCACCCTGGACAAGCCACACGATTGGAGCGGAGCGGTGCTCTGCGACAGCGCGGGCAGGCACATAGCCTATCAGGTGATCAATGAGGGTTCTGCCACGGGAAGGATGGAGATAGCATTCCTGGCCGAGGATGTGCCCTCTGCGGGATACAGAACCTATTACCTTGAGCGGGCCGATTCCTCGCCGTCCAAGGCCGGCCCCGTGGCGGGGGAAGTTCTGGAAAACGACTGCCTACGCGTAGTTCTCGGCGCGGGCGGGATCAAGAGTTTGTACCACAAGCGCCTGCAAACGGAGATACTCAATACCGGCAAATTCTTTGGCGGAGAGATTCTTGAGTTCGCGGCGCCGGGGCAGGCCTGGGACGATCCGGAGATCGTGACCATGGACGGCTTCGACAGGACCGCCAATCACGATTTCCATCTGCGCAGTTTTAACCAGGGCCCGGTGATGACGACTGCCGTGAGAGAGGCCCAGTTCAAGCACTTCCGTTTGCGCCAGACATTTCGTCTCTATGCGTCGCTCGATCGTCTGGAAGTGGATGTGGACATTCTCGATTGGGACGGCGCCCAGTCGCGCGAGTTGCGCATCGTTTTCCCGATCGACCTTCCTGAAAACTACCAGCTAAGCTATGAAGTCCCGTTCGGCACCGTGGAGATGGGAAAGGATGAGATCGATTTTTCCAATCTGCCCAATTCCAATCTGCCCAATACGAATGATTCCCAGTTTGTACCCGCTCTCTATGGAGGAGACAAGCCTCTCCCCTTCCGCGAGGCCGTCAACTGGGTAGACGCCTCATCGGATCTTTACCGGAAGTTCGGATGCCTGGTAGCTTCCGATTGCACCGTGCATCTATTTGAGGATCAGACGGACAACCCGGCAGCCCTCCCCATGCTTCAGCATGTGCTGCTTTCCACGCGCAAGAGTCTGGCGTGGAACCCGGACTACTGGTTTACCCAACCGGGAAGTTACGGCTTCCGCACGGCTCTCTATCCCCATTCCGGGGGCTGGCGGAATCGCTATCGCGAGGGCATCGCGTTCAACTATCCGCTGCTTGCTTTCGCCGCCCCTGGAAGCCATGGCGGCGCTCTCCCGGCCGTAGGAGAGTTTCTGCATCTTGAACCAGCCAACCTGATCATGACGGCGCTGAAGAAGAGTGAGGACGACGATTCCATCTGCATGCGGTTCTTTGAAGCCGAGGGGCGCACCGGCAGTCGCGCTTACGTGAGATTGTTCCAGCCCATCAAGCAGGCTTGGAAGACCAACCTGATTGAGGAGGAACCTCAACTTATCGCCGTCAACTCGGATGGCATAGCCACACTCGATGTGCAGCCTTGGGAGATTGTGACCCTCAGGCTGCTGGTCTGAACCGGCGTGGGGCAACCATAACAGGCACTCAGGCTATCGAGCCTGCATCATCGTCGACGGTGATGTTGTTGAGAACAATGACGAACCATTTCGGGAGTGTGAAATGAAAAAGAGTATTCCGAGTGTAGTGATGCTAGCTTTTTGTGCGATGGCTCTTTTCTTCGCGCTGCAGCCTGAAAAATCTTCCGGTGCGACGACGCCAGAACAGACAGGGACGATCAGCATCGAAGGACTTGATCCGACTATCTTCTTTCCCCTGCAACCATCAGGTGATCCGCTGAAGCAGCGGGCCATGCTGCGCCTCGATAACCAGAGTACTCCGGTGGACGCAGTGGCGAGGGTGACGGTAGGGAATAGTGCCTCTTACCAGGAAGATCTGGGGGCTATCCAATCGGGAAAATCGACGCTACCCATTTCCATTCTAGATATCGCCGCGCCAACCGATGTAACCGTTGTCTTACTCGACAAGAAATCCCTCGCTACGATCGCTACCGGGCATTGGAACTGGCAGCCTCAGAAGAAGTGGAAGCTCTACTCCGTGTCGTACTCGCATCACGATCTTGGATATGGCAATTATCCGCACCGTATAAGAAGGGAAATTCGCAATGCTAACTTCGAGCGGGCCCTCGAGTTCAGCCGGCAAACTGACTCTTGGGATGACGACAGCAAATACCGCTTCGAGGTTGAAACCTCCGAGCCGATTACGGGCTTCTTGAGCAGCCACAGCGAGGCCGACGCGGCGGAGTTAGGGCGGCGCATTCGAGAGGGCCGCATTCAGATCGGTGGTTTCCACGGCACCGTCAGCACCGAGCAAATGAACCAGGAACTGATGGCTCGGCTCTTCTATTTAAGTCTCCGTCACACCCCGGATCTTCTGGGTACACCGGTCGGCAAGACAGCCCAGATTGACGACGTGATCGGCCTCACCTGGCCGCTGGCCACATACATTAAGGAGGCAGGTCTGTCCTATCTGTTTCATGGGCACAACGGATGTTGCTTTAGCATGCGCCCGGCCGAGGCTGAGCCGGTCTTCTTCTGGCAGGCGCCCGATGGCGATGACACGCACCGCGTACTGGCGCGTTCGACCGTGTACGGCGCGTTTACCGGAGATCTCCTGGGGGACGGGAGCGAAGCCCACGTTTCCAATGCCATCAACGCACTCGCCGGTACAAATCACAGCGACTGGTGGACCCCGAGCACATCGGGTTGGCCATTTGATGCCCTGCTGCTCCAGAACGGCGACGACTTCAAGCCCGCAGACGTGCAAACAACGATCAAGATCCACGACTGGAATGCCAAGTACAGGTATCCCCGCCTGATTAGCGCCACCATGGACATGTTCTTCAACGATGTTGCCCGGCAAGCCAAGCCTGGGGAGATCAAGACCTTCTCTGGAGACGGCAACAACGAGTGGGTTGACGAGGACGCGACTGACGCCCGGACGCTCGGCTTCGCGCGCAGGCAAGGCGAATTCATTCCCACTTCCGAGAAGTTTTCCACGATTGCTTCCGTAGTGGCTGGCGAGGGATATCCCTGGACAGACATCTATCAGGCCTACCACCGCCTTCTCACTTGGCACGAGCATACCGACGGTATTGATTTCCTGAGCAACGAGCGCGAAAGACTGCAGCACTATGAAACCGAAATAGCCGAGGACCGCGAGATGGTCACGGAATCCAGGGAGTTTGCCGACCACGCCCTCGATGCTTCGCTGCCCAAACTGACCGGCATGATCAAGACCGATGCGACCCACAACCTGGTGGTTTTCAATTCTCTGGCATGGAAGCGGACGGATGTGGTCCAACTCCCGGCGGCCGCGCTGGGCAAGGATTTCAAGTTAGTCGATGCATCGACGGGCAGGGAAGTAGCACACCAGACGCTACCCAATGGGCAGGTGGCTTTTGTGGCAGAGGATGTTCCCTCCACCGGCTACAAGACCTTCTCTATCCAACCCGGCAACTCCGAGGCGACAACCGATAAAGGCAGTGGCGAGTTTCTCGAAAACCGTTTCTATCGCATCCAGTTCGATCACACAACAGGCGTTATCACCAGCATCCACGACAAAGAACTGAACCAGGAACTGGTTGATTCTTCCGCTGCTTACCGCTTCAATGAGTATCTCTACGAGCGTTACGAGTTGAGGGAGCCGGAAGATCCTTCAACATGGTATCGGGTATCATCCGCAAGCCTGGCAACCAATTCCGGGCCCGTTGCATCGGTCATGACTGTCAAGTCGTCCGCCGTGGGTGTCGAGAGTCTGGAGCAGACGGTCACTCTGTACAACGATCTGAAGCGCATCGACTTCAACCTTGACATGGTTAAGTCTCCCTCTGGAATCAATGGAAGCAACTACGCTACCCATGGCTTCAAGAACAAGGAGTCTGTTTACGTAGCCCTGCCGCTGGCCATTCCTGGTTTTCAAATCAGGCATGAGCTCCCGGGAGCGGTGGTGGAACCTACCCGGCAGCAGTTTTATGGATCGACAACGGCCTTCTACGCGGTGCGCCATTTCACGGATATTTCCAATAAACAATTCGGCGTCACCGTTTCCAGCCCGGATGTGGCGATGATGGAATACGGACGGCCGATCTCCAACCCTGTGTTCCCTGGAAAAGAGGGTGACTATGAAAAGAAGATGGCTTATCCATCGAATAGCAGCCTCTACTTGTACCTGCTTGACAACGCGTTCGATACGAACATCTTGCTCGATCAGCGAGGGCCCATCAGCTTCTCCTGGTCTTTACGCAGCCACACCGGAAACTGGCAGACAGGCCAGGCTGACCAGTTCGGTTGGCAGGTACTCAATCCCCTTCTGCCACGAATCGCAGAAGGCAGGCACTCCGGAACACTGCCCATCGAGAGCAGCTTCCTCTCCATCGACAAACCCAATGTCGTCTGCAGCACCATCAAGCCCGCTGAAGCCAATGGAACGGGAATCATTCTGCGCTTCAACGAGACGCAAGGCACTGCAACCACTGCTACCGTCACCCTGCCATTCCTCGACAAGATCACGTCAGCCACCGAAACAAGCCTCGTGGAAGTGGATCAACCCGCGCCTTTGCGGGTTGTTAACGGGAGCCAAGTCACCATCTCGATTCGCCCATTCGGAGTCAAGACGATCCGCGTCCTCGACAGTTCACATGCCCCTCTGTCAGGCGTCTCTGGCCTGAAGGCCCAGCCGCTTTCTGATATGGAAGTGCAGCTATCGTGGAAGTCCAGCCCGGCCGATGCGGGCCGGATCGGGCACTTCAATGTTTATCGCGGCTCTACCCAAGACTTTGTACCTTCGCTTCTCAACCTGGTGGGAAGCCCGGCATCTGCATCCTATACCGACCGGCCGCAAATCAATTATGGCGGGTGGATTAACCGTAGAGTCGAGCCCGATGCTACCTACTATTATCGGATCGTTCCGGTGGACCGCTGGAACAACCTGGGACCCTTGTCCCAATCCGTTTCCGCAAAGACTCTAAGTACCAGCGAGAAGCATGCGGTCCCCCTTAAGGTGGAGGCTCTTCGCGCTATCCTGGTGAGCGACCTCAGCGCTGACAATTACGTCAATCTCCTGTTCCGCACTTCGGTGGAAGCCGATGTGCACCTCTACGAGGTCCACCGTTCAACTACGTCTGGATTCGAAATCAGCGCGCCAACATTCCTCGGCTTAGCCGATGCCAATGGCATCGTCAAGGGGAGCAACGATTACGGTCATGTCCCCGTCGATTACCGCATGTCCGAATACGACCACATGATGTACCAGGATGAAACCGTCCAGCCGAAGACCACTTACTTTTACCGGGTTTGTGCCCGGGATAACACAGGCCATCGGGGGCCCTGCTCGGCCGAGGCTTCGGTGCGGACGAAGTAGTTCGCTTTCTTAATCACCAGTGTCAGCCCAAGCCCCGCTCAGTATCGAGGACGAACCGGCCGGCATTCTGTGCAGAAGCATCCTGTTGAAACTCAGACAATTCTCCCAGTACGTGGAGAGGGCCATGGGAAGGCAAACAAGCATGCAACTGCAAGCGCAACTCTTTGAAGGGCAAACCAGCGAAAAGCCAGCTGGGTCCACCAGGGACGCGAATGGCAACGAGGGTTGAAATGAAGCTAAGTATCCATGTCTTAATAATCCTTGCCTCAATTGGAATGGCGTTGCCCATCGCGAGTCAGCAAGAAAAACCGCCGGCAGCGGTGGTCCCCGCCCAGGCATGGCGGATGACGATCGTGGATCTCGAGCCTACTGTTCTCTTTCCACGGCAGCCCGCGGGCCAGCCGCTGAAACAAAGGGCTATTCTGCATCTCGACAACCCGGCCTATCCAGTGAACGTAGTAGCGACCATTATCGTCGGGGACAACGCGCCCTACACCGAAGACCTGGGAATGGTCCCCTACGGAAAATCCGCTTTGCCCTTATCCATTCTCGACATCTCCAAACCTTCCAAAGTAACTGTGATCGCCAACGACCAAGACTCCCATGTTGTAATCGATAAGAAGGAGTGGAACTGGCAGCCTCAGAAGAAGTGGAAGCTCTATTCTGTCTCGTACTCTCATCATGACCTGGGATATGGAAATTATCCGCACCAAATAAGGACCGATATCCGCCACGGCAACATCGAGCGGGCACTGGAATTCTCCCGTGAAACCGACTCATGGGAGGATGACAGCAAATACCGCTTCATGATTGAAACATCTGAGCCGATTACCAGTTTCCTGAGCAGTCACAGCGATGCCGAGGCCGCAGAGTTGGGCCGAAGGATTCGAGAGGGCAGGATTCAGATTGGCGGGTTTCACAGCACCGTTAGCACTGAACAAATGAGCCAGGAACTGATGGCTCGGCTTTTCTATCTAAGCCTCCGTCACACACCGGATCTCTTGGGAGTTCCCCACGGCAATACGGCACAGATAGATGATGTAATTGGCCTCACTTGGCCGTTAGCCACGTATATCAAGGCGGCTGGATTGCCATATCTATTCCATGGGTACAACGGAACTGACGCCAGCATGCTGCCTGCCCAGCTTGAACCGATGTTCTTTTGGCAGGCGCCCGATGGGGACGATTCTCACCGTGTGATGGTGCGCTCCACTCCCTACGGTGCCTATACCGGCGACATTCTTGGTGAGGGCAACGAGGTCCAGATTTCCAATGCCATCAACTCACTGGGTACGGCCACAGTGTGGTCTTTCGACGCCCTGCTCATCCAGAACGGCGACGATTTCAAGCTGGCCGCCATCGACACTGCCGCCAAGATTCGCAACTGGAATGCCAAGTACAGCTATCCGCGCCTCATATGCGCCACCATGGACATGTTCTTTAGCGACATCGCTTCCCAGGTCCGGCCCGGACAAATTAAGGCCTTCTCCGGCGACGGCAACAACGAATGGGTAGACGAGGATGCCACGGATGCCTGGGCACTCGGCATCGCGCGCCGCCAGGACGAATTCATTCCGACCGCTGAAAAGTTCTCAACTATTGCTAACGCCCTGGCTGGCGGTGGATATCCATGGACCGATATTTACCAGGCATACCACCGCATTCTCACTTGGCACGAACATACCGACGGCACAGACTTCCTCAACGACGAGGCGGGGAGAGGTCAGCACTATGAAACTGAAAAGGCCGAAGACCGCGAGATGGTCACAGAATCCAGGGAGTTCGCTGAACACGCTCTCAATGCTTCTCTTCCAAAGCTTACCGGGATCATCAAGACAGTCTCGGAGCGGAACATCGTAGTCTTCAATCCGCTGGCCTGGAAACGGACAGATGTTGTTCATGTACCGGCCGAAGCCCTGGGTGTTGATTCCCAGTTGGTAGACGGATCGACAGGTAAGCCTGTTGCACACCAGATACTGCCCGATGGACAAGTGGTCTTTGTTGCCGAAAACGTGCCGTCCACTGGATACAAGACGTTTTCTATTCAGCATGGCTCCTCTCCCAGGTCGAGTGAGCCGGGCAACGCCGACTTTCTCGAAAGCCGCTTCTACCGTATCCAGTTCGATCACGCAACAGGAGCTATAACAAGCATTCGCGACAAGGAACTCAACCAAGAATTGGTTGATTCTGCTGCTCCCCAACGTTTCAATGAGTACCTCTATGAGCGATACGAGTCCCCTCAACCAGAGAAGCCCTCGACGTGGTATCGGGTGTCGTCCGCCAGCCTTCAGGCCTATCAGGGCCAGGTCGCATCCGTAATGACTATCAAGTCGTCCGCCGTGGGAGTCGAGAGTCTGCAGCAGACGGTCACCCTGTACAACGATCTGAAGCGCATCGACTTCAACCTTGACATGGTTAAGTCGCCCTCCGGGATCACTGGAGGCGACGCTTCTGGGCGAGGCTTTAAAGACAAAGAATCCGCTTATGTAGCTTTGCCGTTGGCCATCCCGGACTTTGAGATTAAACACGAGCTTCCGGGTGCGGTCGTGGAACCAATCCATCAGCAGTTCGACGGGTCCACAACTGCTTTTTATGCGGTACGCCATTTCACGGATATCTCCAATGCACGCTTTGGGGTTACCGTCTCAAGTCCCGACGTGGCCATGATGGAATACGGTTACCCTCGTTCCAACCCGGTACTTCCATACAAAGAAGGCGAATTCGAAAAGAAGATGGAGTATCCCTCCAATAGTCATCTCTATCTATATCTGCTCGATAACATGTTCTCCGTGAACATCCTGTTGGACCAGCGCGGGCCTATAAGCTTTGCCTGGTCTATGCGAAGCCACACCGGGAACTGGCAGAAGGGCGGTGCGGACCAATTCGGTTGGCAGGTGCTCAATCCCCTGTTACCGCAAATCGTTGAAGGTCGTCATTCGGGAACTTTGCCGGCCGCAAGCAGTTTCATGTCCATTAACAAACCCAACATTGTTTGCAGTACACTCAAGCCCGCTGAAGCCAATGGAGCAGGAATCATTCTGCGCTTCAACGAGACCGAGGGAATCGCAACCACCGCCACTGTAACCCTGCCATTTGTTGGCAAGATCTCCACGGCGAACGAGACGAGCCTGGTGGAAGAAGATCAGCCCGTTCCACTGCGGATCAACAACGGCAATGAGATTTCCTTTTCGATCCTTCCGTTCGGGGTCAAAACCCTCCGCGTAATCAATCAGTCGCATCCCCCTCTATCAGGAGTATCTTCCCTGAAAGGCCAACCACTTTCCGACATGGAAGTTCGTCTTTCCTGGGACGCCCGTGCGGAAGAGTCCAGCCGTGTGAGCCACTTCAACATCTACCGCGGCTCAACTCGGGACTTCGCACCTTCTCTTCTCAACCTGGTGTCCAGCCCATCTGCTGCCTCCTATATCGATATGCCGCAACTGAACTATGGGGGATGGATTAGCCGCAGAGTTGAACCCGGCACAATGTACTATTACAGGATCGCCCCCGTGGATCGATGGAACAACCAGGGACCAATATCCGCTCCAGTTGCTGTAAAGACACTCCTGGCCTCTGAAAAGAATGCCGTCCCTCTTCAGGTACAGGCCCTTCACGCCATTCTGGTGAGCGACCTTACCCTTGACAACTACATCAATCTTCTTTTTCGGACTGGTCCCGAATCCGATGTCCACCTTTACCAGGTTCACCGCTCGGGAACACCTGGATTCGCGGCGGACGCCTCAACACTTATCGGCGTCCTCAATGCAAATGGGATTGTAAAGGGATCAAACGAGTATGGCCATGTGCCCGTAGATCACCGCATGATTGAGTACGACCACCTGATGTACCAAGATAAGTCCGTGCAACCTTCAACCACGTACTTCTATCGAGTCTGCGCCGTTGACGATGCCGGCCAGCGGGGTCTGTGTTCGGATGTGGCGTCGGTACAAACAAAGTGACCCGCATTTCCATTGTGAGCGATAATCCTGAATCTTCAGGTCGTCATAATCGCCAATGGTTATGGGGGTAAGAGTACGGTGACGGCTTTCTGGAGATACGAATGAAGGAAGGAGAGAGGAGGGACTAGTGCCGGAAGAAATGACGACGAGGGCTCTCGGTGAGGTGGCGATGCAAGGGCGGCAGCGAATCGCCTGGCTTCCGTGCGGAAACGGCGACCCTTTAGGCGCCAACGCTCTTTTCGACATGGCATCTGCCTCAGGAGCGACAAAGTTGTCACGAGCCGGTGTTGAAATAGGAGATTCCGGTTTAAGTGCTTGGGATCCGGAAGAATGAAAGGAAAAGCAATGAATATCCGATGGCTGCTGTTTGGATGCGCGATGCTTGCGCTGGCTGCACGCGCGGAGATTTCCGGTGGCGAAGCGCCGCCACAGGTGCGGCAGGTCACGGCGAAGGACCTGGGCATGGAGCGCTCGGAGATTGCGCGCCCGGACTCGACGCTATGGATTTTTAGCGGTAGCGGTAAGAGTATGCCACGTCGCTGGAGTCTGACCGGATTTGACGGGCTGAACTACAACCGCACATACGACGGCTATCGTTTCCACTTCAATTTTGTTGAAAAGAGAAGTGGCGTGACGATCCGGGATGATGTTCATGAAACGATGGACGGTCCGGTAGATCCTCTTGGTTGCAATTTTCGCAGCGACAATACGTTCTGCATCGTCCCGCAGGAGGACACCTGGTATCCCTACTTCGAGCGCAAGACCGGTTCCTTTTTCAAAGGCTTCAAAACCGGAACGGTGTCGTTTGGGATGGAGACCAGAACCATCATGCCGGCACGGATTGACGGCGTAGCGCTGGAGATCAGCATTGAGAACCGCGACGACGCCCCGTTGACGCTGACGTTGCAGCCTTGGCAAAACTCGGTGAACACGCTGCAATCGCTTGTTTCCGATATTGAAGCCGCCCGTGGACAGGGGCTGGAGTGGACGATCCCTCCACACACCCGGCAAACTCACTATTTCGCCATCATTGCTGGTGTCGGCCCCACCCAGCCCGGGCAGCAGCCCCAAGCAACGTATGAACCGACCCTTGCCGGGCAGGTCAAACAGGCTGATCAGGATGGCGAAGCGCGGATACAGGCGGTTGCCAGGCGGCTCCCGTCGCTACAAACCTCGAACCATGACCTTGATCTGCTTTACAAGCGGTGCATCTCCACGCTGGTCGTCACCCGCTGGGATTATCCGCAGGCGCGCAATCATCCGACCTGGTGGTCGTGGTCGGGTCCCTTGCTCACGGCATGGGATTTTTCATTTGCCGCAGACACGTTTTCATTGGTTGACCCGCAGTTTCTTCGCGCGGTTGTCTTGGATGTGCTGGGCATCGGCAAGATGCAGGCTTCATACATTGATCCCGATGTGCCTAAGGCCCAATTCCCGATTCTCTATATTCAGGATCCTTTCGCGCTGCAGGACATGGTCAGCAGTTTCATCAAAATGACCGGAGATCGCACCATCCTTGATGATACTGCCGGCGAACACACGGTCTATGAGTGGCTGAAACTGTGGGCAGCCAAGCTCGACACGTTCGCCCAACGGCCCGACGGGTTGATTGATATGGGTGACGGCAACGAGTTCCTGCTCGAACTGCGCACCGATGGTTACGACCATGTGGTGCCCACGGTCAACGGCCTTGCCGTCAAATACTTTCGCTGGCTGGCGCAACTAGCCGAAGAACGCAACGATCCCGATGCCGTGAAATACGCGCAACGGGCCGCAACCTTGGATAAGTCGTTTCAAAATCTTTGGGACGAAAAGGCCGGCTGGTTCGATAACCTCTATGCGGACGGTTCCCGCAAACCAGTATTCACAATGCACCTGTTTGATTTGCTTGGCACATCGGTGGTCAATGAACGCCAGAAGCAGCGCATTTCGTCTCATTTTGTGGAAGGCGATTTTCTTGCGCCGCTCGGCATTTACTCCATCTCAAAAAAGGACATTGTTCACTGGGATCGCTTTGATCAGGATTGGGGCGGTGGCGGCGCTTACATCGGAACCCCCTTGCGCACGGCCCGGTATCTTTACGAAGACGGGGATTCCCCGCATGGATGGGAGGTTCTCAAACGGATCTCACGTCTGGCGGAACACTTTTCCTATCTGCCGCAATCACCGGCCATGGATGAACCGTATGAAAACTTCAGAGGCGGCAATGTGAATGTTTCAGCGGGGGCAGGATGCGAAGCCATCTGGTCCGGCATCTTCGGCCTGCGCCCGCAGATGGACGGTTCGCTTGTCGTCAGTCCCGCGCCGTTCAACCCGGAAATCGGCAAAGCCACGCTGACCGATTTCCAATTCCGCCAGCACCGTTACGCCGTAGAACTTCTCTCATCGGACTGGCGCGTGTTTCTCGACGGAAAACTGTGGGCGCAGAAACAATACGGTCAGACCGTCACCATCTCTGCGCAACAGCCGTTCTGAGAATGCCGCGGCCCAGAAACATACTGCTGGCAATGTGATGGTGCCGGTGCATATCGGCTGCAAAAGAGAAATGTAATAGTAAATGCGTTCAGATGAACGTTTCGCGTGCTCCGGGTAAGCGCGAAACGCTTGGGCCGTCTTGATCAGGGTAGCGGTTTTGTGATGGATAGGACCGTATGTGTCCGCGGTCAGGCTCAAATGGACACACGCAGTCAGGCGATGTGTGTTTCAGCCTTGCCGGGTGTTCACTTCGTCGACGTAGATATGGTCGATCGTGGCCTTAGCGATGGCCATGTCGAGCCGGGCGAGCAGTTGTTTGAAGGGTTGTGGGCACTCAGTAAACGAGGCGATGCAATAGTGAAAGCCAATAGGAGGCAAGCGTGGATTTGGAACGCACTGCTACCAGTACTTCACGTCGATGATGTCCGTCGAACTCGGGATGCAATCAACGAAGGTTGAGTGCAATACGATTTCAAGATTCTTATGTTCCAGGGCGTTTCGATGGATGCTTGCCAGTCTGGCTAACTGCGCTGGATCGGTCACAAAATCCGCGGCAGCCCGGGTGCCACACGTTGTGATTCCCGAAAGAGAAATCAGCGGGCTTCCCGTCTTCGCGTCGAAATGCCTGGTTACGAGCGAATAATCTTCCTGGGGTGAAACGCCCGGTTGATATGCGATCGACCAGACTCGACCCTGGCCTCCACGTTCCCGAATCCTCGCGGCACGATCTAAGAAAAAGGGGAGATCCCTTGTCGTCTCGATCGTCCAAAAGTTGTTGTATCCGCCAAGCAGCACCGCGGGAGAATTGCGAATATCCGCAAAGGGCAGGTTGCTGTCCGAGCGCATATCGAACGCGCGATGGTGGTTGGTCAAAAGGACGGCCAGTTTCGCGCATGCCACCACTTCTCCGGATCCGGAAGCGGCAGTCTTCTCAATCACGAGGTCTTTTGCGGTTAGCACATCTCCGTCCGTCAAAACCGGGAGTTCCCACTTTCCCATCGGCAGTTTCATATCGTCAGGCGAATTGGTAGCCCGGAATCTTTCTTGATAACTCGCAGATGGAACATAAACCAACCCCGGGGCGGTGTAAATGATCACGTTTTTGTCGGCTTCGAAGAGGGGCCCCCAAAACAGGTCCAATTCGGTCTTTCCCCACCTTGGAATCAATATCCATGCAGCCAAGAAGACTGAAAAGGCCACCACAGCGGCAATTCCCCATATGAGCCACCTGGTCTCTCGCGGGGGCTTGGCAGCAGCGGCTGCAGCCATCGGCGGAGGGGGATCCAGCGGCGGAATCACTTTGTTCGCACCCCTCGTGCCCTGGCCAAGAACGAAGGTAGGCCTATATGACCCGTTCGGGATGAGAATCTGAACAGAGGATTCCGCGGCCTCCGCGCTAGCGTAATATTGCTCGAGTCGTCTTCGGAGTTGACCCACCCGTGACCGGACAATCGGGTCGTCGGCAGTCTCGTAGTCGGGCTTCCTGCCAAACACGTTCATTCCGATAATTCGCTCTTTGAGCGCGTCGTCGTGTCCGCCGATCGAATTCTCCACGATGTATTTGAGCAGGGACTGCAACTGTAGGGCGTCCTTGAACTGGGGACTGCGTAAGACCCCTTCCAAGGACTTGCTGATCGCCGCCGCGTCTGGATGCCGCATCGTCGAGTCTGTCTCAACCGTCATCATTGATCACCGAAAACTCGAGTGCTGCGCTTCTTGGGGTACTCGATTGCCACACGTTGTGGGTTCTCCAGTACTATAAATCATGACAAGCGCCTAGCTGTAGAAGTCGTTGTAAATCTTTGCAAATAAATACCTTATGGGGGCACATACAGCGTGGGTGCTGTCAACGTCGCTCATCAGGGTCTGGAGCACCGCTCCGCACTGTTCCTGTCAGCACTTTACATCGTCATCGAGGTCCGGTAAACATTTACGGTTCGCAAAAGCATCATCTTGCGGAAGCTGAACCAAGCCCAGTCGGGGCTCTGCCCAGAGAGTGCGGAGAAGCTGGTAGTTGGAAGATGTCTCAAAAGGTCGGCATCTTCAGAGGGCACGATGGGAGCCGTGCCTCAAGACCAAAAGAAACCGGCAGGCGAAGAGGTGTTCATTCCGAGGGCAAGGCCTGTTTTAAAGGAGCGTGTATGAGGACCAGGTATTTCTTGACCGCATTATTGAATTTGTGCGCCATTGTTTCGCTCAACGCCGCCACAGCAGGCAGCGGTACAACAGCCAGTGTACTCAAGCTTGGATCTCATGGTCGAGCCTCATTGGCGTCTGCGCCAGGCAAAAACACCCAAGCCCCCGTCATCTTCAAACTCGGGGACTTCGATGGCTCGTCCAACGAGTTCGCGCCCGGCAACCCTAAGCAGGCGGTCAACTTCACAATCGGCAAGAGCGACCCGGCGAAAGACTGGTTCGCTATGCAGCCCGTAGTGCTCAACACCGCCTCCGGGCAAGGCAGGATCAATGCAGCTTCCACTCCGCGGGCGATTCACTTCTCCTTGGAAACATCCCCGGCGCCGGCTTATCGGCTGCACATCGCCTTGCTGGTCGAGAATGCCAGCGTGCCAACCTTAACTGCCTGTGGTGGAACGGGCTATTGTCCAGCCTGCATTCCAGCGAGCGGTAATGGAGTGAGTTGTATATCTCGGGGTGTTTGTGAAGCGAAGGTTGACGTTGTC
>Ga0302320_10006246_pt1 | contig 26504 bp, 23 predicted proteins | sample Bog_T0_3_FD_202130 | JGI IMG/M metagenome (GOLD analysis project Ga0302320, IMG submission 202130) | Peat permafrost microbial communities from Stordalen Mire near Abisko, Sweden - Bog_T0_3 | ecosystem: Environmental > Terrestrial > Soil > Wetlands > Peat | place: Sweden: Abisko, Stordalen Mire... | reverse complement strand
GGAAGGGGTCAGCACGGCATGAGCATCGGCAGCGAGTTCAAGGAATTTGCGATGAAGGGCAATGTCGTCGACCTCGCGGTCGGCGTCATCGTCGGCGCAGCGTTCGGCAAGATCGTCTCCTCATTCGTCGCGGACGTCATCATGCCGCCGCTCGGGCTGCTGATCGGCGGCGTCAATTTCACCGACTTCGCCGTGAAGCTCGGCACCGACCCGAAGGGGGCACCGGTGGAGCTGAGGTACGGCTCGTTCCTGCAGACCGTGTTCGACTTTCTGATCGTCGCGTTCGTGATCTTCATCGCGGTGCGCGGGATCAACAGGCTGAAGCGCCCGGAGCCCCCCGCAGCCGATGCACCGCCGCCGCCGCCGCCGCGCCAGGAAGTGCTGCTCGAGGAGATCCGGGACGCGTTGACCCGGCGCTAGCGTCGCGGCCATGGTGTTGCAGGGACAGGCGCAGGCCGTGGCTTCCCCCGAGGCCCCGGCGCGCGGCAAGGAGCCGCGTGGACTGCGCATCGCCTTTCTCGAGGATGATGTCGAGCAGGCGGAGCGGGTCGGCTCCCTGCTGCGCGGCGCCGGGCACCACGTCCATGTGTTCAACCGCGGGCGTGCGCTGCTCGGGGCGCTGCGCGTCGAGAACTTCGACCTGTTGCTGCTCGATTGGGAGCTGCCGGACCTCAGCGGGTACGAGGTTCTGCGCAGCCTGCGCGCGGGCCTGGAGGCCCAGACCCCGGTGCTGTTCCTGACCCATCGTGACACCGAGGCGGACATCGTGCAGGCGCTGCAGGCGGGTGCCGACGACTTCCTCGTCAAGCCACCGCGCGAGCGCGAGCTGCTCGCGCGCGTCGATGCGCTCGGGCGTCGTGTCCGTGATGCATTTTCAGGTGGCGGCGTCATCGAGAGTCACTCTTTCCGCATCGATGTGGACGCCCGCGAGATCTCGCGGGCCGGCTTCGTGTTCGAGCTGACCCGGCGCGAGTTCGACGTCGCGCTGCTGCTGTTCCGCAATGTGGGCAAGGTGCTGTCACGCGGCTTCATCATGGACACCGTCTGGGGACGCGGCGACAGCACGACCACGCGCACCGTCGACATGCATGTCAGCCGCGTGCGCAAGACCCTCGGACTGTCATCGGCGATCGGCCTGCGGCTGGTCGCGATCTACGGCTACGGCTACCGGCTCGAACGCTCCGTGCCGCAATCTCCATGACCGCAGCGTGGCCGGTGCGCTGGACAGCGGTCGCTGCCGGCTGCTGGGCTGCCGCGCTGTGGCCGTGCGTGGCGTTCCCGGCGCCGGATGCGGGCGCGGGGTCGGGCGCGGAGTTCATCTATTACACCCGGCTGCACGACACGCTGATCGGGCTCGGGCGACGGCTGCTCGTCGAGCCGCGCCGCTGGCCGGCGCTGCAGAGCCTCAACCGGATCGCCAATCCCCGGCGCATTCCCCAGGGCTCAGCACTGCGGATTCCGTACGACTGGCTGAAAACCAGCGCGGAGACGGCTACCGTGGCCGGCGTCGGCGGCAGTGTCAGCCGTGCCGGTGCCGCGGTGACGGTGGGCGAGAGCCTGGCGCAGGGCTCGGTGATCGAGACGGGAGCCGATGGCTCGGTGACGATCGACCTGGCCGATGGCTCGGTCGTCACGCTGCAGAAGTCCAGCACCCTGAAACTGGACCAGATGATCCGCATCGATGGTGTCGATGCCGCCCACAGCACGCAGCTGAAGCTCGATGCCGGCCGCATCGACGCGACCGTGAAGCCGCACCGGGATGTCGGACGCTTCGAGATCATCACGCCGGTGGCCGTGTCTGCGGTGCGCGGCACCGGGTTCCGCGATGGCTACAGCCCCGACACCGCGCACGCGACTACCGAGACTCTCGAAGGGGCAGTCAACGTCGGTTCGGCGGCCGTCGCAACGCCGGTGTCCGTATCCGCCGGTTTCGGCACGCGCATTGAACAGGGCGGCGCGCCGCTGCCGCCGGTCGCCTTGCTGCCGCCGCCGGACCTGTCGCACACCGGGGCCGTCCTGAGCGCCGCCGACGTGCAATTCACGTGGACTGCGGTGCCTGGCGCCGCAGCGTACCGCGCGCAGCTGGCCGACGCGCGCGACTTTCATGTGCTGCGGGCCGATCTCGTCGTGAGCGCCCCAGTGGCGTTGACTGCGGACCTGCCCGACGGCAGCTACTGGTTACGGGTCCGTTCGATCGATGCGCTGGGTCTCGAGGGCAGCGATGCGCTCCTGCAGGTCACGCGGCACCGGCTACCCGCGGCCCCCGCACCAGCCCTGCCGGTCGAGGGAGCCCGGCTCAGCGGCACGACGACGCCGTTCACCTGGACTGCCGTGGACGCTGCGCAGCGCTACCGGCTGCAGGTTGCCGCCGATGGCGGCTTCGATGCGCCGCTGCTGGATCTGCCGCCGCTGGCGACCGCCGCCGTGGCCTGTTGCGAGCTGCCGCCGGGCCGCTACCGGTGGCGCGTCGCGGGCATCAACGCCGCGGGTGAGAGCGGCCCGTGGAGTCCTCCGCGCAGCTTCGTCCGTCAGGCCGATGCGCCGCAGCCGGATGCGCCGCTGATCGAGGACAGGACGCTGCGGCTCAGCTGGCAGGGACCCTCCGGCCAGCGCTACCACCTGCAGCTGGCGCGCGACGCCGGCTTCCGGCGGGTCGTCCTTGACCGGGACGTCGCGGATGCAAGCCTCACCGTGCCGCGGCCATTCCCGTACGACTATTACGTGCGGGTACGGCTGGTCGATGCCGACGGGACCCCCGGTGCTTACGGACCTGCACGGGCATTCACCGTGCCGGTGCCGCGCTGGGTGGAGATCGTCGGACACACGGTCCTGCTGTTGCCGCTGCTGTTCTGATGCCGGCGCGCTGGGGACATCCCGTCGTGCGCCAGTGGGCCCTGCTGCTGGCGCTGTTGCTGGGGGCGAGCGCGGCGGCAGCGCTGACGGGCCTGTTCTGGCGCGTGGATCAGTCGATCTACGACGCTGCCCTGCCGGAAGGCCCCGCGCCGGAGGACATCGTCATCGTCGCCGTCGACGATGCGAGCATAGCCGAGCTCGGTCGCTGGCCCTGGCGCCGGGCGCTGCATGCAGCCCTGCTCGATCGGCTGCGGGATATGGGTGCGCGCGCCGTCGCACTCGACTTTCTGTTCACCGAGCCGGATCCGGCCTCGCCGCTCGGCGATGCGGCGCTGGCGATGTCAATGCGGCGCGGACCGCCGACGGTACTGCCGCTGCTGGTGCAGAGGCCGGCGCCCGGAGGCGCGTTGCAGGTGCGTGAGCCGATCGACGAACTGGCCGGGGCGGCCGCCGGCGTCGGTCACGTCAATCTGGAGATCGACCGGGACGGCATGGTGCGCAGCGTGTTCCTGCGCGAAGGTCTGGGTACGCCCGACCGGCTGCACCTGGCGGTCGAGCTGCTGGAACTCGCGCCCGGGCCGCTGCCGCCGCTGTTGCGCGGCGAACGGCATCCCGATCTCGGCAACGCCCCGCCGACGTGGGTGCGCGACTATCACCTGCTGATTCCGTTCCTCGGGGCCCCTGGCCACATCACCCAGATCTCCTACGCCGACATCCTGCGCGGCAGCGTGCCGGATGCGGCGCTCGCTGGAAAACTGGTGCTCGTCGGTGCGACCGCCGCGGGTATCGGCGACTCATACCCGACGCCGCGCTCCGGCGAGGGGCGTGGCATGTCGGGGGTCGAGATCGTCGCAAACATCGCCGCCGCGCTGCGCAGCGAACGGCTGATCCGGCCCGTCAGCGGCTGGCCGGCGGCGCTGCTCGGCTGGCTGCCGCTCGCAGCCGCGGCGCTCGCGCTGCTGCTGTTGCCGCCAACCGGGGCGCTGCTTGCCACGCTCGCCGCCTGGGTTGGGACGCTCGTGCTCAGCATCCTCGCGCTGCGCGTCGGCGGCTGGTGGTGGCCGCCCTGCGCGACGCTGGCCGGCATCACGCTGTTGTATCCGCTGTGGAGCTGGCGCCGTCAGGTCGCCTCGCAGGCGTTTCTCGAAGCGGAGTTTTCACGCCTCGCCCAGGAGCGCTTCCCGCTGCTGACCGGACAGCGGAGCCGCGGCACGGCGCTGCGCCCGCTGGAGCACCTGGAGCAGCGGATCGTGCTGCTGCGTCAGGCAACCGAACGACTGCGCGGCGCGCGCAGCCTGTTCGCCGATACACTGAACAGTCTGCCCGATGCGACCCTGCTGATCGACGGGATGGGGCGCATCGTGCTGGCAAATCCTGCGGCGGCCAAGCTGTTCGGCGTGGCCGATTTCCGCGCGCTCGAGGATACGGAGTTCGACCTGCGCTTCGGGATGCTGGCCGGTGTTCCCGCGATCCGCTTCCAGCAGATCGCTGCAGACGCGCCGTGTACGAGCGAGGCGGAATGCAGCGACGGCGAGCGTTACCTGCTGATCCGGGCAGTGCCGTTCCACCTGGGAGCGGGGGTGCGCCTCGGCACCCTCATCACGATGGCCGACATCACGGTACTGCGGGCCGCACAGCGCGAACGCGAGGACGTACTGCGCTTCCTGTCGCACGACATGAAGAGTCCGGCGTCGTCGCTGCTCGGGCTTGCGCAGCTGCAGCGCGATCCGGCGCAAGCGCTGCCCGCCGCGGAGCTGTCGAGCCGGCTGGATCTCCTGGCGCAGCGGCTGCTGGCACTCGTCGACGGCTTTGTTTCACTGTCGCGCGCCGAGGCAGTCGATCCGCGCGCCTTCGATGATTTCGACCTGCGTGACGCAATCCAGGATGCCTATGATGAGGTGTGGGCAACCGCGCAGGCGCGCTCGGTCACGATCGCGGCCCATTCTCCGGAGGAACTGGTGATCGTCCACGGTGACCGCCAGCTCGTTGCCCGGGCCATCGTCAACCTGCTCGGCAATGCCGTGAAGTACTCGCCGCCAGGCGGCCGTGTAACGCTGTCGCTGGTCCGGCAGGGTCGTGAGGGTGTCATCCGCGTGGCCGACCAGGGGCCGGGAATCCCCCCGGAAAATGCCGCCGCGCTGTTCCAGCGTTTTTCGCGGGGCCTGCACCGCGGCTCGGCGGATCCGGGCGGCGCGGGGCTCGGCCTGGCGTTCGTGCGCGTCGTTACCGCGAAGCATCATGGCCGCGCCTGGGCGGAGACCCCGGGCAACGACGGCGCAGCGTTCTGCCTGTCGCTGCCGGTCCAGGAGTCGCTCGCGTCAGCCTGATCCGCTGGGGTCCCAACCCTTTCAGGTGCCCCTCGGTGCAACGGGCAGGCGCAGTGTCACCGTCGTGCCCCGGTCAGGCTGGCTGAAGATCGACATCGAGCCGCCGGACTGCTTGACGAAGCCGTCCACCATGCTGAGGCCGAGGCCAGCCCCTTCGCCGATCGGCTTGGTCGTGAAGAAGGGCTCGGTGGCGTGCGCGAGTACCTCGGCGGTCATGCCCTTGCCGCTGTCGATGACATCGACGCGCACAAAATCATCGGCATCCTGACCGGCACGGATCGTGACCGTGCCGTGCCCGGCCATCGCGTCGCGTGCATTGGAAACGAGGCAGTACAGCGCGTTCGCGAGCTGGTTCTCGTCGATCCAGCCACAGGGAGCGGGCCGGTCCAGCTGCAGCTCGATGCGAATCCCGCTGCCCGCCGCCTTCTGCAGCTGCGGGCGCAGGTCGTCGAGGAATCGCTGCAACGGCACCGCGCGGGAGCGCAGAGTCTGTTGCATGCCGAAGCTCTGCAGCTGCGCCGTGGTCATCGCCGAGGAATGGCTGATCTGCTCGATGCTGCGGACCAGTTCCAGCGCTGCGGGATCGGTGGTCACCGACTCACGCGTTGCGAGCAGGCTGACCGCCTGTTGCACGACGGTCAGCGCATTATTGAACTCGTGCGCAATTCCGGCGGTCAGCCGGCCGAGGGCGGTCACGCGCTCATGTTCGCTCTCCCGCTCGCGGATCAGTTCGCGGCGCCGCCGGATGACCCAGACGACCGCGAGCATGACGAGCAGGGAAGCGGCGGCGATCGCAATGACAAAGTTGCGCAGCAGCGCGGCGCGGGCGGCAACGGCGCGTGCCGCGGCCGCTTCGGTGCGCGCCTGGCGCATGGCCTGGTCGCGGCTCTCCATGTCGAACTTGGCGCGCGTCAGCGCCGCCTGGGCCGGCTGCCGGGCCAGCATGTCGGACCGTAGCCAGGCGAGATACTCGTTGGTGTCATGCAGTGCGCCGGCCGCATCGCCGAGCTGCTGCCGGGCCTCCGCGCGCACCGCCAGCGTCGAATTGCGCTTCTGCGCGGTCAGCTCCCCCTGCCGGTCGTCGAGCGCGAGGTTCAGCAGCTGCAGCGCCTCGCGCGCGTTGCCCTGGCGCAGCAGGGCTTCGCCGAGCGATGCCCGGGAGAGCTGCAGATACTCCAGGTCGCCGAGATCCTGCGCTTCCTGCAGCGACAGCTGGCATTGGCGGATCGCTTCCGCAGCCCGGCTGCGGTCCGCAGCGAGCGCCCCGCATTTGCGACGGTCGGCACCCGCGACGTCGCCCGCGTCGTTCTCCTGCGCGTAGAACGAACGCGCCAGATCATATTCGGCGAGGGCAGCGTCGAGGCCGCCCTGGTACATCAGCGCGTCGCCGCGGATCAGGTGCGCCAGCGCAAGCTTGTCGGTGTCGTTGGTGCGGGCGAGGACCCGCAGCGTATCGTTTGCGATGGCGAGCGCATCGTCGAAGAAATCGTATCTGATGTAGACGCGCGCGAGTACGCTGCCAATGTCCGCGCGCTGCACGTCCAGGTGCTGCTCTTCGGCCATGTGGTAGGCCTTGATCAGTTCGCGCGCCGCATCCGCCTGCTGGCCGCCGCGCATGTGCAGGTAACCACGGTCGACGAGTACGCAGATGTAGTCCGGCGCGTCTTCCGGCACTGCGGCCGAAGCCGCATCGTACTCGCGTGTGGCCTCGGTGATCTGTCCGAGGTCGTCGAGCAGCGTGATTCGCGTCAGCATGAGGCGGCGCTGCAGGGCAGCGCCGTCGGCGGGGGTCAGCGCCTGAAGCCCGCGAGCCCCGGCTGTGCGCGCCTCATCGATCCTGTGGGCACGCTCCAGCGCATCCATCAGCATGGCGTACAGTCCGGCCAGCGACGCATCGCGGTCGCCGCCGGACTCGGCCCGGGCGATCCGTGCCTGCAGGTCCGCGATCACGGGTTGCGGGTCCTGGTTCAGCCGGCGGCTGAACTCGGTTTCCGTGCCGGTCATGTCGCTGAAACAGCCCGCCGCGGCGCGATGTTGCGCCAGCATCGCGATCAGGCCCAGCAACAGAGCCGCTGCGGTTTTTGCGCCCGACGGTGGGTTCATGGAGTCAGCGAGCGTTCCATCGACTGTGTGCGAGGCGTTCCCCGGATATGTTATCGCCATAATAATACGCCAGATCATGGCCCGAATCGCGCCCTTTTTCCGGCTCTGCCGCCCGCAGGAAACGGAGTGAAGTGCGGCTTCCGGGATCCCACAATCGCCGCCATGTACTTCCACATCACGGGGCTGCCGGCGGCCCGGTTTGAGCACCTCCACGCACTGCCGGATGCAGAGCTTGCCGCGCGCGGCATCCTGCGCACGACGGCCGACTGCAGCCCGGGCTTCCCCTGTCGCGTCAGCCTGCAGGACGCGGGGCGCGGCGAGCGGCTGTTGCTGCTGAATTACGCGCACCTGCCGGTGGCGAGCCCGTACCGGTCCAGTCACGCGATCTATGTGCGTGAAGGCGCGGGGGAGGCGAGGCTGGCTCCCAACGAGGTGCCGCGGATGCTGCAGATCCGGCTACTGTCGGTGCGCGCCTTCGATGCCGGCGGCATGATGACGGCGGCGGATGTGGTTCAGGGCATCTCGCTCGCGCCGCTGATCGAATCGATGTTTGCCGATCCGGCCGTGCGCTACCTGCACATCCACAACGCGAAACAGGGCTGTTACGCCGCGCGGGCGGATCGCCACCCCGGTGGCTAGCCCAGGACTTCGTTCACGGCTTCAACGACCCGCTCCACGTCGGTGTTGGTCATGGTCGGGAACAGCGGCAGCGTGACGATCTGCCGGCATACGCGCTCTGCGACCGGAAACATCCCTTCGTGGAAGCCGCGCCTGCGGTACAGCGTGAACAGATGAATCGCCGCATAGTGGAAGCCCAGGCCGATCCTGCGGTCGAGCATGCGCTGCATGAAGTCGGCGCGCGTAATGCGATCCGGCAGGACCAGGTGGAACATATGCCAGTTGCAGTGCACGAAATCGGCCACCGGCAACTCGGCCCCGAGGCGGCTCTCGAGGTCCGGGCCGAAACAGCGGAAGTAATGCGCGGCCAGCGAGCGCCGCTGCGCGTTGAACTCCTCCAGGTGTCCCAGCTGCGCGAGGCCGATCGCCGCGGAGATTTCCGTCATGTTGTACTTGCCGCCCAGCACGTCGACGTCGATGCCGTCCAGGCCGTGGCGCGACACACCCTGCAGGCGGTAGCGCTCGGCGACCGCCGCCTCCTCGGCATTGTTGAGCACCAGACAGCCGCCCTCGGCAGTCATGATGTTCTTGTTTACCTGGAAGCTGAACGAGGCCATGTCGCCGAAGGCGCCGATGCGCCGGCCCTTCCACGACGAGCCGATCGCCTGCGCGGCATCCTCGACGACGCGCAGCGAACGCGCGGCCGCGAGTTCGTAAAGCGCGTCCATGTCGCAGGGCAGGCCGCACATGTGCACCGGGATGATCGCGCGGGTCCGCGGCGTCACGGCCGCGGCGATCTGCGCCACATCGATGTTGTGGGTGCGGGGGTCGATATCGGCGAATACCGGGGTTGCGCCGGTTTCGATGATCACATTGGCCGTGGCGACCCAGGAGTTCGGGGTAGTGATGACCTCGTCACCGGGGCCGATGCCGGCGACACGCAGAGCGATCTCCAGTGTGCAGGTGCCCGAGTTGTAGGAGCGCACCGGGCGACCGCCGAAGTACGCACTCAGCGCAGCTTCGAAGGCCTGTACCTTCGGCCCGTTGCTGGTCAGCCAGCCGGAGCGCAGCACGGCGGCGACATCGGCGATGGTCGCCTCGTCGATCGTCGGGCGGGTGAAAGGCAGGAACGGCCGGGGGTCGGCTGCAGTCATTGAAGCCTCGAAGGGTCAGGGATGTGACCGCGGATTGTACGGCTTATGTAAAGCAACTGAAACAGTGCGCCGGGTGACAGGTCCGGGTGGCCCGCAGCGCCTCAAGATTGCGGCGTCGGCGCCGATACTTCGGGTCTGCAGCGCGATAAGCCCATGGATGTGGTGGGGTCGACAGATCGCCGGATAACGCGGACCCCTTCAGCCATGACATCAAGCCTGTGACAGTGTTTTCGCGCTTTCGCGACGTGCCTTTGCGGGTGCAGCTCATGCTGGTCTTTGCGCTGCTGTCCGTCGCAACCACGGCCATTACCGCGATCACGCTGACCTCACTGGCCGAGCGCCGGCAGCGTGACGAGCTGCAGGTGAAGTCCGCGCATTACAGCCGCCAGCTGCAACAGCAGCTGCAGACCATCCTCGAACCCAGTACCCGACTCACGGCGCACGAGCTGTTTGAATCGCTCGCCGGTGACGACGACGTCGATGGGCTCGGGGTCTACCTCCCGGACGGCGAGCTTATCGCCAGCGTGGGCAAGTCTCCCCAGGTGCTCGACGGGCCGGCCTTGCACGGCGCTCCGGACGAGCAGCGCCTCGCCACGGTTGTGCCGATCACGGTGCGCGATCGTCTCGCGAGCCGGCTCTATGTGGGCCTGAGCTCGGCGCCTATCGAGGCGCAGCATCGCCACGACATATGGCTGGCCAGCGGCATTGCAGCGGGAGTCGTGCTCGGTGCCCTCGGGCTTGCAGTCGTTATCTCGCGCCGCATCGCGCGCCGCCTGGTCGCGATCGCTGCGGCCGCCAATCGCATGGCGGCCGGAGATCTCGCCCCGATCAGGCTCGATGAGTCCGCGCAGGATGAGATCGGCAACCTGGCGCATTCGTTCAACGTCATGGTGACCGAGCTCAACCGCCTGTCCGCGGACCACGAACAGCTCGTCAGGACCGAGCGCGAGCGTCTCGAACGGCTGGTGGAGGAGCGGACGGAGGCACTGGAGAGCAGCCGGGAGATGTTCCGGCTGATCGCCGAGAGTACACGGGCGACGCCTTTCACGCTGGACCAGGCCCAGGGGTCTTTCCCCTACATCGGCCAGGAGATGGTCGAGTCGAGCGGCGTCAGTCTCGAGCGATGGCAACAGCCCGGCGCGCTCGATATCCTCGCTCCGCGCGAATCGAACGCGGCGATCCGGCACCATTTCGACGTCTGTGCCGCGGGCCTTTTCGAGTTCGAGGGCGTTCTGGCAGGCGTCGGAGCGGGCGCCGAGCCAAAGGAAATGCGCTTTTCAGGCACCTGCGAGGTCGAGGGCGATGCCAGGCTCTTCCGCGGCCTGATGCAGGACGTTACCGAGATGCGGCGGCTGGAGCGCGAGCTTGCGGCGGCGCAGAAGCTGGAATCCATCGGCCGCCTGGCCGCCGGCGTTGCCCATGAGATCAATACGCCGCTGCAGTTCGTGACCGACAACGTGCAGTTCGTGCGCACCGGCATCGACGACCTGAAGTCCGTGGTCGCCGCCTACCGCAGCCTGCAGACGGCGGCAGCGGGCGGGGACGGAGTCGCGGCGGCCGTGCGGGCTGCGCAGGATGCCGAACAGGCCGCGGACCTCGACTATCTGCTCGAGAACACGCCGCTCGCGATCGGGGATGCGGTCGGCGGCCTGCAGCGAATCACCACGATCGTGCGCTCCATGAAGGAGTTCGCGCATCCGGACCAGGCGCAGAAGGCTTGCGCCGACCTGAATCATGCCATCACCAGCACGCTGGTCGTTGCGCATAACGAATACAAGTATGTCGCGAACCTGGAGACGGACTTCGAGGAGCTCCCGCTGGTCATGTGCCACCTCGGGGAGATCAACCAGGTGGTCCTGAACCTCGTGGTCAATGCCGCGCACGCCATTGCCGACGTGGTCAGGGACACAGGGGCGCTCGGCACGATCACCGTGCGCACCCGCAGGATCGGTCCCCAGGTGGAGATCTCCATCGCCGACACCGGCGGTGGCATCCCGGAATCGGTCCGGGAAAAGATCTTCGATCCCTTCTTTACCACCAAGGAAGTGGGGAAGGGTACCGGACAGGGACTCGCGATTGCGCGTACCGTGGTGGTCAAGAAGCATCAGGGCAGCCTGCGATTCGAGAGCGAGATGGGTGTGGGTACGACGTTCTATATCCACCTGCCGATCAATTCCCCCACCGAGGCCGAAGACGGCGAGGCAGCTGCCGCATGATCCGGATCCTCTTCGTCGATGACGACATCAATGTGCTGAATGCAATGCGCCGCACCCTGCGCTCGATGCGGGCTGAGTGGGATACCGTTTTTGCCGCGGACGGCGCGGCGGCCCTCGCGATGCTTGCGGCGTCGCCCGTCGATGTCGTCGTCTCCGACATGCATATGCCCGGCATGGACGGCTGGCAGTTCCTGGCCGAGGTGCGCAACCGCTATCCCCAGACCGTGCGCTTCCTGTTGTCGGGACATGCGGATCCGGCCTCGATCATGCGTTCCGTCGGCACGACCCACCAGTACCTGGCGAAGCCCTGCGACAACGAGGTCCTGAAGGCGGCGATCACCCAGACGCAAGCTGTGCGCAGCTTTCTCAGCAGTGAACGGCTGCTCGCCATCGTCGGCGGCATCGGCATGCTGCCGAGTGCACCGCTGACCTTCCAGAAACTGCTTACCTGCCTGCGGGACTCCAACAGTTCCGTCGCGGATGTCTCGCAGATCGTCAGCACCGATATCGCGATGACGGCGAATATCATGAAACTGGTCAATTCGGCCTTTTTCGGTGCGCGTCATCCGATCTACAGCGCGGAGAGGGCCGTGGCCTACCTGGGCCTGGACACCGTCGGCGCGCTCGTCCTCGGCCATGATGTGTTCCATTGCGGAGCCGCCGGCACGGCCTCCGCGCTGGACTATGACGCGCTGTGGCAGCACAGCGTTGCAACGGCCGCCGCTGCGCGCGCGATCGCCATTCACGAGAAGTTCTCCGGGATCCGTGCGGACGAGGCTTTCCTCGCGGGGCTTCTCCACGACGTCGGCAAAGTCGCGCTGGCGGCGCGCGCCGGGCAGCCTGATGAGGACATCAGCCACGCCGAAGTCGGCGGCTACCTGCTCGGACTGTGGGGCTTCCCCGTTCCGGTCGTCGAGGCAGTGACCTTTCATCACGAGCCCGGGCGCGCGAGCGGCGAGGGCCTCGGCCTGGCCGGCATCGTACATGTCGCGAACTTCATCATGCATGAAATAAACCCGGTCCGGGGAAGCGAGCCGCCGGCTCTGGAGCCCGGGTATCTGGAGAAATGCGGGGTCGCCGAGCGCCTGTCGTTCTGGAGTAAGGCCCTGGATCTTTCCGCTCAACCTGAACACCAGAAAAGCAGAACAGCATGAACGCAAGCGCCAACCTCGGAGTGATCCTGCTGGTGGACGATGAGCCCAGCGTGACGGATGCCATGCAGCGCTCGTTGCGGCGGGAGCCCTTTGAATTCATCAGCGCGACCTCGGGCAAGGCGGCGCTCGATATCCTGGCGTCACGGCACATCGACGTCGTGATCTCCGACGAGCAGATGCCCGGCATGCCGGGATCGAAGCTGTTGACGCTCGTGCGGCAGAAATATCCGCGCGCGATCCGCATGATCCTGTCCGGGCAGGCGAGCCTGGAGGCCGCGGTGCGCGCAATCAACGAAGGCGAGGTGCACCGCTTCTTCCTCAAGCCCTGCAATCCCGCGGACCTGATCCTGGCCGTGCGCCAGGCGCTGACGCACCACCGGCTTGAAGAACAGAGCCGGCGCCTGCTGAAGAAGTATCAGCAGCAGGCGCAACTGCTTGCGCGGATGCCTGCGAGCGAGGAGTTGCTCGACGTGGAGCGCGATGAGCACGGCGCGCTGGTCCTCGACGACAGCGAGGACGACGGTGACGTGATGGACCTGCTGGCCGAGATGGAGAGTGCCCTGCAGCGGCCCTGAGCGGCCGCTGCGCGCCACTTGCTCAGCACGGGGTCGTTTTCTCGATTTCAGGGTCGTGCCAGGTGCTGCCGTCGTTGACGATGTCCGCCGCCGCCGCCGGCCCCCAGGTGCCGGGGTCGTAGGGCAGAACCGGTCGGGCGGCGCTCAGCACGGGATCCACCACCCGCCAGGCCGCCTCGACGCAGGCGTCCTGCGTGAACAGCGACGTGTCGCCGCGGATGGCATCGCCGAGAAGCCGGTCGTAAGGGGACTTCTCGCTGGCGGAGCGATGGCGGGCAACCAGTTCGACGGGTTCGCCGCGCATCTGTTCGCCCTTGCTCTTGACCAGCGCGCCCTCACTGATCACGACCTCGGGGCTCAGGCGCAGCCGGAAATAGTTCGCCGGCAGGGTGGTGTCGTTGCCGAAGATTGCGAGCGGCGGCTGCCGGAGGGTCACGGTGACCTCCGTGGCGCTGATCGGCAGGCATTTGCCGGTCCGGATATAGAACGGCACGCCGGCCCAGCGCCAGGTGTCGATGTGCAGACGCAGGGCGACGAAGGTTTCGACGTCCGAGTCCTTCGCCACTCCCTTCTCGTCACGGTAGCCCGCGAACTGACCGCGTACGACTTCGTCGGGATCGAGCGGGCGCATGGCACGGAACAGGCGCAGCTTCTCGGCCGCCATCGCTTCCGGCTCGTGACCGGCCGGCGCATCCATGGCCAGCAGCGCGATGACCTGCAGCAGGTGGTTCTGCACGACATCGCGAATCGCCCCGACCTCTTCGTAGAACGCGCCGCGGCCCTGCACGCCAAATTTCTCCGCCATGGTGATCTGCACGTCGCGGACGTAGACGCGGTTCCAGACCGGCTCGAGGAAGGTGTTCGCGAAGCGGAAGAAGACCAGGTTCTGCACCGCCTCCTTGCCGAGGTAGTGATCGATCCGGAATACGGAGGATTCGGCGAAGACTTCGTGCAGGGTGCGATCGAGTGACTGTGCGCCGGCGAGATTTCGACCGAAGGGTTTCTCGACGATGACCCGCGCGTTCTCGGCGCAGCCGGATCCGGCGAGCCCCTGCACGACGCTGCCGAACATGCTCGGCGGGATCGCGAGGTAGTGGATCGGCCTGATCGCGGGCCCCAGCGCCTCGCGGAGCCTGACGTAGGTCGCGGGATCCGTGTAATCGCCGTCCACATAGCGAAGTTGCGCGGCCAGTCCGGCAAACGCATCCGCATCGAAATCGACGTCGCTGGCAACGCTGTCGCGGGCGCGCGCCGTGAGCTTCTCGAGCGTCCAGCCGGCCCTTGCCATGCCGATGATCGGGATATTGAGTGCGCCCCGGCGGGCCATGGCGTACAGCGCAGGAAATATCTTCTTGTGTGCCAGGTCGCCAGTTGCGCCGAAGAACACGAAGGCATCGGATTCCGGGATGTTCATCGGGCACTTGCCTCCAGGTCGCAGCGTTGGCGGTAGCGATTTTCGACCAGATGCGACATTAGCACGGTGCGCTGTCGCACGGAGGCAACGGGACGCAGCTTGCCGCCGAGGGGGTTTCAGAGCCGCTGGGGGAGGCGGTGAACAGGTGCCCTGGGATGTAACTTCCGGCTCGCTCGCGTGTCTTTGCATCGAGAGGCTGGATAACAGTGAATTGCGTCGGGGGTCCCGGCGAGCCGGCCGACTCGAGGAGTAATTTATGGTACTTGCCGATGAACTGAATAAACTGGCGGAATTGCGGGCCAACGGTGGGTTGACGGAGGAGGAGTTTACGCGCGCGAAGGAGCGCGTGATGAACGGCGAAGCTGCGCGCTGCGGTGAATCGGTGGCCGGCAGTGTGAACAGATTCCAGCTCAGTCGCACGGACCGCTGGATCGGCGGCGTCTGCGGCGGATTGGGTCGCTTGACCGGACTCGAGTCCTGGATCTGGAGGCTCCTGTTTACCGTGCTGTTTCTCCTCGGAGGAACCGGAGTTGTCCTGTACCTGCTGCTGTGGATCTTCGTGCCGAATGGCGAGGGCATGACATCCCGGCCGGCGGGTGCCGAGGCACGGAAGGAATGTCACGCGGTATAGTGAGTGGCGACAGACTGCTTTGCACAGCTGTCGCCAAGGTACTAAGCTCCGTCAATAGGGGACAGTCACTGAGGGATCGGTCCGGTTATGCGCCACCTGTTGGTACCTGCTTTCGCTCGACCTGATCGGTAGGCAGCAACCGATGGACTATCCACCGGACTCAGACGGCGATTCCCTGCGGCGCGTCGCTGAAGACGGCTCGGACATGTCGCTCCCGATGAGCATTGACTTTACTGTGATGGCGCCGGACGAGAAGGCCGCGCGCGCCATCGCCGAACTTGCCCTGGCGCAGGGGTTTGACCCGTCGATCGGAGACAACGGCGGGAAGTCCGCATGGAGTGTGTATTGCACCAGGTGGATGCTTGCCACATATGATGGCGTCGTCGCTGCGCAGGCGCAACTGCGTGACATTGCGCAGCCATTCGGCGGTCACTGCGACGGCTGGGGAACGTTCGGCAACGCCCCGTAGCGGATGAGGTGCTGCTGCGCAGCCGGCGCGGGAACCAGGCAGGCTAATTGACGACAACCCTGGCCCGCTCTGCGGCATTTCGAATACGTAACAGCAAGCGGCGGCGCATGAGCCCGCTGGCGAGGCGAATGATCCACCAATAGGGCAGAAAGCACCAATAGGGCCTGCGATCATTGCAAAAAATGCGCGTTTCGGTGCTCAGCCAGACATGCCCTTCATCCGCCAGTTCAGCACTGAAGATGAGCGCCAGTCTGGGCACACCGATTGCGCCAAACGCCTCAAATTCATCGGGGCCATGGATGTTCGCCAATCCGTAGTCCATCTGCGACGTGATTCCTGTGCCTGTTGCCGTGGCCCATGGAAGCCGGCAATCGCCCGGGTAACTCGCGTAGCCGGATGGCGCGGCTTACCCAGGGGTCCTCTACCGTACCTTCGAGCGTCACCACATCCAGGAGATCCGCCGGCGCCGCCGTGACCAATAGCCGATGGCGTTCAACAAACTGGAACACGGGCGGATATTCCGCGATCAAGTTCATGGAAGGACGCCGAAGACCTTGACCATCAGCGGCGTATCCACGATCACATGTGGTGCGATGATGTGGTAACTCAAAGCGTGTACCCACGCGTTTCCCGTCCGCAATGTCAGTACGCTCTTGATCATCCCGGGTCCAAAATATTGCAACAGCACGAATATGAGCGATAGTGCGACGTTCCGCGGTGAACTGAATGTCGACCAGCCTTCGACAATATGCATCGCTGCATACGTGAGGCCGCCCAGCAGGACGGTGCTGGTCGCCGAGCCGGTCAGCTTCAGATACCGTGGAAGCAGAATGGAGTAGATCAGCACCATGGTCGGCAAGACCGTGCCGATGAAAAAAACCAGGAAGGTGAGCGGTGCGCCAAGCACTATCTGGCGCGCCGTCAGATGAAACAAGGTGTTGTCAAACACCATCAGCTCGAACGCGGATTCAAACAGCAATACGACCAGAATCAGCACCGCATCGCTGCGACGATTCGTCGAGCGCAGATTGAGTTCACCGTTCGTGTAGCGCTGCCGGAAGTACAGATACGGCACCAGCGCGAAGACGACAAAATTGTAAATGGCCCACGTCCATACCTCTCCGCGGTGGGGCGGGACGCTGCAGCCGAAAACCGTCCCGGCGATGTGGAAGCTGAACGGGCGGTAACCGAGCATCGGACCCAATACCCAACCGCCTGTTTCACCGAGAGCCGCATAAGCGAGCAACAGCAGCGTCTCGCGCAGGGCGCGGCTGCGCGGCGGTGCGCGAGCGCCCATATCAACCATGACACGGCCCTGAGTCAGAAAAAAGACCAGCACCATCAGCACAAAGACCTCAACCAACGTGATGCTCGGCGCTGCCAGCTGCAAGGCGAAAGGCAGTTGTGAAATGGCTGGCCGATCGAACGGCAGGCGTCCGCCCGCGAGGCCCGCAACAATGACGTAGGCCGCGACCCATAGGCCGGCGGCCAACTGTACGCCGCGATGGCCGGCAATCGCCCGGATGTTCGAGGTGAGCGATGAGCCGGTCACCGGTCGCGGCGGTTGGGACTGATGGCTCATGCCGCCTGCCCCTGAAGCAGACCGGCCGACCAGAATGGCTGGACGATCTGATTCCGGCGAGCGGCCGCCATCCGCAGCAGAATCCCGGCGACCGTACACTGGAGCCATACCGCGAGCGATGCCTCTGCGCCAAAGGCCCTGCCTGTCAACCATGCCGGACCCGTCATCTGCGCCTGAAAAAAACCCGTCGTCTTCATGCCCGACACCGCGGCAGAGAAAATACCGCCCTGAGTGAAGTTCCGCGCGAAATGTATGCCGATGCAGAGCCACAGTCGGCGCGTGAGCATATGGGCGGCGGCGAGCATGACGCCACCCACCAGCATGATGCAAGCCGCGTCAATGCCCGTCACTCTGTACATGCCGAGCACAGCCAGCACTCCAATGGTCAGCGACAGCAGCAGCGATCCGATAAAAAGGCCGGCAGCCAGTTCGCGCGGGGCATGTTGCGTTGACAGCTCCGTTACCTCCCGCTTTTCAACCACTCGCACGTAGGCGGAATAGGCGATGAGAATGATTGCAGCGAGCAGAAGCGCTCCGGCTTTCTTAAGCGATCTGTCGACGACAAACATATTGAAGGGTATCGCCACCGCCGCAAAGCGCAGGGCGATATAGAGCAGGGCGATTGCCCTCCGAACCAGCGGAAAGCGCAGCACTCTCTGGCGCCAGGGCGCCGCCGACGGAGCGGCCCTCATCACCGCGTTCATGACAGTCTCGCCAGGAATGAGAGCATTCCCGGCGCCACGTCCGCGGTCATTTCCAGGTGCGGATAGTGTCCTGCGCCATCGACAATCAATGCTTCGGAAGTGAGCTGCCCGGCCAGCCAGTGAGCTTCCGCAGCGGGGTCCGCGAAGTCGGGATCGCGGCTTCCCATGACGATCAGCGCCGGCACCCGACTTGCGGGGAGCATGCGCTCGGTGTCGGCCTTGGAAAGGTCAATCATTTTGCGCAGCGCGCCCATTCTGCCCGGCTCCCGCAGGTTGCGAGTCAATGCCGCCCTCGCTTCACTGTGGTCCGGCGGTTTACGGGAGGGAAACAGGCTGGTCCAGAAGGTAGTCCAGAACCAGACGCGCCAGGGTCCAGAGAATCCCGCCTTCAACGCAGCCCTGGCGATCCACGATTGCTTTTGGTCACGCACAATGGGACCCAGCAGCACCACGCCGCGTACCCGGCCCGGATCATCATGCGCTGCCCACAGCGCCGAGCCCGCAGCAAAGGAGTTGCCGAGAATGGTTGCCGGACCGGCATTCAGGTGCGCAAGGATGGCCAAGGCATCGCGCCCGACTGCGTGTGCAGAGTAGTCATCCCAGTCCGCCGAGGTTTCGCCACACCCACGAACGTCCATCGTGAGAACCCGGTAGCCGGCTGCCTGCAATACAGGGCGGAGCAGACGATATTCCGAGCGGAGATCCCCCATGCCCGGAATGGCTAGGACCAGGGGTCCGTCACCGCCGGTATCGTCATAGGCGATGCGTCCCGCGCCGGTCTCCAGAAAGCGGGTTTTCAAGGCCGACGCAGCCTGGCGGGAGGCGGGCCATTCTCCGGTCATAAGCGGGAGGGGTGCACCGTGAGGAAGCAGGCTGGTCATGATGGCGTCTCCTGATGCGTTCGATGATTCAGCATAAAACAGCCTGTACTAAACGTGAATTGCAGAAATATGCATTCAGCCTATGCATTCCCGTATAGGGAATGCATGACTTGAACCGATGTATAAAAACGCGCCTTCGCCGCGGCTATCCCTAAACCCGAGGGCGCCGGTCAGGCCGGCAACTCCTCAGCTACCCAGCAGCCTCTCGGCGCTATACAAGCCCGCGAGCAATATTGCGCCGAGACCGCAGGCGACGTAGACCGCCAGCACGGCCGTGCATTTGAGCAGCGTCCGCGGCCGCGAATCTGCGTAGACCACCCGCATGGCGCGGTAAAGATAGTAAGAGACGTAACCGATGAATAAGAGCGGCAGCAACGGGCCAGCGGCATCCAGGGGGATCCAGGGTTGTACGGCAAACGTAATCGACAGCAGAATAAAGACAAGCGCCTGATAGTGCAGAAGCAGTATGAGGTGCGTGACGTATGAATATGCAGGTCGCCAGTACAGCAGTTTCATGAATGCCGCCATGAGCGGCAGTACCAGAAACATCGCGCGGCCCAGGTTGTGAATGAAGCTCTCGCGCAGCTCCCGGCCGTGATCCGCCTGGCTCTTGATGCAGGCGGCGATAAACGGCTCGCGTAGACTGTTCGCACCCGGTATCAGGCTGTGCCCCACAGAATGCTCGCAAAGCTCCTCGGTGCCCAACTGTGGCTTCGGTGTGCCGGAGATCGAGGCAGGCAGCTCCGCGGGCGGCTTTGTGTTCGTCTGGGTTACTGAGACCACGAGAAAGAACAGGACGCTCAGGACAAAATACAGGCGGAACGGAGACAGATAACTGGCACGACGTCCAGCGAGGAACTGGCGGGTCAGAAAGCCGGGCCTGATGAGCAGCGCGCGAAGGGTACGCCACAATCGGGAGTCGGAATGGGTCAGCACTTCGGTGACATCGCTGAACAGTTCGACGAAAGAATGAACCCGATACTTCACTTCCTGACCGCAGGCACTGCAGTAGTGCCCGGACAGAACGGCGTCGCAATTGGCGCAGCGGGTCGATTGCTCCGATTTCGGTGGCTCTGAGGCGGACGTCATGGCCGGTGGGTGCATTGGGTCAGGCATCATTCCAGGCACGTGGTAACACCTGCGTTTCGCGTGGTGGAAGACACAAAAGTCACGGCGGAGGAACATCAGTAACACAAAGTGCCATCGGGGTCACGGGATTCGCGCCGTGGACCCATTGACGCCGCCCCAGCGGGCTCCGTGGCTAAACGCCAATTGGCTGCCACGGGTATTTAATATACATTTTGGCATGGCCAAGCGTACGCCGGACTGGCACCTCTTCCGTTCCTTTCTTGCTGTCATACGCGAAGGCAGCCTGTCGGGCGCTGCACGCGCATTGGGATTGACCCAGCCCACGGTGGGTCGCCAGGTGAATGCACTCGAGGAATCGCTCGGAGTTACGCTGTTTACGCGTTCGCTGGATGGACTGGCGCCGACCGACACGGCGCTGCGACTGGTCGGTTCAGCGGAAGCGATGGCTGGCGCAGCGGAGGCGGCGCAGCGTGCGGCCTCGGGCGAGGGCGCCGACGATCGCGGGACTGTGCGGATAACGGCCAGCGTAGTGATGGGGGGCGAAGTACTTCCGTCCATTCTCGCAAGTTTCCACCGGCGTCATCCAGAGATTCAGCTGGAACTGGTACTCACCGATCGCAACCAGGACCTGTTGCGAGGGGACGCAGACGTGGCGGTCAGAATGGCCAGGCCCACGCAGAACGCGCTGATTGCGAAGCGGATCGGCAAGGTCGACATCGGCCTTTATGCGCATCGCCGTTACCTGAAAGAGCGCCCCCAGCCCCTGCGCCTGCAGGAGCTGGATTCGCACTCCCTGATCGGGTTCGATCGGGATCCGCTGCCGGCCCAGATGTTGGCAAAGTCGGGTGTCGCTGTTACGCGTGAGCAACTGGCCTTCCGCTGTGACAGCGATCATGCACAACTGGCGGCGATGCGTGCCGGCCTCGGCATTGGCATGGTGCAGCTGGGAATTGCGCGGCACGACAGGAATCTGGTGCCTGTACTACAGAGCCAACTGTGCCTCTCTCTTGATGTGTGGCTCGCGATGCACAGCGACCTGCGCAATAGTCTGCGCATTAAATTGCTTTTCGATCATCTGTCGTCGGAATTATCCGAGTACTGTCGTACCAGTTGTCGCGATGGCCCTGGTCACTCCCGCAGTGCGAAAGCCTGACCGCCCGCAGGGTGAACCTTTCCACAGCCTTGGCGTGGTATAAAAGGTCATGCGCAATCCAGTCATGCTCCGGGAAGATGCGGGAAACGGCGGCGGACGGAAACGTCCGCTCAATGTCTTCGGTGAACCGCTGCAGATCTGCTCGCTCAATCCCATGACCGGATTTTTCCGGGATGGCTGCTGCGATACCAGTCGCGAAGACCGCGGGAGCCATACGGTCTGTGCGGTAATGACTGAGGCCTTTCTCGAATTCTCGAAATCCCGTGGGAACGATCTCTCGACGCCGCTGCCGGAGTACGGCTTTCCGGGTCTGCAGGCAGGCGACCGCTGGTGCCTGTGCGCACCGCGCTGGGCGGAGGCGTTGGTCGCGCAATGCGCACCGCGCGTGGTGCTGCGGGCCACGCATCAAGGAGCCCTTGAATATTGCACTCTGGCGGATCTCAAGCGGTTTGCGATTGATATCGACTGATGCGTACTACCGCTCTTCCACCCTGTATTTTTCGATACGTCCAACCCGCTGAATGGCAGCCCGTACGTCCGGGCGGGCGATCACGGCGTCCCAACGAGATTCGTATGTAACCTGCCGCGGCGTCCTGAGTGGAGCAGCGTAGGTCTGAACGTCCACCAGGGCCTGCGTGCGTTGCTTCCTGTCCCGTAACCGCTCCAGCAGCAACTTCGCTGCGCGATCCAGTTGATTCGTATAGATCAATGCGTCCTCATAGTCGTCAGGCGCATCGGCGTGATGCGTTTCCAGATATTGCATTGACCGATCTGCCTGCAGGCTATCCCCCAGCTGGGACGCTGTATTGAGCCGGATCTTTTCCACTTGCATGGCGCCGTGCGAGCTGGTCCTGGCTGTAATCCGGCTGATGACGTCGAGCGCCTCCCTGGGACGATCCAGATCGCAGTAGATATGCGCAAGGTTGAGCAACTGACTGACGTTGCCCGAATGATTCTCGGGTAATTTACTGGCTGCAATGAGCTGACCAACCGCCTCGTCCCATCGACCTACGCGCTCGAGCAGATCGGCACGCTCATTGAGTATCCAGTGATAATACGCCTCATAGTCGCTGTAGAGTTTCTCCGGGTAATTGGTCGAGCGGATGTTTGAGAGTATGGAATCACAGGCTGCAAGTGCCGCTTCATAACGCTGTTGACGCAGCAGAGCCTCAATCACATTGAGCTGCAGCTCGAGCACGTCCGGTGCCTTTTCGGCCGCCGCCTGGTACGTCTGAAACGCGCGCCTGGCGGCGGCGTCGATATCAAACAGCGGCGCGTTCGCGGCGACGACGGCGTCGAAGCGCCGATCGGCCCGCATCGAGATCAGCATATAGATGTCAGTGACATGTGAAGAGACGTCAATGGCCTGGGAAAGGCGTCCTTTTTCGACCAGTCGCAATATCAGATCGCGCCACGCGACGCTGGGTTCAATGCCCCATTTGAGCGTCCAGTGCGCGTCATAGAGGGCTTGCAGCAGCGGCAGGGCCGCGTCAGGTACGGTTCTTGTTGCCACATCGATGATGTGAAGAATGCTGCCGGGCGGAAACTGTACCGTCCGGGCAGGCCATCGCTGAACCAGTACGGTCAGCGCGCTGACCATGTCGGACCTGTCACCCATTGCCGTAGCGGCCTTCAGTCGCCTGAGCCAATCGTCAAAGTCCGCATTGGGGAGCGAGGTCAAACGGGCACTGTAGTCGTGTGCAAGTGTCCACGATCCCTGAACCATGGCAGCGTCGCCCGCGGCAACGAGAACTTCATGCCGCAGCTCAAGGGGAAGCCGTCGGAAGCCAATTGCCTGGATGATTTCCTGCAGCGCCTTGTCGGCTTCCGGCCAGTTCCTGTCTGTCACCAGCTTCCTGGCGTCGGCGAGTTGCTGCCGCACCAGCGCTACCCCGGGCTCGCCGGCACCGGCAACAGTCGTGGGATGTTCCCCGGGATTCACCGGGTGGCCCGGGCCGCAGGCCGCAAGACCGAGCAACAGCGCAAATACGGGAGGGCGGGGTGTTTTCCACATACCGTCTCAGTATCTCGCACTTCCGTGCCAGATCAGCGCACGGGTACCTACCGCTCCCAACCTTCCAGGAAGGGGAATCGCTCCTCCCACAGCTGCGTCAGTCGGGGATCGGCGTCGACACGGCGGACTGCCCCGGCGAGCAGGGGTACGACCGCGTAGAAACGTCTTAAGTCCCGCTCACCGTTTCTCTGCTTTCATGATGAACCGACTATGCCGCTGCGTGGGCCGTGGCCGGGGCGCATTCAGAGCGTCGATCAGCCAGGCCACAGGGATCGCACAACAGTAACCCGTTGTAGACATGCCGGCCGACCCAGCGACCGTCGGGCAGCTGCGCCCAGTTGCCGGCACCGTGGACGCCCGGGTCGCCAGCGCGAACGTGCAGCGCGCATTGCGGATTTCCGCAGAAGGGGTAGTCCTGCTCAAAGAAGGGCATTGGGGTCTCGAATCCTTGAATTCGGGCTGCGGGGGAAGGGCTGGCGGCATTAGACTGTACGGATATACAGTTTAGTCCCATCGCGCGTTTTGGCAAGTCCCGCGAGCGCGGTCATCGCCCCGCCGTCGCGGGCGACCTGGGCAACCGGGTCGAGATGGGCACAGTTCTGGGCCATCGACCGGGCGAGGCGATAACGTTCACAGTAGACAATGATTCGCATTCGCTTTTATGCTGTAACGTCTGGCCTGCGCATCCGCAGAAGCATTTCGAGCGAGGCAGCGGATGTTGCGGACCACCGTTTCGTCTGGGCTGGAGGCCATCAAGCATGTTCGAGCAGCATCCGCAGGCCCCATCCCTCATCCGGGTATTGCAGAAAATGAGGGGGAGCGCTCTCGCGAACGCGATCCTGATCGCGGTGAGTCTCCTTGCCGCAGGCGCGCCTGGCGCCTCCGCAAAGGAGACGAGCGGCGAAGAGCGAGCGAGCATGGTCGGGCAGAGCCTGATCGGATCATTGGCACCGAAGCTGGTTCTGAAGACGATCGACGGCCAGCAGATCGATCTCGCGCAACTGTATGGCAAGCAAGCGGTTTACCTGAAGTTCTGGGCGACCTGGTGTGTACCCTGCATGCAGCAGATGCCGCACTTTGAACGTACCGCAAAGACGGCCGGACCTGGCCTTGCCGTGATTGCGGTTGACGTCGGCTTCAATGACTCGCTCGAGCATATCCAGCGAGTCCGGCGCAAATTCAGCCTGACGATGCCCATCGTGATGGATGACGGCACACTCGGTGAAGCGCTGCACCTCAGGGTCACCCCGCAGCATATTGTCATCGGTCTGGACGGGCGCATTCAATACGTGGGGCACGAGGCCAACGAGCGCCTCGATGCGGCGCTTTTGACCGCACAGTCGACGCAGCCGACTCCGCGGCCAGCGTCCAGCATCATTCCATCCATCGGTGTTGCGCAATACAAGGTGGGCGATCGCCTACCGGACCTTTCAGCCACAACACTGGATGGACAGGCATTTCGCAGCCGAGGTGACGGGATTACCCGTCCCACGGTACTGGTGTTCGTGTCGCCCTGGTGTGAATCGTACCTGGAGAAGTCGCGTCCGGAAGCGTCGAAGAGCTGCCGGCAAGTCCGGGAGCAGATCGAGTCCGTGGCGAAGGACCTGGATGTGCGCTGGCTCGGGATCGCCTCAGGTCTATGGGCGACGCCGGACGATCTGAGCGATTACCGGACTCAATACAAGGTGACCATTCCGCTGGCGCTGGACGACTCGGGCGTGTGGTTCCGATCGTTTCGTGTCATGCATGTGCCCACCCTACTGGTCGCTGATGGGGGCGGGAAAATCGTCCGGCGCGTGGATGGATTCGATGCAAAGCTGCCGGCGGAACTGCGGCGTATCGCTGGCAATTGATGTTCTGGCTCCCATCTTCCGGATCGCACCCAGCGGTGTTTGAATCGACCCGTCACGGGTGATCCGGAAAAAGCCTACGGTGTGATTGACGAGGCGGCGATCGCTATCAGCGAAGTTGCCCAGATCGACACCGTGGCATTTTCTCCTCAGCATACCGCGGGCGTCAGTACGATCTGGCACAACCCGTTCAACTGCCAGGGTAACACAGCAAGAGGTAGGCGAACCCAGCCGTGGTTCTGGCAGAGGAACGTACCCTGGATGTCGGTGCGCCGCTGTCGGTTGATTCCGGGCCCGTCAGGAAGGTCGGTTATCATGGGCCGATGGGGGCGCATTCCAGTTACCAATCAATCTCGGCCGCGGCGATGCTGATGATTTGTTGTTGCCTCGCGAAACCCGCACCCGCGCAAATGCCCTTCTACACCGACGATCCATCGATAACGCCCATCAAAACGATTCATATCGAGCTTTTCGACGAATACGACGGTCTGCAATCCTCACAATTTCCCGACGAGCGGCAAAATACTGCGAACTTCAAGATCAACGTCAGCCCCTTCAGTCACCTCGAACTGGATCTGGATTTTCCCTACCTCAATATCCAGCGAGCCGCGGGTTCAGCCAATTCAGGCGGCATTGGCGATACCAATCTCGGCGGCAAATGGAGTTTTCCGGCACGTAACGCGTACGCTTTGGCCGCGAGTTATGCCGTAAGTTTCTATGTCGAGTTCCCAACAGGAGATTCGGCCAATGGGCTGGGATCGGGATTGACAGACTACTGGCTCAACTTTGCCATGCAAAAGCCGTTGTCTGAGGCGACGCGAATCAACTGCAACTTAGGCCTTTTGTTCGCCGGTAATACCAGCACGGGCGCGGTCGGCATCCAGACCCGGCGCGGTCAGGTATACACGGGCGGCATATCGCTGCTGCATGACGTCACTTCTCGCCTCACGGTGGGCGCCGAACTCTACGGTGGCGTTTCCGATGGCGCGGGTCGCGACAAAACGCAGCTTCAGGCGATGCTGGGCGGCGCATTCAGAATTCGCGATGGACTTGCTCTATCGTTCGGTGTTCTCGGCGGAAAATATGGAGCGACACCGAGTTTGGGCGGCCAGGTCGGCGTCGCGGTCGACATTCCGGCAAGTCATTGATCCGAGGCGGGGAGCCGTCGGGCAATTCCGGATTTACAGCCATTTTTTGCTCTTGAACCAGATCAGCGGTATCAGCATGCTGAGAACGATCATGGAGAGCCCGAATGCATATCCATGAGGCCAGTCATATTCCGGAATGGACTTGAAGTTCATGCCCCAGATCCCGGCCAGGATCATCGGTGGGACGGTCACGACGGACACAATCGTCAGCACTTTCATGATGTCGTTCTGATCGTTGTTGATGAATCCCAGGACAGCATCCAGCATGAATTGCAGACGATCATTGAGTTGCTGCTGAAATTCGCTCAAGGAACTGATATCGCCTTGAATGGCGCGGAATCGCCCATGTAGCTGAGAGTCGATCCATGCGGGCGCCGAATCGCACAGGTAGATGATGACTCGAGATGCACCGAGCATGGCCGAGCGGATCTGGGTGACTTGACGTTGCATCAAGCCCACTTCCAAGAGTGCCCCCCGCAATCGGGAGCGCGCCTCGCGCGACTCGGTGAATACCTGTTCTGACAGATTGGAGAGCTTGTTACCCAAATCCTCGAGTCTATCGGCAGCTA
>Ga0302320_10006244_pt1 | contig 26519 bp, 26 predicted proteins | sample Bog_T0_3_FD_202130 | JGI IMG/M metagenome (GOLD analysis project Ga0302320, IMG submission 202130) | Peat permafrost microbial communities from Stordalen Mire near Abisko, Sweden - Bog_T0_3 | ecosystem: Environmental > Terrestrial > Soil > Wetlands > Peat | place: Sweden: Abisko, Stordalen Mire... | reverse complement strand
GCTTTTGCCCAGGTGCGACGGAAGGGCATGACGCGCGCGCGACCGATGCACTTATTATATGCTGAGTGACCATGTTTCGTGCGCTTGCCGGCATCGCCATCCAGCGCCGATTGTCACAGAAATTTCGAAGAAAACCCTGGCGCCGCGATGGATTTCCGCGGCGCAAGGCGGATATTCAAGGCACCGCAATATCGCATCAACCCTTGCAACCCGAAAGGAGTTCGACATGAGACTTGGAATCATCGCGCTGCTCGGCGCAGCGCCGCTCACACTTGGCGCCGGCATCGCCGACGCCCAGTAGGACCGCTACACGCTGAAATTGGGCAAACTGGCATTTGCCGATTTCAAAGGATACGAGGACTGGAAGGTTGTCGCGGTCAGCCAGACTGACACCCAATTGAAAGTGATCGTCGCCAATGACGTGATGATGAATGCATACCGCCAGGGACTTCCCGCCGATGGCAAGCTCTTTCCCGAAGGCTCCAAGGTCGTGAAGATCGAGTGGGGCATGAAAAGGAATACCAGGGCGCCTTACGCCGTGCAGGTGCCGGACACTCTTGAGGCGGTTGCGACCATCGAAAAAGACAGCAAGCGATTTCCGGACACCCATGGCTGGGCTTATGGCAATTTCAACTATAATGCCGCGTCGAAAGTGTTTACGCCGCAGGGCAGCGACGCCAAATGCGGCTATGCCTGCCACACCGGGGCCGCGTCACGCGATTACATATTCACCGATTATCCGCTCCGCTAGGCTGGGCCAGCCGACGGCAAGCACTTAACCTTAATACCGGTCCGCATGGGAACTTAGCGCCGCGCGGCGCTAGAAGCGTTGCCGACATATCGCGACACGGTTTGCCCTCATGCGTGTTCAGCCCGGCTTGGCGCCCACCAAGATTGAGCCTCTTTCGGCGTCCAAAGGCGCCGCGCCCCCCCCCGGCGTGACGGGGGCGCAGTTGGCCGCGCTGATCCAGGCGCAGGTCGCCGCCGCGATTGCCCTGGCCGGGAAGAAGCCGCCGCCGGTCACGCCGCCCGCATCTGCGCCAATACCCACCCCCTCGCCCAACGTCCTCACGCCGCAGCCCGCCGCACCACCCGCCACGCCGCAATTTTCCAGCCTGACGGCAGCGCAAATCGCGGCCCTGTCGGCGGCACAGATCGCGGCGCTGACCCCGGCACAGCTGGCCTCGCTCACCACCGCCCAGCTTGCCGGCCTGAGCGCGGCCGACATCGCCGCGCTGTCTCCCGCCCAGATCGCAAGCCTCAGCCCCAACGCCGTCGCGGCTTTGTCCAGCCAGCAAATTGCGGCATTGGCGGCGCCCCAGCTGGCGGCCCTGACCCAGGCGCAATTGGGCAATCTTGGCGCATCGCAGTTGGGCGCGATCACGACGGCGGCGCTGTCCGGCTTTACCCTCGGCCAGATCGCCACCTTGACCGCCCAGCAGGTGACGGGCTTTACGCCGATGCAGTTCGGCGCCCTGGCCGGCGCGCAGCTTGGCGCTTTCTCCATTCCCGATATCCATGCCCTGTCCACCGCGCAGTTGGGAAGCCTGAACGGCGCCCAGATCGCGGGATTTTCCGCCGCCCAGATCAACGCGTTGAGCCCCACCCAACTCAGCGGTCTCGCCATCAACTACAATTCCATGCTCGCACTGCTCCAGGCCGATGCGGTGGGCGGCATGACGGCGGCCAAGTTCGGCGCGCTGCAGGCGCTGGCAGGCAAGCTGGGCGCGCCGGGCGGCATTTCCGTCTCGCCCTATCTTCAACAGATCAGCGATGACGTGATCCTGGGCAATGCCGCAAACGCCAGTTGGACCGGCGGCGCAGCGCAGCCCATGGCGCTGGGCAATCTCAGCGCCAGCTCCACCCAGGACCAGACGGATGACCTGATCGGCAAATGGTTTCTGGGCACCGACCTGCCCGGCAGCAGCGTCAACCTCACCGGGGCGCCGCCGCTGTCGGTCACCTATGCGCCGGTCACCACGCCGCTGTTCGGCCCCGCCGGCCCCAGCATGAGCGACGTCAACCAGGGCGCACTGGGCGACTGTTTCGTGCTGGCGCCGCTGGCGGAAATGGCGGCACAGGACCCGGCCGCGATCCGCTCCATGATCACGGCAAACGGCAACAACAGTTTCAGTGTCCGCTTCACGGTGGACAGCGCGCCCGATTTCATCACGGTCAACAACGAGCTGGCCGATGGCGGCAAGATCTTCAATTCCGGGCCCGCTTCCTGGGCCGGCCTGATCGAACAGGCCTATACCGAGCTTCAGGGCGGCGGCGCGGTGACCGGCAACACCCTGACCGCCGGCAATTCCTTTACCAGCATCGGCAATGGCGGCTGGGCCGAATCCACGCTGGAGGAATTCACCGGCGCGGCCACCATCGCCGATTTCGACGCCAGCGGCGCGACCTGGACCTCCGACATCATCAATGGGGCGTCGCTGTCGGTGCCGGGCAGCCCGGCCAGCGCTACCTTGCAATCTTCACAGGGCGGATTGTCGGGCAGCGCGGTGCAGTCCATCCTGCTCGCCGACCTGTCGGCGGGCGATGACCTGCTGCTGTCCTCCTTCACCAACGCCGCCGACGCCAGCGGCAAGCTTACTTTGGTGGCGGATCATGCCATGGCGGTCTTTGGCTATGACACCAGCACAAACATGTTCGAAGTCTATAATCCCTGGGGCACGTCAGGCGGCCAGTATTGGGACACGACATTCGAGGTCGGTCTGAACATGCTGCTTTCGGATGACGACACCATCTCGGTGGCCTCCAACGCCCCGGCCTCCGGCGGAGTGCCGGGCCTGCCGCTCACCCCTGTCAGTGCGGCGGGCCCGATGGCCCCGGCATCGACGCCGTTCGGCGGCACCCTGGTGGGCGCAACCAGCCTGTCCAGCCTGGGGCTCGCCGCCATCGGCTGACTGGGCGCGGGAGTGGTCTTTCTTTCCGGCACAAGCGGCTGCCTTTGACGCTTTGGACGTTGCAGCATTACCGGTGCGATAAGCGATATTTGCGCTCGTCGCCAGCTCTTATCCGCCACTCAGGGCCTGAACGACACAGACCTCGTCGGCTGGCTGAAGGCTGTGCGCGATATCGAAGATTTGCGCGCCGTTGACAAAAATGCGGATGTGCCGGCGGATCTGCTCCTGTTCGTCCACCATCCGGAAGCGGATGCCGGGATAGCGGCGGTCAAGATCGCGCAGAAGCGCGCCCAAAGTGCCGCCTTGCGCCTCGACAAAACTTTGGTCGGTATAAGAGCGCAGCGGCGTGGGAATAAGAACCTGCATATCTTCGTTCGGCTATCCCAGGGCGGCGGTCTCGACGGCGTAGATTTCCGGCAAATGCCGCGCCATGCAATCCCATGTCTTGCCCTCGTCACGGCTCATCCAGAGTTCGCCGCTGGTCGTGCCGAAATAAAGCCCCACCGGATCGCCGCCATCCGCCGCCATGGCCTGGCGCTTGACCGTCCACCAGGCCTGGGATTTCGGCAGCCCCTTGGCCAGCCGCTGCCAGCTTTTGCCGCCGTCGCGCGTGCCATAGATGCAGGGCTCGCCTTTGATGCTGGTGCGCGGCCAGACACTCTGTCCATCCATTGGCAGCACCCAGGCGACGTCATGGTCGCGCGGATGCACGGTCATCGGAAAGCCGATATCGCCGACCTTTTTGGGCATCGCCTCGCCGATGCGCTTCCAGCTTTTGCCGGGTCGGTCGAGCCGGTAGATGCCGCAATGATTCTGCTGATAGAGCCGGTCCGGATTGGAAGGGCAAAGCCGCACGCAATGCGGATCATGAAAGGCGAGATTTTTCGCGTCCAGGCCTTCCACCACCGCCAGGCCGTCAATCAGCGGCGTCCAATTTTTCCCGCCATCGACTGTTTCATGCACGCCGCCGCTCGACATGGCGAAATACAAATGCCGGGGGTCGCGCGGGTCCACAATGATGGAATGGAGTTTGGGGCCGTCGGGTGTTCCATCCTGCTCCGTGCCCATCCTGGCCCGGTATTGGGGATCGTCATTGAGCCCGGAAAAAGCCGCCCAGTTTTCGCCGCCATCCTCGCTGCGGAACAGGCCCTGAGGCGACGTGCCGGCATACCAGACCCCCGGCTCATCGGCATGCGCCGGCGTCAGCCAGAATGTGTGCTTGACGCTGCGGCCCTTTTCTCCCGCGCCCGCCTGGCGGAACGCTGGCGGTCTGGCCACTTCTTTCCACGTCCGGCCAAGATCGCGCGAGCGGAACATGGTCGGTCCCAGATGGCCAGTGCTGGCGGCGGCGAGCAGGGTTTTCCCGTCACGCGGGTCGAGCACCATATGGTGGATGATCTGGCCGAGAAAATGCGGGCCGTCGGTGCGCCATTCCCGCCGCGCCGCATCGCCGTGAAACAGCCAGGCACCCTTGCGGGTCGAGACCATCACCAGAGTGTGACGGCTCTTGCCGCCGCGCGCGGGCGCGGCCCGCTTGGACTTGGCCTTTGCAACCGTCCGGGTTTTTTTCTTTGCCGCCATGACAGCGGAGTTTGCGACAGGCCAGCCAGCCCGTCCAGCATGTCAGAAAGCAAAAATCGTTAGCTCCGGCTGGAGATCACGCCCGCGCGGAAGTGCGAAGCGTCGCTGCCTCACATGGGCCTGCCTCACATGGGCCTGACATACATGACTTCGATGGACGCTTGCGGAATTTGCAGATGCGGATGGTTTTCAAAAGCCTTCGCGGCGTCTTCGTGCGATTCAGCCTCGACGAAGGAATATAAAATGATCTCGTTTTTGCCATCGGAAACGCCCTGCGCGGTCACCCGCTTGGTCTTTCCTGCGGCTTCGGTACTCAGAACCATTTTGGCATGATCGCCCATCCATTTGCCCCATGCCGCCTGCATTTTTTGTTCCTCTGTCTTTCGATGCTCCGGGTCGGTCTTTGCCCAATCCGCCATCACCGACGCCGGCACGAGGAAGAGCGCGATGAATTTCTTCAGATTTGAATCCGCCATGGATTTTCCTATCGCTTTCGTCGCCTTCGACTTTGGAAACAAATACTCATCCGGGCAAGTTCCAATTTCGGCCGGGGAACCGGACCCGGATGCAGCGCGTTGGAAAATGCTGTCGCAGGGCTTGAAAATATGAGGACCACAATGACAATTACTCAGGACACAGCTCGCTATTCGTCCCTCCCTTCCAGCTCCGCCGTTACCAGCGGACCAACCTTTTCCGGCCTCGATATCCTTGGCGCGATCGTCGCCATCGTGATGCTGCTGGGTCCGCTCACCGCGGCCGGCACCCACTATTCCCATCAGGGCTGGCCGGCGGAACAGACCGCCGAAAAATAGGTTTTCCCCGCTTCTGAAAAACCAAACTCTCCTGAAAAACCAAACTCTGGCCCAATTGGAACCTCTGTTTCGATTGGGCCTTTTTTGCCGCTGGCCTGCTATCCAGGCCACCACCTTATATCTGTGGCCAAAGCGGCCGCCGCGGACACCGGCGGCAGCACCCGGCAATCAGCCATTTTCCGGCAATTCAGGCGTTTCGCTTGACGGGATTGCACGGAAAAGTTCCCTTTGTTGCCAGCATCAACCGCCTGTGTCTCAATACGGACAATCAGCGGCACAGATAGCCGGCCTTGGGGGGCCTGCATGGCAGAGGAATCCGAGGCTTCTGACGCGGGCGCGCAAGCGTCTGGCGCCGGCATTGATCCGGCTGCATTGGCATTGGCGTTAGGCGGTGCCAGCCGCGAACGTGCGGATTCCTTCCTGAAAAAACAGGAAGCGCTTGTCGAACTCCAAGCCAAAGAACTCGCCCACGAACTGGAGCTGCGCCACTGGTCGCTATGGGTGCGCCATGTCAGCGGGCTGCTCAAGCTGGCGCTGGAGCTTGCCGCCGGATTGCTGCTGCTGTTCGCCGTAACCGCCATCGGCGTGATGGTGTGGAACGCGGCGCATGCCGACGGGCTGGTGATCGAAAGCTTCTCGGTGCCGCCCGACCTGACGGCGCGCGGCCTCACCGGCGAAGTGGTGGCGAGCCAGTTGCTTGACCGGACCAACGAGGTGCTGACGGCCAACACCGGCGTCGTCGAGGCGACCACCGCCTCCATCAGCCGGGGCGACGATATCAAGGTGGAAATTCCCGATACCGGGATTTCGCTGGGCGAACTGTATCGCTTCCTGCGGCGCTGGCTGGGCCATGAGACCATGGTCGACGGTGAAGTCTATCGCACCTCCGCCGGCCTGGCGCTTGCGGTCCGCATCAACAATGGCGATGGCATGCGCTTTGCCGGCTCCAATGATGACCTCGACAGCTTGATGCAGAAGGCGGCAGAGCGCGTCGTCGTACTGAAAAACCCAATTACCTATGCCGGCTATCTGAGCAGCAGTAACCCGCCCCGCACGGCGGAGGCGATGGCCATTCTGCAGCGCGTCGGCGACGATCCCCTGACCGCGCCGCGGGACCGATCCTCCGCACTCAACAATCTCAGTATCCTGTATCGCGTGACCCGGAAAGATGCGCCCACTGCCCTGGCGCTGGAGCGCCGGGCCGTAGCCGCCTATCCGCAAACCCTGGTGATCTGGAACAATATCGCCACCCTGGAGATTGAACAGGACCATCCCGAGAGCCTTCTGGCCCTGGCGGCGACGATACAAGACCATGCCGCGCATCCGCCATCCGGTTACCGGCCCCTGGTCGCCGCCACAATGGGCGCGGGGGCCCGCATGCTGGAGGCGCAGCTTCGCGGCGATTATGGCGCGGCGGCCGGTTTCACCCGACAGGCCCTCGAACTGGCGGCGCCGGCAATCAAAGACAGTTACCGCCAGACCGCTTTACGGATGCTAGCCTTGCAGCATGACGGCGCCGCCCGTGCTTTGCTGGATCAACTGCCGCGACAGGTTTCGCCGCGGGATGAAGCCGGGCGGGCGGTGACCCGCTATCAGGTGGAAGCGGCGCTGGAAAATTGGCCCACGCTTCTGGCCTCGGAAGCTTTTGTGGAAAAGGCCTATTCCGCGCCGGCCGGCCATGCCGATCCCCGCTATGTTTTTGCCAATCTGTTGCGCCCCATCCTGGCGCTGGCCAAAGCCAGGCTGGGCGATTTGGCGGGCGCGCAAGCCCTGATCGCCGGAACGCCAGGTGATTGCGATCGCTGCGTCCGCCTGCGCGGGCTGATCGCCAGCGAGGCGAAACAGTGGGGTCGCGCCGATTACTGGTTCGCCCAAGCCGTGCATGACGCGCCTTCCATTCCGTTTGCCGAAACGGATTGGGGCCAGTCCTTCCTGATGCGCGGCGACGCCGACGGAGCCATTGCCAAATTCACCATCGCTAATCAGAAAGGCCCGCACTTCGCCGATCCGCTCGAAGGCTGGGGCGAGGCGCTGATGAAGAAGAACCGCTCCGATCTGGCGCTGGGGAAATTCGCGGAAGCCGAGAAATACGCGCCCAACTGGGGACGGCTGCACCTGAAATGGGGCGAGGCGCTTGGGTATGCCGGGCGCAAGGACGAGGCGCAGAAGCAATATGCGCTGGCGGCTGGGCTTGATCTCTCCCCCGCCGACAAAATCGAACTGGCGAAGGTGAGCCATGGCTGAGGAAACCGAAGTTCCGGATACCGGCGCGGAAGCGTCTGGCGCGGGCGTTGACCCGTTTGCTGCGGCAATGGCGCTGGGCGGCGCCAGCCGCGACCGCGCCGATGCGTTTCTCAAAAAACAGGAAGCGCTGATTGACGACCAGCGCCATCACCTGCGCGAACAGTTCAAGCGGCTGAAAATAGGGGTCATCAGTGACCGCCTTTCGATCACGCTGAAGGTGCTGACAGGCATTGTCGGCTTTGCCGCCGCGGCGGGCGTGGCGCTGATGGTCTGGAATGCCAGTAGCAGCAGCGGCCTCTTGATCGAGCCATTTGCCGTGCCACCGGACATGGCCGAGCGCGGCTTCACGGGCGAAGTAGTGGCCACCCAGCTGCTAGCCAGGCTGGTCGAGATGCAGAACGCCACCGGTTCCAACCGCCCGGCCCGGTCCTATGCCAACAATTGGGGCGACAATCTCAAGGTGGAGATTCCGGAAACCGGCGTCTCGATCGGCGAGGCCTACAAGTTCCTGCGCCAGCAGCTGGGGCATGACACCCGCATCGGCGGTGAGATCACGCGCGCCGGTGGCGGCATTGCCGTCACCGCCCGTTCGGAAGGCATCGGCGCCACCTTCAGCGGCCCGGAGGCCGATTTCGACGCCCTGCTACAGAAGGCGGCCGAGGATGTCTATGGCCGCACCCAGCCATATCGCTACGCCGCCTTCCTGCGCAGCACCGGGCGCTATGACGAGGCCTATGCGATCTGGAGCCAGATGAGCGAAGACAACTCGCCGCTGGAACAGGCCTGGGCCTGGGCCGGCGTCTCGACGGTCTACACTTTCCGCAACAACGATTATGCCAATGCGATACCGGCGCTGCACAAGGCCATCGCCGCCTATCCGACTTTCACCCTGGGCTGGTCGCTGCTCGGGAACGACGAAAATAATTCCGGCCATACCGAGGCGGCGCTGGCGGCCTATCGCGAAGCCGCCAGGCTGTTCGCGCGCTCCTCGATTCCCGACCTCGACCCCAGCGTCATCCCCAGCCTCAAGGTGCGCAACAATGCCCCGCTAGCCAGGCTGGAGGGCGACTATACCACCGCTGCAAGCCTGTATTGCGATGGACTGGGACTTCAGCTGCCCGACTCAAGCGACCGTGATAACTTTCGCCAGAACCTGGCCTTTGCCCTTCTCGGTCAGCACGATTTGAGCGGAGCATTGGCGTATTGGCGGACCATGCCGCCCCCTAATGCAGCTTCGCGCGCCAGCCGCGCCGGCCAGCAAGCACGCGTCGACCTGCTGGCGGCGGTGGAACGCCAGGACTGGAAGGGCATCGTCGCGGGCCAGGCGGAGCAGAAAAAATCCTTTCTCGCCACCGTTACCCCCGGCTCGCTCGGCACTGGCTATGCCCGGCTTTACCAGCCCATTTACGCCCTGGCCAAGGCGGAGATCGGCGATAAGGCGGGCGCCGAGGCCGAAATCGGGGCGATGCCGCTCAACTGTTACGAATGCATGCGCGCCCATGCCAGTGTCGCGTCGGCAGAAAAGGACTGGCCCCGCGCCAACTGGTGGTTTGCCCACGCCATTGGCTTCGCGCCTTCCTCCCCCTTCGCTTATGAAGACTGGGGCCGCGCCCTTTTGGGGCGCGGCAATCCTGACGCAGCCATCGCGCAGTTCACTCTCGCCAACCAGAAAGGCCCGCATTTCGCCGATCCGCTGGAAGGCTGGGGCGAGGCGTTGATGAAAAAGAACCAGTCGCATCTGGCGTTGGCGAAGTTCGCGGAAGCGGAGAAATACGCGCCCAACTGGGGGCGGCTGCATCTGAAATGGGGCGAGGCACTCACCTACGCCGGAAAGAAGGACGAGGCGCAAAAGCAGTATGCCATCTCTGCTGGTCTGGATCTGTCTAACGAGGACAAAGCTGAGCTCGCGAAGGTGAGCCATGGCTGACACCTCCAACACGGACCCCGATCAATCTCCGGCCCCGCAAACGGACGCCGTGAAAGAGGACAAGCCAATGGAAATCCACAAACCTAAGCCGGTGCATAATTGGCGGGAATTCCTTTCTGAAATCGCGGTCGTCGTTATCGGCGTCCTGATCGCCCTGTCGCTGGAGCAGGCGGTGGAGGACTGGCGGCAGCATCAGCAGTATCTGGCCAATCGCGAAGGCGTCCGCTCGGAACTCAGCTACGTCATTTCCAATCTGATGCGCCGCAAAGAGATGGCGCCCTGCATCGAGCGGCGGTTGAATGAGGTGAGCATTATCCTGGACAGCGCCGAAGCCCACCAACCCTTCACGCCGCCAAACTGGATCGGCAGTCCCAACTCATTTGTCATCCGCACCAGCACCGAATCCGACCTGAGCCGCAGCGACCTATTTCCCGCCGCCGAGCAGGAAATACTCGGTCCAATGTATTCCTGGCTTGAATCGGTAAAGCAGTTCCAGGATGAGGAGCGGCTGGCCTGGTCTCATCTGCAGCCGATGGAAAGCCGCGCTATCCTGTCGCCCGAAATGATAGCCGACATGCGCGCCGCGGTGGGCGAAGCCCGTATGGAGAATGATCGCCTGCGGTTCACCCTCAACTGGCTACATCTTTTCGCGGTGCGTTACGGCCTGTCGGAAACGGCAACCAACGAATGGATATCCCTCAGGCCAAAGGTCTGGCCGATATGCATGCCGATGACGACGCCCCGCGAGGAGGGCCAACGCATGATGTTCGATTATCAGGAGACCTATAAGTGAGCGAAGTGGCTGATCATTCGCCGCCAGCCGCCCAGATGCAGGCCGCTTCAATCCCCGAAACCGAGGAACATGCCACCATGCTTGAAGTTCATCCGCCACATGCCGCCGCGCATAGCTGGAAAGATTTTTTTATCCAGATTGCCACCATCACCATCGGTCTTTTGATCGCGATCGCGCTGGAACAAACGGTGGAATATATCCATCACCGCTTTCAGGCGCAGGAAATGGCGGGGCTGCTGCACAAAGAGAGCCTACAGAACCATGAGCTTGTCTCGGTCAATCTCGGGGAGACCGACAGCGTTATGCGCGCGGTGCAGCAGAATCTCGCCGTCCTTGAGGCGATCCGTGCCGGCGGCGACAAAGCGGCCTATATCCCCACAATGCTCCCGGGCTGGGTCGGTTACACGCCTGACGATACGATGTGGCTGATGATGCGCGACAGCGGGCTGCTGTCGGTTGTGCCGAACCTGTTGGCGCAGAATTACTCGAAAATTGAGCGCGTCGTCGACGCCTTCGTCCGGCGCAAATGGGATGCCGATGCCAGCCGGACGCAGCTTGAGGCACTGTTGCGGACCTATGACAAGACCGGTCTGTTGTCGGCGGCGCAGCGCGAGTCCCTTGAGCGCTCACTCAACGCGTATGACGAGACCCTTGCGCGCTATCGCAAGACCGTGGTGGATTTCGACACGGTCAACGCCATGGCATTGGCGAACCAGCCGATTTCCGAACAGGCCCTCAGCGAGCACGGCTTCGGCTCCTAAAATGGCTGAAGCTTCAAATATGGACTCCAATCGAGTTCCTGCGCCGCAATCGGATGAAGAAAGCGGATGCCCTGCGCCGCGATGCCGTCAATATTGGGGGTGTGAAGGTCGGGACGGCCATAGCAGGCGATATCGGCAAAGCCCAGATCGTCGGCCAGGAAGAACACAATATTGGGCGGACGGTTCGCCGGTTGGGCCCCCGCGCCGCCCGCCAGCAGCGTTACGCCCGCGGCACTGCCATATAAAAGTGACCGCCGGGTCAAATCACTGTTGCTGTTCATGCTCCCTCCGCAAAATAAATCTTTGTGGATGATGCCTGCGCGTCTTCTTGCCTGGTCGCCGCCCTATAAAGCGTTGGTTCGGCTTTCGTCATGGGAAAGGCCAAGCCACGCCGCCAGAGCAACGGCTTGCGCGTTCAGCCCCCGGCTCGCCGCACGGGCTAATGAGACATAGGAACCTGACAGGGTCAACCACGGGCATGTTGCGTTGCAAACGCGGGCAGGGCGCATCTTCGCCGCTGATGCCGTGAACGGCGCTGCAGCAAACGTAGCGGCTGGAACCCTTTATCCGTTTGCGCTATCGTGACCCGAGCCTGGAGCAAGAGAATCGCCGGGCCGAGCCGGGTGGCTCATATTTCTATCGGGGGAAAATCAGAATGATGACAATAAAGTCGATGCCGTTCTTGGCCATGGGCCTCTTTGCCTTGACAGGCGTCGCCGCGGCGCAGCCGCAGGCTCCTGCCAAGACCGAGAACAAGACTTATACCGCGCCGGCATCGGCGGAGCCGGTGATCTACTCCTCGCAAGAGGCGATCACCAAAAGCTTCGAGAGCCGCACGCTGATGCTGCATGACAGCCACGCGTCCTACATGGTCGAGACCGCCCAGCGCGACAAGCCCGGCGGCGCCGAAGTCCATCTGATGGATACGGACGTGACCTATGTCATCAAGGGTTCGGCCACGCTCACCACCGGCGGCACGGTCGAGGGCGTCGCGCCGACGCCGCCCCGGATGGGAGATCTGCACCCCGAATATGAAATCCGCGGCGCCAAAATTGTCGGCGGCCAGAGTTTTCAACTGAAGGCGGGCGACTCCATCGTCATTCCCAAGGGCGTGCCGCACCAGTTCAGCGAAGTCCACGCCCCGTTCTGGTACTTCAACGTCAAAGTGCGTTGAAGCCAGTCCGCTCTTGACGGGTCGCGCGCCGGCAGGCGGGCCGGTCGCCCAACATCATTCAGGCATATCTCATGCGTGACAGTCAGAGTGTGAAATTATGCCGGCGCCGCTTTCTTGCGTCCGTGGCGGCGCTGCCCGTGCTGACCGCGGGCAGCTTCGCCCATACCGTTTCGGGCAAGCTGCCCTGGTCGCCCTTCGCGGGCGATCCGCCCAAACCGATCAATCCCCTGGGCTGGTATTTCCTTAGCCCCAATGAGGTGGCCACGGTCGAGGCCATTGTCGACCGCCTGATCCCGGCGGACCATCTGTCGCCCGGCGGCAAGGATTCGGGCTGCGCCGTGTTCATCGACCGGCAATTGGCCGGTTCGTTCGGCAATTCCAGCCATCTCTACACCAAGGGTCCCTTCATGCCGGGCCTGCCGACCCAGGGCTATCAGGGCGAACTGACGCCGTCGGGACGCTACCGGCTGGGCCTGAAAGCTCTGGAAGACCATGTGCGCGCTGCAAATGCCGGCAAGACATTCGCGCAGCTGGCGCCGGCCCAGCAGGACGTCCTTCTCAAGGATATGGAAGACGGCAAGCTCACGCTCAAGCTGGCGCCGGGCTTCAGCACCCGCCAGTTCTTCGAGTTGCTGCTGCAGAACACCATGGAAGGCTTTTTCGCCGATCCGCTTTATGGCGGCAATCGCGACATGGTGTCGTGGAAGATGATCGGCTTTCCCGGCGCGCGCTACGATTACCGCGACTATGTCGAAAAATACAATCAGCCTTATCCGTTTGGTCCGGTCTCGATCATGGGCGGCGCACTCGGCTGGACCGTGAAGGGATAAAGCCATGGCAAAGCTGCTTCCCCGCAAAGACGTGGTGATTGTCGGACTGGGCTGGACCGGCTCCATCCTGGCGCATGAGCTGACCGACGCGGGTCTTGATGTCGTCGCCATCGAGCGCGGCCCCTGGCGCGACACGGCCACGGATTTCAACATCGGCTATATGCCCGACGAATTGCGTTATGCCATCCGCCGCGAACTGTTCCTGCAGCCGGCGCAGGAAGCCATCACCATGCGCAATGACATGACGCAGACGGCGCTGCCGATGCGCGATTACGGCTCGTTCCTGCCCGGCGCGGGCGTGGGCGGGGCCGGGGTGCACTGGAACGGCTTCACCTGGCGCTATTTTGCTTCCGACTTTGTCCTGAAAACCCATCTGACCCAGCGCTATGGCGCCAAAAAGTTCGACGGGCTGACGATCCAGGACTGGGGCGTCACCTGGGACGAAATCGAACATTGCTTCGACAAGTTCGAATATCTCGCCGGCACCTCGGGCAAGGCCGGGGTCATCAAGGGCGTGGTCCAGCCGGGCGGCAACCCGTTTGAAGGGTCGCGCTCCCGCGAATATCCCAATCCGCCGCTCAAGCAGCCTTATTCCTCGTCCCTGTTCGCCAAGGCGGCAACGGAATTCGGCCTGCATCCTTTCCCCTCGCCGGCCGGCAACCTGTCGCGTCCCTATGTCAATACGCTGGGCGTCGCCATGGGCGAATGCACCTATTGCGGCTATTGCGAGCGTTTCGGCTGCGCCAATTATTCCAAATCCGCGCCCCAGACGACAATCCTGCCGGTGCTGATCAAGAAGCAGAATTTTTCGGTCCGCACCGAATGCGAAGTGCTGAAGGTCAATCTTCATCCCGACGGCAAGAGCGCCAAAAGCGTGACCTATATCGACACCTCGGGCAACGAATATGAACAGCCGGCCGACCTGGTCATCCTGGCCGGCTATGGCCTGATGAATGTGCGCATGATGTTGCTGTCGGCCATCGGCAAGCCTTACGACCCGAGCACCAATCAGGGCGTGGTGGGCCGCAACTATTGCTACCAGACCGGCGGCGGCGGCGCCTCGATGATCTTCGATGACAAGCGCTTCAATTCCTTCATGGGCGCCGGCGCGCTCAGCACCGCGGCGCATGATTTCAATTCCGACATGGATCATTCCAAGCTCGATTTCGTCGGCGGCTGCAGCATCGGCTCGGGTGAAAGCAACGGCCGGCCGATTCAGGGGCGCCCCACCCCGCCGGGCACGCCGCGCTGGGGGGCGCAATGGAAAGAGGCGACGGCGAAGACCTACGGCCATGTGATGAGCATCGGCGGTTCGGGTTCGAGCTATGCCCAGCGCGGCAATTATCTCGATCTCGACCCGACCTATACCGACAATTTCGGCCGTCCGCTGCTGCGCATCACCTTCGATTTTCCCGACAATGATATCCGGATGCAGAACTGGGTCGGCGAGCAATGCGTCAAGATCGCCAAGACGCTGAATCCGAAAATTCTCACCGCCGGCAAGGCCCGCAAGGGCTGGAATTCGGTGACCTATCAGACCACCCACAACACCGGCGGCGCCATCATGGGGGCGGACCCCAAGACCAGCGCCGTCAACCGCTATCTGCAGAATTGGGACGTTTCCAATGTCTTCGTGATGGGCGCCTGCGCCTTTCCCCAGAATGCGGCGATGAATCCCACCGGCACGGTGGCGGCGCTGGCCTATTGGGCGGCGGATGCGATCACCACGCGCTATCTCAAAAATCCCGGCCCGCTGGTGCCGGCATGAAAAATTTCGCCCGGAAGTTTGCCTGCGCCGCGCTGTTGACCGGCGGATTGGCGGCCCCGGCATGGGCGGGCGCCGAGCCGGATTATGAGCAGGTCCATTCCGGGCATTATCAGGCCATATTGGGCGATTGCATGGGCTGCCATACCGCGCCCGGCGGCAAGGCCTTTGCCGGCGGCGCGCCGCTTCAGACGCCGTTCGGTCCTTTGGTGGCGCCCAACATCACGCCGGATGCCGACAGCGGCATCGGCAACTGGTCGCAGGAGGATTTCCGCCGCGCCGTGAAACAGGGCATCGCCCCGGGCGGCAGGCGGCTTTATCCGGCCATGCCCTATCCGTCCTACGCCAAAATGAGCGACCAGGATGTCGCCAATCTCTACGCCTATATGCGCTCGGTCGAGCCCGTGGCGGGCCGCGCGGCGCGGGGCTACGGCTTGCGCTTTCCCTATAACATCCGCACTCTAATGGCGGTGTGGAACTGGCTTTACTTCAAGCCCGCGCCGTTCACGCCCGATGGCGCGAAATCGGCGGCCTGGAACCGCGGCGCCGAAATCGTCACCGGTCCGGGCCATTGCGGCGACTGCCACACCCCCAAGACATTCCTGGGCGCCGATACGGCGGCGGCGCTGACCGGCGCCTCGCTGCAAGGATGGTACGCGCCCGACATCACCGCCAATGCCACACGCGGCGTGGGCGGCTGGAGCGTGGCGGAACTGGTGGCCTATCTGAAGACCGGCCATAACGCGCACTCCATGGCATCGGGGCCGATGGCCGAAGCAATCGAGAATTCCACCGCCAGGATGACGGATGGCGATCTGAAAGCCATCGCGGTCTATCTGAAGGATGTCCCGGCCTCCGCCGCCGCTGCGCAAAGCGGGGCCCCGGCCAATGATCCGCACCGCGTCGCCGGCGGGGAAATTTACCGCGACAATTGCGCGGCCTGCCATGGCGCGCAGGGAAAAGGCGAGAATGCGATTTTTCCGCCGCTGACCGGAAACCCGATCCTGCAACAGTCCAGCGCCGAAACATTGGCGCGCGTGGTGCTGGCGGGAACACAGGCGGCGCAGACCGATGCGGCGCCCACCGCGGCGGCCATGCCCTCCTTCGCCTGGCGTCTCAGCGATGAACAGATCGCCGATGTGCTGACCTATGTCCGTGGCAGTTGGGGCGGCGCGGCGCCGGTTTCCGCCGCAGCGGTCGAACAGGTTCGCCGCGGCCTGCGCCGCCGCGACTGAGCGAAAACCCGATCCGGCGTTGCGGCAACGGCGTTGCGCTAGCCGCAGTGCAATATCGTTCGCATGGCGCGACGGGTTTTTGACACCCACCGGACAGCGGTGTTAGCGTCACCGCCTATAATATAAGACAAGCGTTGGTTCAGGGAGCTTGTTGATGATAATCGTTATCAATCGTGCAGCAAATGCGCCGGCGGCAGCGCCGCGGACCATGCTTGGCTGGACCGCCCTTTCCTCTTCCCTCGCCAATTTCAAGGAGCAGCCATGAGCCTTGACGAAACAGCCCGCCGCGATTTTCTCGTCGGCTCCCTCGCAGGATTAAGCGCCACCATGGTGGCGGCACGCTGGCCGGCGATGGCCGCCACCATCGCGGTGGGCCAGCCGACGGTTTTCCTCACCGCCGCCCAGGCCGCCGATGTCGCGGCGATGGCGGCGCAGATTTTCCCAACCACCGACACGCCGGGCGCCAATGAAGCGCGGGTGATCTATTTTATCGATCTGGCACTGGTGAGCTTCGCCAAGGATTCGCAAGCTGTTTACACCAGCGGGCTGGCCGATCTGCAGACACGGGCCGCGGCGATGGGGGCTGCGTCTTTCGCCGCCCTGACTTCGGATCAGCAGATTCAGGTGATGACGGCGATCGAAAAGACGCCCTTTTTTGCGGCGGTCCGCACCCACACCATCACCGGCATGTTCGCCGCCCCCCAGCATGGCGGCAATTACCGTGAGGCCGGCTGGAAGATGATCGGCTTCGATGACAGCCTCAATTTCCAGGAGCCATTTGGCTATTACGACCGCGTCTGAACACTGCCGGGAGATACGCCATGAAGAAATATGATCCTTCGACCGAGGTCGATTTTGTCGTGATCGGCTCCGGCGCCGGCGGCGGCGTCATGGCCAAGCAATTGTCGCAGGCCGGCTTTTCGGTGGTGGTGCTGGAACAGGGGCCCTGGGGCTCCTATGGCCGCGAAGAAAGCGCCAACAAGGACGAATTGCTCAATCGCTATCCCGCGCCGCAGGACATGCTGCTCAGCGATCCCAAGCGCCAGGTCGCCACTTTCCGCACCAACGCCAGCGAAAAAGCCGTGCCCTTCGACAACAGCTATGGCTGCGTGGTCGGCGGCGGCACGGTGACCTATGGCGCCAGCAACTGGCGCCATCTGCCGTGGGAATTCGATGAAGCCAGCCGCTTCGGCAACATTCCCGGCGCCAACATTGTTGACTGGCCGATCAGCTATGCCGAGCTGGAGCCCTATTACACCCAGGCGGAGTGGGAGATCGGCGTTTCGGGCCAGCGCATGGACTCGCCTTTCCTGGCGCCCATGTCCAAACCCTATCCGCTGCCGCCGCTGCCGCAAAAAGGCTCGGGCGCCCTGCTGCGGACGGGCGCCGGCAAACTCGGCTGGACCGTGGTCCCCAATGCCGCGGCGATCATCACCCGGCCCTATATGGGCCGGGCGGCCTGCACCAATTGCGGCATGTGCTCGGGCTATACCTGCCAGGTCAAGGCGCGCTCCAGCTCGGCGGTCTCGCTGCTGCCTTTCGCCGAAGCCAGCGGCAACTGCGAAATCCGCGCCAATTCCTATGTCCACACCATTGCCACCGATGCCGGCGGCAAGGTCACCGGCGCGGTCTATTTCGAGACCCTCAACAATGACCGCGAAATCTTCCAGAAGGCCAAGGCGGTGGTGCTCTGCGCCAACGGCATGGCGTCGCCGCGCCTGCTGCTGCTGTCCAAATCCAACCGTTTCCCCGACGGGCTGGCCAATTCCAGCGGCGTCGTCGGCAAGAACCTTCTCAGCGGCAATGGCGGCGGCGCCACCGCGCTGTTCGAAAATCCGCTGAACGAATACAAAGGCTGCGTCACCGGGGCGGCGGTGGTGAGCTTCGTTCCCAATGACGTCAAGAATCGCGGCTTTTACGGCGGCGCGCGCATGACGGCGCGCGGCCAGCAATCGCCGATTCAATATGGCCTGTCCGGCCCGCATGGCGCGCCCAGTTGGGGCACCGCCTACAAAAAGGCGCTGATCGATCAGGCCAATCGCAAGATGCAGATGTCGAATTTCATCTCCTCGATTCCGGTGGAGACCAACCGCGTCGATCTCGACCCGGATGTGAAGGACCCCTGGGGCCTGCCCGCCATGCGCATCACCCAGAAAAGCCATGACAATGACCTGAAGGCGATCCAGTTCTTCATCGACCGCTCGGTCGATGTGCTGAAGGCGGCCGGCGCGGTCCAGGTCTGGGCCGACGAGGTGCATGACGCGCGCGGCGGCGCCCATGCCCGTGCCACCTGCCGCATGGGCAACGATCCCAAGACCTCGGTGATCAACAAATTTCACCGCGCCCATGACGTGCCGAACCTGTTCATCGTGGACAACAGCTCCTTCGTGACCGGCGGGCGCAATCATCCCACCCTGACGACTTCGGCGATGGCGTTTCGCGCCGCCGACCACCTCGTCAAGGCGGCCAAGGCGGGCGATATCCGCATCTGATCGCCGTCGTTGCGGGCATCCGATCCGGCGCGGCGGTGCATTGACAGGAATGCGACACTTCCTCAAGATCGTTGGGTCCCATACTGTCGCCTTGCAAACAGAAGCAACGGAACGGACATGCGTTTCGCCGCATTGCAGTGCGTCATCGATTTTTCGAGCCGGCAACTCTGGAGGGTAAATTGAGCTCCAAATTTTCATGCATGGCCGCGGTCCTTCTGGCCTTCTGCGCGCCGCCGATGGCGGCCCTGGCCCAGACTTCGGCCCAGACATCAGCGACTCCAAGCCCTGTCCTGACAACCGCCATTCCCGGCGTCGTGGCGGCGGGCAGCCCGGTGATATTTCTGAAAGGCGGCATGACCAGTTCCGAAGGGCCTGTCGCCGCGCCCGACGGCAGCATCTATTTCTCCGAGCCCAGCGTCAGCAAGATCTACAAGGTCGCACCCGACGACACGATCAGCCTGCTGTTCGATCCGCAAAAGGCGGACGACCCGGCGGGCGAGCGCTGGCGCCTGCCTGCGCTGGCGGTGGACGGCAAGGGCACCATCTATGCCTGTCGCCGGGCCGGGTCCCATATCGGCATCGCCATCGTCTATCCCGCCAGTCAGGCGAAATTCATCGCCGAATCCTATAACGGCGTGCCCTTCGTCGCGCCCAACGATCTGTCCCTCGCCCGGGATGGCGGGATCTACTTCACCGATCCCGGTGAAGGGCCGCAGCGCCGGCATGTCATCTATTATGTCAAGCCATCGGGAGAGGTGGTTCTGGCGACCGACAATCTGGCGGTGCCGAACGGCCTGGTCCTCAGCCGCGACGAGAAGACACTGTATGCGGTCGATTCCCAGTCGGAATATGTCTTCGCCTTTGAGGTGGCGCCGGACGGCACATTGCGCAACCGCCGGAATTTCGCCCATCTCAAGGGCATCGTGACCACCGAAAAAGGCATGAACAACGGCATTGACGGCATGACCATCGACAATGACGGCAATGTCTATGTCATCAGCAATGCCGGCATCGAGGTGTTCGCGCCCTCGGGCGATGCATTGGGCGTCCTGCCGCTGCCGATCAAGGCGCAGAACCTGGCCTTTGGCGGAACCGACGGCCGCACCCTTTATGTGGTCGGCCACGGCCTGCAATCCCGGGACGGCAATCTCTACAAGATTCACATGCTGGCCCGGAAATTTTCCGGACGCGCCAAGTAACGCAGAAAAAGGGGAGAGCCAGATGAAGCTGTCAAAAAAAGCCGGAGCGATTTTTCTCGTCAGCGCCATGGTCCTGGCCGGGAGCGTCGGCCGCCTTGCGGCCCAGATAGACCCCGCCATGATCGCCCAGCTCCCCAAGGATATCTATCCGGAATCCGGCAACCGGCTTCCCCTGCCCCGGCGCGATGACATGAACGACGCCGAAAAGAAGATATTCGACGACATCATGCATGACCAGTTGGGCGGCTCCTATCGCAGCCGGGGCGAAGAACGGCCTTCGGTGCGGTTGCACAGTCCCGAGCTGGCAAAGGGCATGGAGGAGGCGCATCGTTATCTGAAATACGATACCCAGCTCGGTCCGCGGGCGCTGGAAGTCGCCATCCTGACCACCGCGCGCGAAGCCACCAACCAGTATGAATGGACGCAGTGGCTGGAACATGCCCAGTCGCCCAAGGACCCGCGCGCTCTCGAACCTGTGGTGGTTGACACCATCCTCAACTGCAAGCCGGTAGAAGGTCTGGTGGAGAAGGATGCCGCGATCATCACCTTTGGGCGCCAGATGCTGGGCAGCCGGAAAGTCTCGTCCGCGGCCTTCGCCGATGTGCTGCGCCTGTTCGGCAAGCGCGGCACGGTCGATCTGGTCGAACTGATGGCGCTTTACCAGGCCACGGGCGATGAGCTTGTGGCGTTCGACATGCAATTGAACAAGGGCCAGAAGCCCTCGTTGCCGGAAAGCGTCCGGACCAGTTGCGGCAAATGACGCGGGCCGTGCCCACAGGGGCTTAGCCGCAGCGCCGCGCGCTCATTTCGCCGGCACCGGCAACGAGGCGACATAGGCCGCCAGATCCAGAATATCCCTGCCATCGAGCCTGGCGACCACCGGCTTCATCGCTTGCGCGCCTGCGCCGTTCCGGTCGCCGGCCTGGTTGTCGTAAAGCTGGCGGGCGATATAGCTGGCGGTGCGGCCGGCGATTTCCGGCGTGTCGCCCAGGCCCAGCAGACCCGCGCCATGGCAGCCGGCACAGGCCAGCGTCTTGCCGTTGCCGCCGCTGGTGGCCAGACGCTGCCCCGCCGCCACCGCGCCAATGGGGACATAAGCGATAAAGCCGGAATGGGGATCGCGCCTCAGTTCCGTGGCCTCCGGATCGGCGGGCACTTCTATGATGCGCTCGCCCAGTGGCTCGGTGCCGGCTTTCGCGCCGGTCAGGGGCACCCACATGCCGCCCAGGCTTTCGGTCTTGGGCGCGGTGGCGGTTTCGACCACGCGTGACCATTTCACCCAGGGTATGGCGGCATAGTAATCGGCGGCGGCCTGGATTTCGTCTTCGGTCATGGACTTGGCGAAATCCGCCATCTGCCTGGCATTGACCTTGCCCGGCTCGGCGCTTTGGCGCGCCCCGCTGCGCATGTCGTGCAACTGTTCGACAAAATACGCGGCCGGCAGGCCGGCCACCGCCGCATTCTCGCTGCGGCCACGGCCTTCGGGCATATGGCAAAGCGAACACGCCGTGATGCCGCGGCCGGGATCACCCAGCGCCACCAGCGGCGGCAGGACGCCATGTTCTTCGGGAAACCAGTCCGCGGGCTGGACCCGGGCGCGGCTGCCGTCATCGGCGATGCCCTGCACCTTGTTGCGGGTGAAATGGAATTTGGAACCGGCGATGCTGAGCAGGCTCAGGTCCGGCGGCGGGCGCGGGCCCACCGCGGCGTTGGCCGGCACGGGCGGCGGCACGGCATAGGCCCAGTCCGGCTTGTTCGAATCGGCGGCTTGTGCGGCGCAAACCCCGACAGAGGCAACGGCCAAAACAACGGCAACCAGCCTCATGCGGGCCTCCCCTTATTTTTTGGCAAGTGTGCCGCCTCCGCGCCGGGCCGGTCAAGCCGTCATGTTGGCAGCTTCCTGAAAACCGCAGGCCGATAAATCAGACATTGCAAAGACATCCAATCCAATGACCATCGCAATCAAATTGTCTTGCCTCTTCCTGCCCTATTGCGCACTGTTGGAAAATGACGGCGCAGACCGCAGGCGGCAAAAAAACCCAGATCGTGGTGGTCGGCGGTGGCGCCGGCGGCTTGGAATTGGCGGCCCGCCTTGGCGCGGCCTTGGGGCGCGAGAATTTCGACATCATCCTCGTGGAGAAAAGCCGGACGCATATCTGGAAGCCGCTGCTGCATGAGGTCGCCGCCGGTTCGCTGGACGCCAATCTCGATGAAGTTGGGTATCGCAGCCATGGTCATCGCTGGGGCTACCGCTTCTTCTATGGCGCCCTTGAAGCCATCGACCGCGACAACCGCCAGGTCATCATCGCCCCGATCCTCGATGAGGACGGTAGCGAAATCATGGGCCGTCACCGTATCCGCTATGACTATCTGGTTTTGGCGGTCGGTTCCGTGTCCAACGATTTCCATATCGCCGGGGTGGCAAAATATTGCCTGTTCCTGGATTCGCGCGCCCAGGCCGACCGTTTTCGCACCAAGCTGCTGGACCAATGCCTGCGCGTATCGCGGATCATGAGCGAAGCGCCGGAAAAGGACGCCCATGTCCGCATCGCGGTTGTCGGGGGCGGCGCGACGGGGGTTGAACTTGCCGCGGAACTTTATAATGCCGCCGCGGCCCTGCGCTATTACGGTCTTGAAGTCTTCGACGAGAGCCGCATGGAAATCACCCTGATCGAGGCGGGGCCGCGCATTCTGCCGGCCTTGCCGGAAGATCTGGCGACCGCCGCGCGGGAAGAACTGGAAGCCCTGGGTGTGCATGTTCTGACAAACATGCCGATTGTGGAAGCGACGCAGGAGGGCCTGGTGACACGTTCCGGCGAAATCATCCGGGCGGAATTGCGGGTTTGGGCCGCGGGTGTGAAAGCGCCCGACATTCTCAGCAATATCGGGGGATTGGAGACGAACGGCAACAACCAGTTGCTGGTGCGCCCGACGCTGCAGACCACGCGCGATGACCGGATTTTCGCGATCGGCGATTGCGTATATTTTCTGCCCCAGGGACATGCGCAGCCGGTGCCGCCGCGCGCGCAGGCCGCGCACCAGATGGCAACCGCGGTGTCGGTTAATCTGAAGCTGCTCCTCCGCGGACGGCCGCTGAAGCCTTTTATTTATCGTGATTATGGCTCCCTGGTTTCGCTAAGCCGCTATTCCACGGTCGGCAGCCTGATGGGCAATCTGATTGGCGGGCGCATGGCAATCGAAGGGCGCTTGGCGCGCTTTGTCTATGCATCCCTCTACCGCATGCACCTTTTTGCGATCCATGGCGCATTCAAGGGCGCGGCCATGATTGTTTATGGCTGGGTCAATCGCATTGTGCGGCCCCGGCTGAAGTTGCACTAGACTCTGCTGGGGCCAGGTCGATAGGGACATTCATATGGGCGCTGACAATGTTGCACCGGCATCCAGGCGCGTCTGTTTGCTGGGCGCCACCGGCACCATCGGCCGCGCGACCGCCGCCGCGCTGGTACGGCGTGGGCACGACGTGGTCTGTTTCGTCCGGGCCCGTTCCGGCGTTGGCGGATCGCTTGCGCCATCGGACATCGCCGGCTTGTTTATCGGAGCCACCGTAAGGGTGGTGGATGTCACCGATCGTGCCTCGCTTTCCCGGCAGGGATTTGCCGGCGAACGTTTCGATACCGTGGTATCCTGCATCGCATCGCGCACGGGCGCCCCCAAGGACGCCTGGGCGATTGACCATCGTGCCCATCTTCACGTGCTGGAGGCAGCGCGGCAGGCCGGTGTCAGCCACTTTGTGCTGCTTTCCGCCATCTGTGTGCAAAAGCCGCTCCTCGCTTTTCAACAGGCCAAGCTGGCCTTCGAGGCGGCGCTGATCGGGTCCGGCCTGCGCTATTCGATCGTGCGGCCAACTGCGTTCTTCAAGTCGCTGTCGGGCCAGATCGCGCGCGTGCGGCGGGACCGGCCCTTCCTGGTGTTTGGAGATGGAACCTTGACGTCCTGCAAGCCCATCAGCGACGACGATCTGGCTGATTACATCGCGGGCTGCCTGACGGATGAGAGCCAATGGAACCGCATCCTGCCGATCGGCGGGCCGGGCGCGGCCATCACGCCTCGCCAGCAGGGCGAAGCCCTGTTCGCGCTGCTGGGACGCCCGCCCAGGTTTCGGTCCGTTCCGGTGGCCCTGCTCGATGTCATTGCCGGGGGCCTTGGGGTCCTTGGCCATATCGCGCCATCACTGGCCGAAAATGCTGAACTGGCGCGCATCGGCCGCTATTATGCAACCGAATCGATGCTGGTCCTGGATCCGCAGACCGGGCGATACGATGCGGCGGCCACGCCCTCGACGGGAACACAGACCCTGCAGGATTTCTATCGCGCGGTGCTGGCCGGCGCCGACGCGCCGGAGCGCGGCGACCACGCCGTCTTCTGAGGCAGGCATCCCCTTGCGGATCAGGGACTGACTGGCGCCGCCCCGTTCGTCACAACAGGCTGGTCCCATCCCTGCTGCGAAGCATGCGTCGCGCCGGCTTCCATTGGTCCCAGGATCATAAACGCGATCACGAACAACGCGGCCCATTCCAGGCCAGAAAATTCCAGGTACATGTTAGACCCCCAAAAGCTCACAGCAATTATCAGAGCATAAGTCTTGTTCTACCGGAATATGCTATTGGGTGCGAGGTAAGACGGAATGAGTAAGACATGTATGTGTGGATCGCTCTTGCTGGCGTGGTTGTACTCGGCGGAACCTTATGGGGGTGCGCGTCTTCCCGGTCAGGGAAAAATCACGGTCCGCCGCCCATTGATAATGATGCGATGCTCGCAATGCCATTTCACGGCCCGGGCCAGCACGCTGTTCTCGATGTCGCGGCCGACCGCGATATAATCCTCCGGTGACAGGGAATGCGCCACCCGCTCCACCGCCTGCTCGATGATGGGGCCCTCATCCAGATCGCCGGTGACGTAATGCGCAGTCGCCCCGATCAGCTTGACGCCCCGGTCATGCGCCTGGGTATAGGGATTGGCGCCCTTGAAGCTGGGCAGGAAGGAATGATGGATGTTGATGATGCGGCCTGATCTCGGCTTGCAGAAATCATCGGACAGGATTTGCATGTAACGCGCCAGCACGATCAGGTCGATCTTGTGCTCCGCCTCAAGTTCCATCAATTTCCTTTCCGGCGCCGCCTTGTTGTCCCTGGTCACCGGCAGATGGACAAAGGGGATGCCGGCAGCGGCCGCCACGTCCTCAAAGGTGCGGTGATTGGAGACTATCAACGGCACGTCCATGGCGACAGAGCCAATGCGCACGCGGTAAAGCAGATCCACCAGCGTATGGCCGAACTTCGACACCATGATCATGACGCGGGTCTTGCGCGCGGCATCGAACAGGCTGGCCTCCATGTGGAATTTTTCCACCACAGGCGCCAATTCCTGTCTCAGTTGCGCCTCGCCCACGCCGCCTTCGGAGACAAAATGGATGCGCAGGAAAAACCGGCCATTGCCGCGGTCGCCGAATTGCTGGCTGTCCAGGATGTTGCAATTGCGCTCAAACAGAAAGCGCGTCACTTCGGCGACGATACCGCGCCGGTCGGGGCAGGAGACGGACAACACAAAGACAGGATCGCTCATGGCGCATTCTCCACGTCCAAACCGAATTGGGCGGCGCTGGCCTGCAGCCAGTGCCAGAAGCTGGCGGCATAACTGCAGAACACGGCGATGGCGAAACGCTCCGGGCTGCTTTTCCAGAGGATCGCGCCGATATGGGCAACGGACGTGACGGCGGCATCGCCATCCTGAAACATCTCCAGATCCAGCGGCACGCCCTTGGCCAAGGCGCGGCGCGCCTCCGGCCCGCTGATTTCAAACACGGCGTAACCATCGCTGTGATCCGACAGGGACGCCAAACCGGTGAAATACGGGGCCAGCCTCTCGGGGCTGGCACCCAGAAACAGCCAGCGTCCCGGCCCCAGGCCCAGCGCGGCAACGGTCCCGGCGCGGCTCTGAACCGGCGCATCGGCAAGAGCGAGGCCGAAATCGGCTTTGGCCTTTGCGATCAGCTCTGGCGTCTTGGCCTTGCGCGCCAACACACTGACCATCCCCGGCTCGATCAGCCGCACATGGACGCCCGGCTGCGCGGCGGATACCGGCGTCATGCCGGAAATGGCGGGCTGGGGACGCAGATCAGACATGCAGCCGCGCCCCTTCCGGATCGACAAACACGGGCGCTGCAACCTCCACCATCACATCCTCGCCGCGCAGCGGATCGTAAGCCCTGAGGCGTTCGCCCAGCCGCGCGGGTCCCCGTGCCAACAGCCCAAGCCCGATCCAATGCCCCAGCGCCGGGGAGAAACAGACCGAGGTCATGTGCCCCTGCACCTGGGCTGGTATGGCCTCCACGCCCGGGATGATGAAAAGCGCGCCTGCGCGCAGCCGTTTTTTCCGGTCCAGCGGAATGAAACCGGTGAGCGCCGGACGGCCCGGATCGCTGAGCGCCGGGCGGCCCGCCAGCACCCGGCCAATATAGTCCTTTTTCGTGGACATCATGCGTCCCAGACCCAGGTCACGCGCCGTGGTCTGGCCGTTCAGTTCATTGCCCGCGGCATGGCCTTTTTCGATTCGCAGCACGGACAGGGCTTCGGTGCCGTAAGGCGCGATGCCGAATTCCGCGCCCGCCCGCATCAGCAGCCGGATCACGGCATCGCCATAACGCGCTGGCACCGCCAGCTCATAGGCCAGCTCGCCGGAAAAGGAAATGCGCAGCAACCGTGCCGCGACGCCGCCCGCGATGGTCAGGTTTGCAGCCGCCAGAAAGGCAAAGCCGGTATTGGAAATATCAAAGC
>Ga0302320_10006241_pt1 | contig 26524 bp, 18 predicted proteins | sample Bog_T0_3_FD_202130 | JGI IMG/M metagenome (GOLD analysis project Ga0302320, IMG submission 202130) | Peat permafrost microbial communities from Stordalen Mire near Abisko, Sweden - Bog_T0_3 | ecosystem: Environmental > Terrestrial > Soil > Wetlands > Peat | place: Sweden: Abisko, Stordalen Mire... | reverse complement strand
TCCAGGTCGGAACCCGCATGCGGCAAGAGCTCTCCTGCCCCTCAAGAATGTAAGCAACCAGCGGGGGCGGGGAGCGTCGCAGACACGAAGAAGCCAGGAGAGAAATGGGACGGAGCCGAGAGACGGAAACCGTGGGACGGCGTGGAGAGGCGGAAACAAAGTGCGCCTCGGGATGAAGATGCGGAACCGTTTTCGGCCGCGGCGGATGCGAACATCCGCGTCGCAGTTGGGCTGCTGGACAAGCTCATGGATCTGGTGGGGGAATTGGTGCTAACCCGCAACCAGATTCTGCAGTTTAACGCCGAGCGGGAAGATCCCGTTCTCAACGCAATCTCACTGCGGTTGAACCTGATTACCGCCGAGTTGCAGGAGGGCGTCATGAAGACCCGCATGCAGCCCATCGGAGTTTTGTGGAACAAGCTGCCGCGCGTGGTTCGCGACATGGCGATTGCCCTCGGCAAAGGGGTCGAGCTAATCATGGAGGGTTCCGAGACGGAACTCGACAGGACGATCATCGAGGCAATCAAGGATCCTCTGATGCACCTCGTCCGCAATTCGTGCGATCACGGCATTCAATCGCCGCAATTTCGAATGGCCGCCGGCAAACCGGCGCAAGGATTCCTGACCCTTCGTGCCTATCACGAGGGTGGTCAGGTCAATATCGAAATTGCCGATGATGGGGCCGGGATCGATGTCGCGCGGGTCAAACAGAGAGCCGTCGAGAGCGGGCTATTGAGGCCTGAACAAGCTGACAAGCTGAGTGACCGGGAGGCGCTTGCTCTGATCTTCGAGCCAGGGTTCTCGATGGCCAAAACGGTGACCAATATATCCGGGCGCGGAGTTGGCATGGATGTGGTGAAATCCCACATCGAAAAGATTGGCGGCGTTGTCGATGTCTTTAGCCGCCTCGGCGAAGGCACCACCGTCAAAATCAGGATCCCGTTGACGCTGGCCATCATTCCCGGCCTCATCGTCACCAGCGGCGGCGAACGATTCGTGATTCCTCAGGTAAGTTTGCTTGAACTGATCCGGCTCGAAGGGGATTCCTCCGGAAAGCATATTGAGCATGTCCACGGAACGCCGGTATATCGCCGCCGCGGGAGCCTGCTTCCCGTCACATACCTGAACCAAGTATTAGGGCTGAAACAGGCCGACCGGGGCGAAGCGGTCAGCATCGTTGTCCTTCAGGCGGAAGACCGGCAGTTTGGGCTCGTGGTAGACGCCATTAACGACACTCAGGAAATTGTAGTCAAGCCTTTAGGAAAGCAATTGAAGGGGCTTGCACTTTACGCCGGCGCAACCATCATGGGTGATGGCCGCGTGGCCCTTATTCTCGACGTGCTTGGCATTGGCCAGCGTTCCGGCGTGTTTGGCGAATTGCGTGAACCATCGCGCACGTCGGACAAACAGAAGCCGCAAGCAGTTATCGAACAGGAGCGGCTGCTGTTGTTCCGCGCCGGTTCCTTCGAACGCTTGGCTGTTCCACTTTCTTTGGTTGCCAGGCTTGAGGAGTTCCCGCGGTCCGCCATTGAACATGCGAGCGGGAGGCTGGTTGTGCAATATCGCAATCGCATCCTTCCCCTGGTGTCTCTCCGGTCTGTGCTCGAACCCGGCGCTCCCGGCAACGACAAGCTGGCCGATCCAGTCCAGGTGGTTATTTTCAACGATGGAGACCGCAGTGTAGGTATGGTGGTCGACCAGATTCTGGATGTGGCCGCAGAAGCGATCACGGTGCGACAAAGGTCTAGCCGCAAGGGCCTGCTCGGTTCCGCGGTGGTGGGTAAGCTCGTTACGGATTTTCTTGACCTGAACGAAGTCATCCATGCGTCCGAAGGGAAATGGATTCGGGGCGCGAACGAAAACGCGGCCCAGAAAACAATCCTTGTCGCCGATTCCTCGGCCTTCTCCCGCGGGCTGATTCGCAGCGGCCTGGACATGGCGGGCTACGTGGTCCTTGAGGCCTCGAATCTGGAAGAAGCAATTCACATGTTGGAGCAACAGCCGGTTGACGTGGCCGTGGCGGCGGTCGATCTTCCGCCTCATGGAAGTCCTGCTCTGCTCTCTGCCATGCGCCGTCCAGAGTGGGCTAAGATCCCGGTCCCGGCACTGGTTACCTCGGTCGATGAGGTCCAGGCCACAGCGGCTCGATCGGCGGGTTTCCAGGACTGCCAGGCGAAGTTCGATGGAGTGCTGGTGCTTGAATCGGTGGCGCGGTTGGCTTCGCCAATGGGCGCCATAAAGGCACTGCCTGTATATGCGGGAGAGGTGAGTTAACCCATGGCGACTGATTCGAAATCCGAGCCGGTACAGGCTTGCGGACAATTCTCCACGTTTTTTGTGGCCGACATGTTCTTCGGCGTAAATGTTCTCAACGTTCAGGAGGTGTTGCGCTTTCAGCAGATGACCGCTGTGCCTAGAGCCCCTGATGTTGTTGAGGGACTGATCAACCTGCGCGGCCAGATTGTTATGGCAATCGATATGCGGAGGCGCCTCCGGCTGCCACAGCGAGCAGGCGACGGGGTGCCCATGAACATGGTGGTCCGCACCCCGGACGGTGCCGTAAGCCTGCTGGTCGACGAGATTGGGGACGTTCTGGATATGGATCCGGCCACCTACGAGCGGCCGTCTGAGAACCTCGATTCTGTGGCCAAGGAACTCATCCGCGGCGTCTACAAGTTGCCCGGCCGGCTGCTGCTGGTCCTCGATGAAGAGCGAGCAGTGGACCTCACCGTCGGGAGGGCAGACTAATGCCGAATATGAAGCATCGCCAACCACGGCTTGAGTGATTTGTATTCGACTTTGGCGAGAGCCCATCGACTTTCGCAAAACGGGATCAGCATCGCAATCAGGCGCCGGCAGCGGCAATGGAAAGCAACAGAGATGTTGCAAGGAGCAAGAAGATGACAACGCAATCAAGAAACGCTCGGCAGGTACCGTCCGGCCGAAACTCGTCAAAAGGCGCCGCCGTTTTGGCCCGTCCAAAGATTCATGCTTCGAACGCCAGGAAGAATGATAATCGGCTTCAGCAGGAAATCGCCCGGCTGGTTCAGGCTTCGTACGAAGGCCGCCTCACCGAGCGCGGAAGAACAGAGCAGTTCGCAGGAAACAATCGCAAAGTAGTTGAGGGCGTTAACCGGATTTTAGATGCCATCCTACTCCCCATCGGCGAAGGCAGCCGAGTTCTCGCGTTGATCCGCGGCGGCAATCTGCGCGAGAAGGTCGAGATTGTTTGCATGGGCGACCACGAGAAGATGAAGAATGCCATTAATGGCGTACATCTCCGGCTCTCCGAACTCGTTGCAGATATAACTCGGATCGCCAATGGAGAACTAACCGCCACGCTCGCCAAGGCATCCGAGCAGGACCAAGTTCATGAATGCCTGTTGCTGCTGAAGACGAACGTCAACGCACTGATCACCGATACCGACATGCTTTCCAAGGCTGTCGCGGATGGGCGGGTAGGTACACGCATAGACGCCAGCAAGCACTTGGGAGACTATCGCAAGATCGTCCAGGGCGTGAACCAGACGCTCGAAGCGATCGTCGAGCCGCTCAAGGCCACGGCCGAGAACGCGAGCACGCTCGCATCGTCTTCTGAAGAACTTACTGCGGTGAGCCAGGTCATGGCGAGCACCGCGGAGGAAACTGCGGTCCAGGCCAACGTGGTGGCGGCGGCGAGCGAGCAGATTTCCAGGAATGTCGCTTCCGTGGCCACAGCATCGGAAGAAATGCAAGCTTCGATCCGCGAAATCTCGAAGAACGCCAACGACTCGGCGCGGGTGGCCAGGAATGCGGTAGCCGTGGCGCATTCGACCAACGAAACCATGAAGAGGCTCGGGGAATCCAGTCGGGAGATCGGCAACGTGATCAAGGTCATTAACTCGATAGCGCAGCAGACCAATCTGCTGGCACTGAATGCAACCATCGAGGCCGCGCGCGCTGGAGAAGCAGGCAAGGGCTTTGCGGTTGTGGCCAACGAAGTGAAGGAACTCGCCAAGCAGACTGCCAAGGCCACCGAGGAAATCAGCCAGAAGATCGAGGCCATACAGGGTGTCACCAAGGGCGCTGTCACGGCGATCGAAGAGATCGGCACAATCATCAACCAGATCAATGACATCTCCAACAGCATCGCTTCGGCGGTAGAAGAACAGACTGTAACAACCAATGAAATCGGCCGCAGCGTCACGGAAGCCGCGCAGGGTGTCAACGACATCGCCAGGAACATCGGCGGTGTGGCAACGTCGGCCGAGAACACGACGCAGGGAGCGAATGACACGAAAACGGCATCCCTGGAGCTGAGTAAGATGGCGACCCGGCTACAGGCCTCCGTTGCGAGATTCTCGTTCTGACCGAATGAATGGTTTGGAAAACAGCCCGGCGGATCGAAAGCAAATTGCCGCGCCACTCCTTGACAAGCGAAAGCGGATCGACAATGAGCAAAGCCCTGGTTGTAGACGATTCCAGAACAATTCGCATGATCATCCGCAGGATTCTGGTTGAACTGGGGTACGAGGTCTGCGAGGCGTCCAACGGTCGAGAGGCTCTGGATGTGCTAAAAGCCGAGGAAGCCGCGGTAGACCTGGTTCTGGCCGATTGGAACATGCCGGAGATGGACGGCCTGGAGTTAGTCAAGCAACTACGCAAGATTCCCGAATACTCGTCAATAAAGGTGATTATGGTCACCACAGAGACCGAGATCGCCCAAATGGTATCAGCCTTGGAGGCAGGGGCCAACGAGTACGTGATGAAGCCCTTCACAAAGGACATCCTCAAGGAAAAACTCGAGCTTGTTGGGATTCCTTCGCTTGCGGGGAAACTGACATGAGCGTTCTGAATCAGCGTTTGCTGCAGCCCGGCGAGCGGATTCGCGTGCTGGTCGTAGACGACTCGGTCGTCATCCGGCGACTGGTCACCCATGCTCTCGAGCAGGATTCACTACTCGAAGTGGTGGGGGCTGCCTCAAACGGCGCGATCGGATTGCAACGCATCCCGCAGTTGAACCCCGACGTTATTACGTTGGATATCGAAATGCCGGAAATGGACGGCCTGGATATGTTGCGGCGGATTCGATGCGAGCATCCACAACTGCGGGTCATCATGTTCAGCACGCATACCGAGCGTGGAGCGGCAAAGACATTTGAGGCCTTGACCCTCGGGGCCGACGATTATGTTGCCAAGGTTTCCAGCGAAGGGTCGCTCGACCGCTCGATGGCCCGCCTGCGCGACGAGATGATCCCAAAGATCAAGCAGTTCTTTCGCCTGCCGGAACAGGCAGATCTCGCGGCTAGGACAGTTGCCGGAAATGGCTTCGTGCCGCCGTCTGCGTCGCGGAGTATGCCCTCGTTGCAGAGGTTTAGGGTGCAGCCAAGAGTAGTCGTCATTGGAGTTTCAACGGGAGGACCGGCCGCGCTGGGCAAAATCCTGCCGAGGCTACCGGCTGATTTCCTGTTGCCCATCCTTGTCGTGCAGCACATGCCCCCCCTGTTCACGCGGCTTCTCGCCGAGCGACTGGACTCTAACTGCCGGCTGCCCGTGAAGGAAGCAAGCCACGGCGACTTGGTCGAGCCTGGAAAGGTCCTGGTCGCGCCCGGTGATTTTCATATGAAGCTGGATTATGGCGGAGGCGTGTCCCGTGTGTTTCTTGACAAATCGCAGCGGCAGAATTCCTGTCGTCCGGCGGTCGATGCATTGTTCACGTCCACTGGCGAAGTCTACGGCGGAGCAGTCCTCGCTGTCGTTCTGACTGGGATGGGCCAGGATGGCTTGCGCGGTGCGGAGATTCTAAAAGCGCAGGGAGCCAGCATCCTTGCCCAGGATGAGGCGTCCAGTGTCGTCTGGGGTATGCCCGGTGCTGTGGTGAATGCCGGCCTTGCCGACCGCGTGCTGCCGCTCGATGAAGTTGTTCCGGAGATTCTACGCAGGACTGCTGCAAGTTAAGAGGTAACCCCATGGGAAGGCAAACAGTCGTCACGGACATCAACGCGGAGAACTATCGCTTTCTTCAGGAGTGTGTCTATTCCCAGGTGGGCATCGTGCTTGACGACAGCAAGGGATACCTCTTCCAAAGCCGCCTCGCCAACCTCGTAGCGCAACTCAGCCTCGGCTCGATCAATGACTTGTGCGCTCACATTAATGCCCAGAACGGCGCTGGCATAGGGCATCTGATTGCGGAAGCCATGACGACAAACGAAACCTACTTCTTCCGCGATCCCGCCCACTATGACGCCATCAGGACTGTCTTGCTGCCAAGACTGAAGGAGGAGCGGAGTTCGACAAAGAAACTGCGATTCTGGTCGGCAGCCTCATCCACGGGACAGGAAGCCTACAGCCTTGCCCTGATGCTCCTGGAAGACGATTTGTCGGGCTGGAACATTCAAATCCTCGGCACCGATTTCTCCTCAAAAGTCATCGAACGCGCCCAGTCCGCTACCTATCAGCAGATCGAGGTAAACCGGGGATTGCCGGCAGCGCTCCTGGTGAAGCATTTCCGCCGTTCCGGCATGGACTGGCAGTTGAGTGATGCGGTGCGGCAGATGGCGCGATTTGAAACCATTGACCTGCGGAACAGCATGCATGCACTTGGCCCTTTTGATTTGGTGTTCTGCCGCAACGTCATGATTTACTTCGACAACGAAACAAGGCGAAACATCATGAAGGAACTCCACGGCACATTGTCTCGTGGCGGTTGGCTTCTGCTGGGTAGCGCCGAGACATCCTTCGGTGTCGACGAATGGTTTGAACGTCAGACGGTCGGAAGCACAACAGTCTATGTCGCCCGATGAAAGGAAGGTTATGCAAGCTGAAGTGAGCGTCGACAAACTGGTGCAGATCGTGAAGTCCGTGTTCATCGCAATGATGAGCCTGGAAGTGTCCGACTGTGAAATGCCCTTTAGCTCCCAGGGCGACCGGTTGACATCCTTCGTTTATTTGACGGGCGGTTGGAACGGAGCGGTGTTGTTTCAGTGCAACAGGCGCCAGGCTTGCCAATTTGCGGGCAGGATTCTTTCCATGGATTCTCCGCAAGCTGTGGACGACGATGTGCGCGACGTACTCGGCGAACTGGCCAACATGATTGGAGGGAATATGAAGTCTGGAATGGGAGATGGTGTGCGCCTTTCCATGCCCATGGTAATGGAAGGCAATGACTATGATCTGCGAGCTTGCGGCTCCCAGATTCTCGAAAGGCTTGCATTTCATTCCGCCGAGGGTCACTTCTGGGTCACGGTCCTCGCCACGAGGGACGGGGGGTAGTTCCTTCCTACCGGACGAACCGGCTAATTCCATGCTGGCACTGCACACTGCATGGGGACGGCAACTGCGATTACGCCGCGAGAATGCACGGCCGAGCGCCGGCGCTTTCAATCAGTAGATTGCGCACGGCCGCATGGATGCGGTCAACTGCTGCACGCCGGTAGTCCCAGCGCCTGTCGTCATTCGGCTGTTCCACAACCATGGTCGTTAATGACATTCTCAGAAATGCAAAGGGAATGTCATTGAACAGATAGGCAGCACTTGCCGATAGTCGATCAGAACAGATTCACTTTCGAATTCTGGGGGGGATCATGCAGATCAGCAGTATCTCAAAGGTTGGTACATCGACAGCGGGTTGGGTCAAAGCACCACTGGCGCCTAAAACCACAACCTCATCGCCCTCCGTAACGCCCTCCACGAAGGCTCCGCAACCGGCGCCGGCAGATGCCTATACCCCCTCTGCTCCCGTCAAGGCCTCGTCGCCATCCTCGGCCACAACGCAATCGGAGCCCGCAGCCTCCTCAGCTTCGTCGAAATCTGCCCCGGCCCCCACTTCATCGGCTACGATTCGAAGTTCCGCAAGCACGATTGAAGCGACTACGCTCGCTGCCTCCTATTCCACCACCGTGGCCGGCAAAAACTACTCCGGAAGCGTCGAAGAAACGGGGGGGACGTATGTTGCCTCTGTACCAAACCCGCCCGGGGCCAGCGCCAGTGGCTCAAGCGTCCAGTCCGCAGAGAACAACCTCCAAGTAATCTTAGATTCTTTCGCCTGACAACGCGTGATGCAATGCCCCTGCCCCTGCCGCTGAGGCTAAGGCTTGCATCGTGCACAAAAAGCCGTTTGCACCAAGTGTGAGAAGAGAGACCGATGTACACCGGCCTACTGAGATTGAGCGACCCCGTAGTTCCTGCCATCCGGCAGTCAGCGCAGGCAAGTGTCGTTAATGACACTGCAAGCCAGGCCGACTTCGCGCTCCTGTTCGAAACCGCTCTTGGAATCTCCGACGCGCAGTGTTCCGATCCAGGAGCATCCGGCAATCCATTCGACACGGATGCATACGCCGGCGGACAGCTGGGTAATTATGATTCAAGCGGACTCGGTGGGATGTTTAACAACTGCACCATGGGTCAGATCTTATCCCAGGCCGAGACGGCTCAGGTTATGCCCGCAACTTTTTCAGGGCTGCAGTATCCCCAGGGAAGCAAAGAACTCCAGGCACCAACATTCGATGCAAGGAGACAACTAACCGAGAATCCGGCGTGTGCGGTTTCGTCTGACGGTAACCTTGCATCGCTGCCGAGGGCCGCGGGATCTTTAAACAAAAGTGAACTGTCCGATTGGATGGATGCTCACGCACTTACTCGCTCCAGTCACCATTGCGCAATGTATTGTCGACTGGGGATGGAGGCCGCCGGACTCGACACGGCGGATCGCCCTCAATCGGGCGATGCCGGAGATTACGGCCCCTTCTTACTGAGGCACGGGGCGCAGACCATCGCACAGGATTCCTACGCTCCAAAGGTCGGAGATGTAGTTGTTTTCGATAAGACAAATCAACATCCGTTTGGCCACATTGAAATATTCGACGGTCATCACTGGGTGTCGGATTTCAGGCAACATAGCTTGTCGCCGTATCGTGATGCAACCGATGCACCTCCTTTCACCATTTACCGCCTCGCCTAAGTCGGGTTCATAGACCTAGTTACTGAACAACCGCGGGCTCTTTGCCGATTGTTACTCGATGGATAACCCTGTACTATTTGCACCAGAGCCGCCTGGTCCTCAGCGAGCACTCTTAATGCTGCTTTGAAAAGCGATTGCCCTTTGCTTTGCACGCACGTGCTTCTGCGCGCTCTCTAGCGGTTGCTGTCCTTGAACTGCTTCAGGAATTGATCGAGTTGCTTGCCACCTACACAATCCAAAGGTGAAGGCCGACTTTGGCGCAGCTTCTTGGCATTTTGACGGACAAATTGGAGGCCGACTCCGTCGTTGCCCCAACGGGTGGCTATCGTCTGGACGGTGATCGAGCGCTCAGCGGGTCGTTCCTCGCTGTTTGTCTTGGTCAGTGTCATCCGGACCATGGTGCCAAGGTACCAACGTTCTTCATTGACCACATACAAGCCGGTTGCACTGATATCCCGAATGCTATTCGCCTTCGAAGGTCCACCGGTCCAGAAATGTGCACTCAGGCCCGCTGCCGGTTGCCGTGGAGATTTCCTCGGATCCGAAGGATCCGGGAACAACCAGCGCTCCAACCGGCCCCTTGATGGCCCGACGTACTTCATCTCAGGTCCGATTAGTATATTTTCGAGTGTTTCGTGATATTCGGGGCGTTGCTTCGTGGTGGAATCCACCGCTTGCAGTGGACCTTGGCTGGCGCTCCAGTGTGGCTCTTGTCTATAAAGAACTTGGCAGGCCCTGGGCACGGCGCCAGCAACGTCAAATTCACTGGAGAACCGTTCCAGGTGCCGCGTCATCTCTTCAACAGCGCACAGCACCAATTGATCGCCCAGTTGGGTCTGGGACGCATAGATCGAGTGGGCACGCAGCACCAGGACACTTGCGGCTGGCGGTCTGGAGCAGGAGACACGGAATGTGGGGAAAACCTCGACTACGTCAATGACTCGGCGATCCGGGTCCAGATAAATTAGATCCAGCGGGAAGGGCACACTTGTGGCAGGGATTCCTCTAAAAGGCGCCAGCCAGAGGCCCTCGCCGAATTCGAGCGTCAACGTACGCATCCAGTCGTCGAGTCTCGCGGGCGAAAAGTCGCCAGCTTCGACGTCCAAGCTGAGAAAGCAATCCCTGGTCTGGTTGTATGCGCAAAATTGCCGTGATTTCATGCAGTCCTTCACTCCCGGCGGGTATTTAGCTACTGGGTGTTGGTTCGCGAGACAAACTCTCTTTGCAACAACTCTCATCGAGATTATCGGCAGATCAGGTTATACACTCCAGTCGAATGGCGTATGGTTCTACTTTCCGGTCCTGTTCCTTGCTGAAATCCTCGTTAGCCTTCCTCTTACTGATTCTGGCGCTGGCCGCAGGCCTGGTTGCAAGGTTTCATCGGGTACGCATCGCGCTGATACCGGACGGGCAGGAGTTGCATTGGCGGGCAGTGTGGGTTTAGGCGTTCACCGGGACTTCCCCATTTGTTTCGTCGAAGGTCACAAAAGCAGTTGGTTCCTATCTTCCAGGCTTGCCGTCTGCAACCAGCGCCAATGAAGGGGAGAAAAAACCGGTCTCGCAGGTCTCTCGGTAAAGCCCCTCGGCAGAATCAGCGTCGACAGGTTTTGAGAACAGGAAGCCCTGAATGTGATCGCAGCCTAACTGACGAAGGCTGAATAGTTGTTCCTCTGATTCGACGCCTTCGGCGATGACTTCGAGTCTGAGGGACTGAGCCAATTGCATGATGGCCTTTACGATATTCAGGCTGCCGTTTCCGGCGCTCAGTTCACGGATAAAGGACCGATCGATCTTCAGTGAGTCGAAGGGCAGCCGCTGGAGGCGGCTCAATGAGGAGTATCCTGTTCCGAAGTCGTCGATTTCGAGCCGGACATTCATCGCCTTCAGGCGGTCTAAAATCGCCAGGGTTTGCTCCGTATTGCCCATGATGGAGCTTTCGGTCAGCTCAAGCGACAGCGACTCGGGATTAAGGCCGGATTCGGCCAACGCGAATTCCACATCCTCCACCAGGCGGGAATCGCTCAATTGTCGGGCGGAGACGTTGACACTGATCGTGAGAGGAGGACTGGGAGCAAATCTCTTCTGCCATTCGGCCATCTGCCGGCAAGACTCGACCAGAACCCAGCGGCCGAGAAGGACGATGAGGTCGCTTGCCTCGGCAACCGGTATGAACTCGCCTGGGGGAATGAGTCCGCGTTCGGGGTGATTCCAGCGAACCAATGCCTCGAAACCACAAAGGCGATTCTCGCTAGCCGAGACGATTGGCTGGTAGTGGACGACGAGTTGGTGCTCATCGATGGCTTTGCGCAAACCGGATTCGATCTCAAAGCAGGTGACCCCCTTCTCGCGCAGTCCCTCGTTGAAGAATTCAAAGCGTGCTTTACCATTGGTCTTGGCGCGATACATGGCGGTGTCGGCATTGTTGAGGAGCTGTTCGGGTGTGTCACCGGTGGAGCCGAGGGCGATTCCGATACTGGCCGAGACAAGCATGCGGTGACCCTCAAAGTAAAACGGCTCCCCCAGCCGTTCAAGGATACGCGCGGCGACAGAAGAGGCGTCGGCCTCGCTCTGGACATCGCCGAGGAGGATGGCGAATTCGTCTCCGCCGATGCGCGCCACAACAGATTGCCCAGCGCCACCCCGGCGCGTACCGGAGCGAATGCTGGCCCGCAGCCGCCCCGAGACATCGATGAGCAGTTCATCGCCTGCGGCATGCCCGAGGCTGTCGTTTACCACCTTGAACTGGTCGAGATCGACGAACAGGACGGCGAAGTGGGTGTTTTGCTGACGGCTGGTTTCGATTGCGGACTCGAGGCGGTCGATCAAGTAAAGGCGGTTCGGGATGCGAGTGAGAGGATCGACGACTTTGCCTTCAGTGATGTCGGTTTGCGAGCCGGCCATGCGGATTGCTTTGCCGTTCGCGTCTCGGACGGCGATACCGCGACTCAGCGTCCAGATGTAGCCACCGTCTTTGTGGCGCATCCGGTATTCACTTACGAACTCCGGGGTTTTACCGTCGCAATGCGCGGTGATCCCCGCGCGGACTCGTTCGCAGTCTTCGACATGGATATGGCTGAACCACTCTTCGTGACTGAACCAGGACTCGCTCTCCGAGTAACCGAGCATATGGCCCCAACGAGGGGAGAAGTAGATCTCACCGGTAGCGAGATTCCAGTCCCACAGGCCATCGTTGGCACCGCGGGCGGCGAGCGCATAGCGCTCCTCGCTTTCCTGGAGGGAGGTGAGGGCATCCTGGAGCGCCTGTTCGCGTGATTCGATCCGGGAGAGCATCTCATTGAATGAATCGACAAGAAGGCCGGTTTCGCCACCGGAACGGATTCTAGCGCGGACGGAGTAGTCCTTGTCGGTGGAAATTTGGCGTGCGACAGCGGCCAGTTGAACCAGGGGATCTCCGATGGAGCGAGCAAAGCGCAGAGAAGCCAGGAAAGTGCCACAAACCGAAACAAGCAGGACAAGCAAAGCTATTCTCGCATATTGGAGAAGCGCGGAACGGAACCCGCGCAGATCGAAGAGGAGGGCAATGGAACCGGTGTGTTCGCCGTTGAGCTGGACACCGCGGAAAAGAGTCAGAGACTCGCCGTCAAAATAAGCTCCATCGCCGCGCCGCGCGGGAAGCACAAGCGTGCGTGGACCGCCGGGACTGCGGTACTCCGCAAAGATGCGTCCCTGGTTGTCGTAGAGACAGGCCACGAGAACATTCGGTTCGGTGGCAAGGGCGCTCAACATTTCTTTGGCGGTGCGCTGATCGTTGAACGCAATGGATGCGGCGGTATTTGCGCCGAGGGTGTCGGCCAGGGCGGTGAGTTCGCGAACCGCGCTCGTGCGATAACTCTGTCGTTCATAAACGGCGAATCCGAGGGAAGCGAGCAGGACGGCAAGCGCGCTGGCTGAGAGGATCAGAATGGCCAAATTGAATCGGATAGAGAAGTCCCGGATGCGCATGGCTTCACCTTCCCCGATCCGCAACGCCGCCGCGAGTCACTGCGGTAGCAAGGAGCAGAAGGCGGGAACTGATTTGGAGATGAGAAGACTCGGCGGCTGCCAGGTTAATGTCGAAACGAATTTTGCCTTCCTCGATGTGGAAGCGAATCATCCCGCCGTCAGAAAGGAACTCGGAGGTTTCTCCCACGGTGAGAACCGGCATGCCGCGCAGACTCTTGAGGATTGGGGACTGTCGCCGAGCTTCGTCTCGGCTGAGGAAGAGGATGTTGCAGCCCTGGATTTCCTGCGGTTGGCTTATCAGACGAACGTGGATGACTCGGGCTCCGATGGGCTTGCCTTCGATGGTGCTTTGGAGTTCCTTGCGGCGCGGTTCGTCGTCAAAGATGCAGAGGCTTAGGGAAGGGTCTGCGGCATTGAGAGCATCGGCAGGCCAGCCCAAGAACTGCGCGAAATGGAAAAGAAATGCCGCCTTGACCTGGTACTCATCGGGAGTGGATTGGGCGCGGGCAGATTGCGACACTCCTGAAATGAGCAGGACGAAGCCTAGTAGCCCGAATATCCAGCCAGAGATCCAAGTTTGCCCAGAATATGCATTCTTGGTCGAATTGTTCGCTGCTCGATACATAGACGACCTCCGCTCAGAAAGACCAAGTAATCTTGCCGTAGGCGGCTCGCCGCATCAGGCCGGATTGCACGCTGGAATCGGGTCCGGAGAATTCTGGGTGAAAGTCTTTCAAGAGGTTTTGCCCCACCAGACTCAGCGAGACGCGTTCTCCCACAGGCCAGGTCAAGCCGGTGTCAAAGCGAGTGTAGGAAGGGATGGACAGGGCCGGGAGACGGTTGACGAAGTATGCCGACGCGTTCCAATGAAGGTTCCAGGGCAGGCTTACGCTGGACCGCAATTGACCCTGGTGGTCCGGAGTGCTGCCTTCAGTTCCAGCTGCGGATGTCGTGTCCTGGCTGCCAGCGAATGGGTGCAGGTGCATGGAGAAGAACGCATAGCCTGGACTGAGAGTCCAGAACGTCGCCATCTTCCAGTTTGCAAAGGCTTCAACGCCGTGCGTTTCTCCGTGAAGACCGTTGCCGAAGGAACTGGGCATGAGCAGGTGTGTGGGCGCGGGACTGGCCTCAAGGCTCATGGCTTCCGGTTCCACCGAGGTCAGATCGTGATAACGGTTGTAGAAAACGGTTGAATCCAGCGAGAGCCTGCTGCTCAACGTCGTCCGGTAGCCGGTTTCGAACGCCGTTAGCTGTTCGTTCTTCTCGTTCGGATTCCCGAAAAAGCTGACAAGCATCGCCAGGTTGCCGGGGCCGGGAAGGGCGAGGTAGTTTACGCGGAGATCGGTGTCGCTGCGAGCGGGCGTGCGGTCGGCGTGGGAGACCGCGCCCCATATCGAGTTCCTATTGTCGGGGGTCCACACGAGGCGTGCAGAGGGTTGGAGGTCGAACCCAGTGTAGTCGTTGTGCTCGAGTCGCGCGCTCAGGCTTAAGTGAACGCGATCTGGGAGGATTGCGATCTCATCCTGCGCAAAAGAACTGAAAAGTTGAGTGTTGCGGTTCTGAGGGGTAGCGGAGATTCGCAAATCGGAGTCAATGTCATCCGAGCTGATGCGATAGCCCAGCCCCCAGACGATATCCTGTCGCGCTCCCAGAGAGATATGGTGCTGAAAGTCAACGTCGAAGGTGTCGAGCCCGATGCTGTAGGTGGAATCGCCGCGAGAGGTGCGATCGAAGTAGACCTGAAGCGAGGTCGCCGAGTCGGGTGAAATCGTATGATTCCACCGGGCGAGCAGATTCCAGCCCGTGTAGCGGTCGCGCAGCGCAACGTTTGCATTTTCCGGCGGCATCAGGGAAACAGGGATGTAGGCTATCTCTCCCGCATTGCCCTGGTATAGTTCACCCTCGGTGGTGAGGGAATCCCTCGCGGAGAGGGTTGTATCGGTGCGGAATCCGCCATGGACGAGCCGCCAGTCGTCCTGGCCGTCAACTCCCGTCAGGGTTGGTAGTGCGTCGACGTGGAAGCCTTCCGCCGACACGCGATAAGCTCCGAGATTGCGCGCCTTTCCGCCATAACGGATAGCCTCTGGTCCGGTGCTGGCGTTGCCTGCGCCGGCGTCGATGTGGCCGCCCTGCGTGTCTCCAGCGCTCAAGGTGATGATGTTGATGACGCCGTTCACGGCGTTCGATCCCCAGACGGCTGCACCAGGGCCGCGAATCACCTCAATACGCTCAATGCTTTCGAGGGGGACGTTTTGCGAGTCCCAGAAGACGCCGGCGAAGATCGGAGAGTATACCGTGCGACCGTCAACCAGGACGAGGAGCTTGTTGGAGTACTGGCCGTTGAAGCCGCGGGCGCTAATGGCCCATTTGCCGGCGTCGATCTGCGTCACGTCAAGACCGGGAACCATGCGCAGCAGGTCGGGGATATTGAGTGCGCCGGAGTGGCGAACGTCCTCACGCGAGATGACGAAGATGGCCGCGGCAGCCTGGGAGGTCTTCTGCTCCTTTTTGGATACAGATGTCACCTCGATGTTCATCAGGTCTTCCAGGCTTTTCCGAGTAAGGTCGGGGGCCTGTGCAGAGCAGGCCGGAACTCCGGGCCAGGCAAGCAGAGCAATCCCGGCGAGGATCAGGACCCGTTTGGCCACTCGCGGGGATCCAATTGCGACATCTGAGAGGTCGGGTGACTTCGAGAAAACAGAGCGCAGAGCGGAATTACAGTGCATGTTTATACACCTGCCTTGGGCGGGGCGAATAGGACGGCAACGTGACCGTTCATTCTTCTCTTAGCCCACGATTTTATGACCAGAACACTCAGCTATCGAGAGATCAATCGCGCCACAAACCGCCATTGGGTTGGGTGTAAGTGTCCAGAAACGCACTTCTTGCTGCCGAGTTCCAACCAAATCAACAATTCGTGTCACAACACCTTATCGGCAGGAGTGAGGAATGGGATCAGGGTTGGCCGTAATTCGGCAGACTTATTGATGGATTTATAGACGGGTTGAGCTCCGAACTGAGCGCCTGCATTCCCGCCTCCGGGCTGCTGACTCAGTTGGGGGGGGGCACGATTTATGGCGCCGGCGGGCGAGGTGACCACAGAACACCGGATCCTCCATTTCTCGCCGTTGAGACGCGTGAGACCCCGAAACTTCAACTGCGGCCTGGTCAAGCACCACGATCCGGAATACCACGATTTCAGCCTCGGAGCAAATTCCCCCCTTTAGAACCCGCAGCAGCATGAAAGCGGTGACCTGCCGCGATCGCATCCAGCTCTCTTTGGTTTCGAACGCGGCTGTTGTATGCCCCAGCCGCGTCGGCGCCGACGGAGATACGCCTGCGCTTTCCGTCCTCGTTCCAATCGAGGTAGTAGGCACCTTCTTGGTGCTTCTCCTGCCGGTCATTGACCATCACCCAATCGGGTTTAATGGGACCGTTGGGTCCGACGATAACGGGGCTGTAGCGCTTGCCTTCCGGGGCGTCGATACGCTTGGTGACATTCACCTGCATGGGAAAACTCCCGGCAGAGTGGTATCACTCTTGGTATCACCCCCTCGTTCCTCGGTCAAACTTGTTGAAAGGAAATAGGTTAGATGGTTGGCCCTGGAGGACGATTTTAGAACTTTTCTGCTGTCAGCAGCGGCCTGATCGCGCCAATTAGAACGGGCATGTGAGAGGGTCTATGGTCACCCGCCCTTGAATCAAAGAACGATTCAGGGGCGGGGCGTCCCGACACAAACCGAAATCCAAAATCCCAACCGCTGAACAGCTAGAATTGCAGTGAATTGGTGTCATGTCCGTTTAATTCCTAGCGACAGCTTATGAATAAGCTGTGTGCTCAGGAAAACCCTGATAAACGATTCTGGTAGCCCCGATGTAATCCAGCTTCTTCGAGATGTCGATGGGCTGAAGACCACACGAGTCGCAGATTACAAGGAGGGTATCCTTGTCCTGCCAGCGAAGCTGAACTTTGTTCGCCCAGGTTGCCACAAGAGCAGAGGAATCACCGATATTTCTAGCGTTGATCATTTCATTGGCGTTTTGATTGCTAGGGATCACAACCAAGAAAAATCCATCCGCGACTCGCGCTGCATGAATATAGCGGTCGACAAGAATCGCTGTCGATTTACCATCGGGACTTTCAGCTTTGGTGACCACGGTATTCGTCATCGGGGCAGGTTTGCAGCCCACTAGAGTTGCAAACACGAACAGACAGCCACACCCCGTAGATAACGCCTTGAGCAGACCGAAGACCGTTCGCATCTAGCACCCGCCTTTCCGGGCGATTGCTAGACCCTGCTGGATTTGTTGGTTGTCAGATGGCCAGTCCCCATGAGACGGAGAGAAAAGAGGCGATCCATAATTTCCGGTCCGCTTTCCATAAATACCAGCCCCGTACTGGCAGACCTGTCCTCCAAGCCATGTGTTGAAGCCAAACTGAGAACATGTCGCGCCGAAGTTGATATTCCCAGCTGCGACGTTTGCGGGAGTCGGACCTCCGGGACCGTTTTTCGGGTCCCAGGCTCCCCCGGTTTGAACAAGACCGACGTATGTTCCCGCCGCAGCTCCAGCCGACGCCGCTCCTCCTGGCGACGCGCCATCGAGGAGTCCCGACCAGAATTGCCCGGCTAGGCTCTTTGCAACCTGAATGTTTTGGCTCAGATTCAGCGGCCCGACTTGGCAGCCCGCGTTACTTGGGGCCCCTCCGCCGCTGCCTGGGTTGATTATTACAGGGTAAATCTGCTCACCATCTTCTATGGTTATACCCGGGTCATCCGCGGGTGCGCTTGCGACGACCGTGACCGTGGTCACGTCCACCCATGTACCCCCTTGACCGACGCAGTCTTGGTATGTGGCCCCACCGTCGACCGGTTCATCGTCAGGTGGCCCCCCATCCCAATCGCAATATAGCCCGCTCGGGTCGATGTTACTGAGGGGGTTATTCAGCGCGTATGCATACCTGTTGAAGCTCTGCGGATTGGAAGCATCGTAGCTCCCGTTGTAGGGGTCCGGCGCCAGCCAATGCCCCTGGGCCTCGGAGTACTGCCGGAACTGGGCATGGTCGGTTTCGTCTTCGTAGTCGTGATCGACCGTCGCGAAGTGGTGAGCGTCCGTGTCCGTGCCGCTGTAAATGGTCGTTAACCCATCGCCAAAGGGCAACGACCTGAATGTGCCTTCCACGCCGCCATTATACGTGGTGCGCAGCCGTTCCGTGCCCAGCCAATCCTGGTGCTGGAAGTGCGCACTGCCGCCCGAGTAAAACGCCACGGGCTTGCCGCCCCAGTAGTATTGCCCCTGCGTCTGCGCCCCGGTGTTCGCATTCCAAATGGTGACGCGCTGCCCCGCCGCGTTAAACACAATATTCCTCGGCGCACTTGCCACCACTGTCTGTATGCGCTGGTTCAGCGCGTTGTAAAGATAGCTGGGCTCCATCGTTGGAACGCACTTGTCCTTGTGCCAAGGATGGGGGAGGGCTGATTCCTGAAGATGAGATAGATGGTCGGGGCGGAGGGATTCGAACCCCCGGCCCTCTGCTCCCAAAGCAGATGCGCTACCAGGCTGCGCTACGCCCCGACGTTCTATTTCGATTGTATCGCGAATCGGTTTCGCCTCATGGCGCTGGCTTTCCTCTTCCCGCCATGGCCGGGCCGACGGCCTGATTCGATGCTACAATCGAAAGGGTATACGGCGGCTATAGTTCAGTGGCAGAACGCCTGTCTGTGGCACAGGATGTCGAGGGTTCGATCCCCTCTAGCCGCCCCAACGCGCAGGGACAGCAGGGGGCGCCATGAGCCCAGTTGGCCGAATTGCCGAGTCTCCGTGAACCTAGAATCCCCAGACATCATAGAAAGAGACCGGGCGGCAGCAGGGCTGCCGAAATGGCTCACGTCTTTTGAGCCGCGGCGCTGGCTGAGCAATGGCCACCTGCAGACCATTGTGGGCAACTACCTTCCACGCCCGCCGTTTCGCATCGACGGTGTGGCGGAAACCGTCGAAGTGGACCCGGCAGACGGCAGCCGGGTGCTGTGCCAATGCCATTGGCAGCCCATTCCAGGGCTCGCTCAACGGCTCACCGTGGTTCTGGTCCACGGCCTGGAAGGTTCCTCGAACTCCCGCTATATTCAGGGCATCACCGCGCGCGCTTTTGGCGCCGGCTTCAATGTAATCCGCATGAACATGCGCAGCTGCGGCGGCACAGACTCCCTCACTCCCACGCTCTACCACTCTGGGCTCTCCGGCGACGTGGGCGCGGTGGTGAACCATTTTTCCGGGCAGTTTTCTCTTGGGCGTGTCGCGCTGATTGGCTACTCCATGGGTGGAAACCTGGTGCTCAAGCTGGCCGGAGAATGGGCTTCTAAACCGCCCCTGTGCGCCGTGGCGGCGGTTTGCCCGGCAATCGATCTGGCAGTAGGCGCCGATGCCCTGCACGAACCGTTGAATCGCGCATACGAGTGGAAGTTTCTACGCGGGTTGAAGGCGCGCTATGCCCGCAAGCGGGAGCTGTTTCCCGCCAGCTATGTTCCTGCCACAGAGATTGGGCCAGTGAACTCCATCCGGCAGTTCGATCACAAAATCGTTTCCCGCTATTGCGGATTTCGCGACGCTGACGATTACTACTACCGCGCCGCCAGCGCCCGCGTCGTGCACCGTGTGCAAGTTCCAACGTTCATTTTGCAGGCCCTGGACGACCCCTTTATTCGGCTGCTTCCGGAAACGCGCGCCAAAATCCTCGGAAACCCTCACATCACCTTCGTCGAGACAGCCCACGGAGGCCATTGCGCTTATCTGTCTGATGATACGGGCAACGACACTCACTGGGCGGAGGCGGCCGTGATTCGCTTTCTGCAGGCCTTCACGGGGCCAGATTCAGTGGAAGGTCAGGCATATGGAAGCTGACTGGGAATTCGAGGTCGGCGGCAGTGCGCCAATCATTGATGTGCTCTGGCCGGGATTTGTCGACCTGCGCTGGACTCCGCGGTCGGCGCATGATCATGTTTCGCTCATCCTCAACCTGCCGGAAACCGCTCACCTTCCCTGCCTCGCCGGCACGCTCAAAAAACTCAACGCCGAGCACTCTCCGGTTTGGACGTCGAAGTGCGATTTCTGGCCGGCCTTGCAGGCAGATGAATTCGATCCGGACGAAATGGACGCACCGACCGGCAACTTCACTGACGCTGTCGGCTGCTACATCGACCTGCTGCCTAGAAGCAATCAGCAATGGCAAAATCCAGATGCGATCGCATCGAGTTGCAGGGATCTGTGCACCCGCCTGCATTCTTTTCCCTTGCGCTGTTCCCGGGTGGACCTCATCATCCGCCGCGCTCAAATCGCTCCCGGCCCGTTGGACATGGCAATAACCGCCTATATCACTGCCTGCGCCCCCACAAAGCCAGAGGCCATGCGAACGCTGGAAGCAGCCCTGGCGGGATTTGCCGATGCGCTTTTTGCGCAATCGACGCTACAATGAGAAGGCACGGGCGAGTAGCTCAATTGGATAGAGCACCGGCCTTCTAAGCCGGGGGTTGTGGGTTCGATCCCCGCCTCGCCTACCACTTTAAAATTGATAGGGTACATGTTCTCTTAGAATCGCGCTGACAAATGACAGCGACCGGAGTTCGTGTCGAAATGACACTCAGCGTTCCCTCCTACTCGGCACGCAAGGCCTGCATCGGCTCGATGGAGGCGGCGCGCTTTGCCGGCCACCAGGCTGCGAATAAGCCGGTCAATACAAGCAGGCCGCACATGGCGGCCAAAGTAAAAGGATCGCGCGGGGCGATGCCGAAGACGAGGCTCTGCAGCAGACGTGCTCCGGCCAGCGACGCGATCACGCCGACCACAAGGCCGATGAGGACCAGGCGGCCCGCATCCCGCAGGACCATGCCGACGATGTCGCCGCGTTGTGCGCCGATCGCCATACGGACGCCAATCTCTTTCGTCTGGCGAGCGACCGTATACGACATCACGCCATACAGGCCGGCGGCTCCCAAAACGAGCGATATGAGGCCGAAGGCGGACAGCAGGATCATGCTGAAGCGCTGTTGAGCGACAGAAGCGCTGACGACCTCCTCGAGCGGCTCGACGCTTAGCAGTGGTGCTTGTGCGTTGTCCATGAAAATGCGCCGGGCGGATGAAGCGACATCAACCTGCGCGGATTTGGTGCGCACCACCCAACTCATGCCCAGGAGGCCGTTGCCCGTTTGGGTCATCTTGTCCGGGATTTGCGCGGCGGGCAGATACATGATCGGCGGCGCATTCGCGTCGAGGCCCTTCTGCTTCATATTGCCGACAACGCCGACAATCTCGCGGACGGAATCTTCAAAGCCGGGCCCCATCATGGCGCCAATGCGGACGTGCTGGCCGATGGGGTTCTCGCCCTTGAAGTGGGTGCGGACAAATTCCTCGTTCACGATGAGCACGGGAGCAGAGCCGTGGTTGTCAGACTGGTTGAAGACCCGGCCTGCGATTACGGGAACGCTCAACGCGTCGAAGTAGTGCGCAGTAATCGGTATATAGTCTTCATCGCCCGATGCATCCTTGCGTTCGGCAGCGCGGCCTATGATGTCGAAAGGCAGGTCCGGAACGAGTTGCGTCGGGAGGTCGCTGACTGCGGCTGCCGAGGCAACGCCTGGAAGGGCCTCAAGCCGCGCGGTGAGTTCTTCCATGCGTTGGCTGAGCAGCGCGGTGGTGGCAGCCTGCCGGTCTGAGAAGCCATTTTTGAAAGTGAGCACGTTGCGGGCATCGAAGCCCCGCGGCGTGTGTACAAGCCGCCAGAAGCTTGTAAGCAACAAGCCCGCGGCCACCATCAGCACCAGCGATACAGCCACTTCGCTCACGACCAGGGCCTTTTGCGCCAGGTGTCGACCGGAGGTGATCTGCGTGGTATTGACGCGCAGCGACTCATTGAGCTGGGTACGGCGGCTTTCAAAAGCGGGTACCAGGCTGAAGAGCAGCGCACAGGTCAGGGTGAGCGCGGCGGCAAAGGCCAGGGCTTGTCCACCGATCTGGAGCGAACTGAAGGCGGGCAGTTCCAGCGGGCTCAGGCGCATGAGCGCAGGTGCGCCGAACTCGGCAAGGAGTATTCCCGCGATGCCGCCAGCACAGCACAGGATGGCATTCTCGGTCAACAGTTGACGCAGAATGCGCCAGCCGGATGCGCCAAGTGCGGCGCGCAGGCTCATCTCACGGCGGCGGGCTATGGATCGGGTGAGCAGCAGGCAGAGAATGTTGGCCGAGACGATTACCAGCAACAGAGCCACGGCGCCCATCAGGATTTCGAGCACGCGGCGGATATCGCCGACGAGAGATTCATGGTAATCGATCACGCTCGCCGATTCATACTGGTTCCACAACTCGGGGTAGGTATTCTTGAGCCGAAGGAGCACGTCTTTGAGATCGGCTCGCGCCTGGTCGATGGTGATCCCCGGCCGCAGGCGGCCGACAAAGTTGTACATGTTGCTCTGGTCTTTGGGGCTCTCGACAATCGGCAAAGGCATCCACACGTCCGCTTTCGAATCGAGACGGAACTCCGGTCGCGCCACTCCGACGATGGTGTAGCGTTGGTTGCCGAGGGTGAGGCTCTGGCCAAGAATGTTGGGATCGGCGGAGAAGCGCTGACGCCAGAGCGCGTCGCTGAGCACCAGGACGCCAGGCGCGTTTGGGACCATATCCGTCGCGTCGAAGCCACGGCCGAGTTTGGGGTTCATCGCGAAAACACGGAAGAAATCCGAGGTGACTCGAAGGGCCTTGAGCGGAACCGCGTCTCCACCCTGGACGAGATTCACATTGCTGGGAATGTAGTCGTAGGCAGCAGCAGACTCAAAGGAGTGACTGGCGCGGCGCAGGAAGAGTGCCCTGGTGCCGGAATAGGCCGGCGCGAGCGTGCCGTCAGGATAGGAACGCTCAACGCGAACCAACTGTTCAGGGTGCGGAAAGGGTAGCGGGCGGAGCAGGACACCGTAGAGGATGAGGAAGACGGTGAGGTTGGCGCCGATGCCCAGAGCCATCGTAATGATCACGGCAAAAGTAAATCCGCGGCTCTTGCGCAATTGTCGGAGCGCGAAGGTAATGTCCTGGTTCAGAAAGTTCATGTTTATCATTCGGCAAGCCCTCGTCTCGCAATGATGCGCTAAAACCTTGTTAGAATGGATGCACCCCAATGGCCGTATTGAGAAGTGTTATAAGTCGCTTGCCTTCATTGGATTGCGGCTTGGAGGCTGGTATCCTGCCGATGGCTGCCGTTCAGGCACGGACACGATTGTTCGGAATCGCACACTGGGTAGATTCCCGACGGCGACGGACCCTATTCCTCCCAGATCGCTTCGGTTTCCCTCAGACCTCGAAAACGAAAAGGGGTAATGTTCGCTTTCAGTCCCATGCATCTTTGATGCAAAACATCCGTAAAGAAGAATTGAAGCCAAAGTTCAACGAATGCTACACGAAGTCGACTTGTGAGAAGGCTTCCTCTGTTGTTGGCGGAGGCACCGCCTAACCGTCAGAAACCCGTTCTTCGGCTTTCCCGGTGCAATTGGGAGAGAAGGTCACTTTCCGATTACGGATTCTTCTAATTGAGCTTTCGCAGCCAGAGATTGCGAAACGACACCTTGCAGGGAACTCCTTCGATTTGCAAGCCGAAAATCCCGGAGACATTGTTCGAGGAGGCCGGATCGTCATCCACCAGCAATGCCATCAACTGGCCGTTGAGGATATGCAGGATCACGCCGCCGCGCGCGATGATTGTGTACTGATTCCACGCGCCGTCATTGACATCGGCGCCCAATGTGTCGCGGTCGCCGATGATCCCCAACAGTTGCGGCCGTTGCGGCCCTTTGCCGGGGAGCGATTGGACCACCTGGCCCCGCCAGGCGATGGTGCCCAGCCCGGTGTTCTGGGAATAGAGCTGGCCGCTATAGTCTTTTGCCTGCTCATTGACCGGAAACCAGAAATCGGCCTGGGGGCCGATCATCGACCAACGTGGGTCGCGGCCTTCGTTGGCCTTCCCTGGCTCTTTCCCGGGCTGTGTGCCAACGCTGCTGCGATACTGGATGCCGCTGCCCCCGCCCTTTTCAACTTTGATTTCGAGCTTCAGATCGAAGTCCTTTGCGGTGATGCCGCGATTGATCAGAAATGTGTTGGGAAAGGCCCAGGAGACGAACATGTCTTTTGCTGTTTCGCCCACAATCGCCCCGCCTTCGACGCTCCACAGGCCGGGTTGGCCTTCCCAACCGGTGAGTGTGCTGCCGTCAAAGAGCGAGGTGTAGCCTTCGTGGTTGGCGAAGTCAATTGTCAATTGGCTGCCAGGTTGCCCTTGCGCCACAGATACTGCCTCGGAATTCAGTGCCGTCGCGACTAAGGCCGCGGCCATGATACTGAAATCGCGCCGGGTTGGAAACTTCTCGCTCATGCGAAGTCCTTTCGTTGAACGATCCCGAAAGACACATGCGGCTCGATATTCATCGGACGGGAGCATTGCCTCCAATCGCCGGCCCCATGTTCTTATCCGAGTTTGCACTTGCCGCCTGCTTGTCTGCTGCGACCTGAAGAAGCAGTGGTCCGGATGGATGCCTGGTCGGGGAATTCGACTCGACCTCCGCCACGACATAAATCGGCTGCTTGATCGGCGGAGCCCAGTCTTCGGCGCGAAGAGTGAAGGTGCGGCTCGACTGGGCTTCTGTCACCAGCACGCCGTTCAATCCAACATTCACAACCCGAACACCGGGAGGCAGGTTTTCAACCGAGCACGGTATGCGGCCTTTGAAACCGTTGTGCCGCTCGATGTGAAGCGTGACAGTGACCTCCTTTCCGGGTTCGATCGAAACCTGCTGGGGATCGGTGGTGACCACTACATCGGGGGGAGGAACGATGGATGCGAGTTGCAGTGGCTGGCCAACTCCTCCAGACGAGTTTGCCGTTCTGGCCAGGTCGTGGCCATTCACCATCGCATGACCGACGAATTCAATTGGCGCCGGATGCGCGTCCAACGACGCGTTCGGATCAGCTGACAGGACGATCACCGTGGAGTCCTGGCCCGGCATGATGGTTGCGTTGCTCGCCGATACTCCTTGAGGCAATCCACCGGTCTGAATCTCAATGGGGCCCTCGAAATCTTGCGTAGCAACCACTGAAACCGTTACCGGCATGGATCCGCCCTTGGGGATGTTTGGATTGGCCGGCTCTGCCTTGAGCCGATAGTCGGGACTTGCTTCTCGAATCGTCATGCGGTAGGCAAAGTCAGCACCCTCCATGCCGCGAACATCCTTGAGGTGGAGGAAGTACTGGCCGTCTGCCGGGGCGACGAAGTCCAATTTGGAGTCCGCTCCGAATCCCGGCCCCCCGTCATCGTTTCGCCAGGTCAAGTGAAAAACGGGCAAGCCGTTCGACGGGAACTCGGCGTCCGGAGGCAAAATCTGCGCCTTGTAAACCGGAGTGTTAATGGCGTGGACATCGGATGAGGTTCCCAGGTAAGCCAGCCGAAGGTCATCCATTCCTTTCAGATTGGTGTCGGCATCGGGCTGGTCGGGAATGGAATCGATTTGATTCAGTTCATCGCCCACCATCAGGTAGTCGCCGTCGCGCAGTTCCGCGGTGGACACGAGCCTGATCCCGGTGGTCCTCGAGTCCCGGTCGGAGAGCGTGGTCGTGGTCTGGTTCAGGCAACGAATAGTCGCTCTCGGAATGGCTTTTCCCTCAGCGTCAAGAATCTCAATCACAGAATCCAGCGGAGAACCCAGGCGCGCGGCAGCAACATCGATGGTCAATTTTTCACCCCTGCCTGCGCGGAATTTGAAATAGTCCTCATCTGGTTGCCCGTTAGCGCTTAGTCCCCCGTCAATGTGCCCGTTGATGGTTACGGGAACCGATACGGCTTGCGCCTGGGCGATGGTGTTGTTGGGCTCCTGCTCGGCAACCTCCGGTTCGTTTCCGACTTCGAGTCTCGGCTCGTTGATCGCCCGCGACGCGCCCGTGCCAACTTCGAGCGGAATCGTGGTCCAGCCTGAGGTCGACGATGGCGGGTTGACTTTTATCTCATGAATGCCGCCGAGATTCACTCCCTCGACTGAGACTTCCGCTGCTGTTCCCGCGCGAACTCCGAGAGGGAAGACGCCCGTGATGTAAGGCAGCGGACCCGCATCCAGACGGTAAAAATAACTGCCGCCTCCGCCGCGGTCCCGGTCGGCAATCGATAAGGTGTATTGCCCATCCTGGGGGAGCTTGTAAGTCAATGCCGCATCCGGTCGATTTTCGTTCTTGCCCGCTGAGGTGAGGATTTGGCCCGAGCTATCGCTTAATACGAGCATCGAAGAGAGCTCGGAACCGAGCTGCGAGGCGATGACCCTGAAAACCATTTCCTCGCCGGCCTTGCCGTGAAACTCATACCTCGATTCGTCTCCGGGAGCGGCGATCTTTCCCACCAAAGTAGCCGGTAAATCCACCAATTGCGCCGAAGCCGCGGAATCAAACTGCATTCGCTCGCGCTGCTTCACTTCCGGCAGCATTCCAATCGCCAATGCCATCGTATTTGTGGTTCCAAGCGGCGTCTTTACGCGGAATCGATGGATGCCTGGCAACGCATCGTTCGCGACCGTAACTTCAAGCGTAGCCGACTGCTTTTTGCCCAGCGGCACC
>Ga0302320_10006240_pt1 | contig 26526 bp, 20 predicted proteins | sample Bog_T0_3_FD_202130 | JGI IMG/M metagenome (GOLD analysis project Ga0302320, IMG submission 202130) | Peat permafrost microbial communities from Stordalen Mire near Abisko, Sweden - Bog_T0_3 | ecosystem: Environmental > Terrestrial > Soil > Wetlands > Peat | place: Sweden: Abisko, Stordalen Mire... | reverse complement strand
CCGGTCGCTGGTGCAGCCTACGCAATACGAAGACCTGCGCGTCTTCCTGGAAGGCCTGCCGCAGCGCTACCTGCAGACCCGCCTGCCCGAGCAGATCAAGCACCACTTCCAGATGGCGCAGAATCTCGAGAAAGACCCCGTCCAGCTCGATCTGCGCCCCGCGCGCCAGCTTTTCGACCTGACCGTCATCACCCGCGACCGCACCCGTCTCTTTGCCGATGTGGCGGGCGCTTTAGCCGCGTGGGGCATGAACATCGTCAAGGCCGGCGCCTTCAGCAACGAGGCCGGAGTCATTGTCGACAGCTTCCACTTCACCGACTCCTTCCGCACCCTGGAGCTGAATCCCAGCGAAAAGGACCGGTTCCTCAAATACATCCATGAGGTTGTGGCACAGAAGGTCGAAGTGCAACATCTGCTCGATGCCCGCAACCATCTGAATCACCCCGCCAATCTTAAGGTGGAAGTGGTCACGCGGCTCTCTTTCGACTCGGAATCCTCGACCCACTCCACATTGCTGCAAGTGGTGGCGCAGGATGTTCCCGGCCTGCTCCGCCAGATCGCGCTGACCCTCAACAAGCACGATTGCAACATCAAGGTGGCCCTCATCGACACCGAAGGCGAAACCGCCATCGACGTCTTCTATCTCACCTCTCAGGACGAGAAGCTCTCTCTCGACGCCCAGCAAGCCCTGGCGGCCGACCTGACCAGCGCCATCGAAACCATGCGCGCGCCGACGCCCGCGTAGCTCGGAAAGGCCCCTGTCATTGAAAAACACGGGGTAGTCCTTCCCAAGGTATACGCAGTGTTGCGGCCGCCAAGGACAATCTTCCGCCTCGATACTATTTACCGTGGGGTAACTGACGGATAGCCGGTGACTCGGGCGTCTGCATTCAAGTTAACTCGTTCCCTCGGGGTTCTGTGCCTCATTCGCGGGTCAATTCAGAAGGGTGCATGCACGCGCCACAGTATTTCGCTGACGGAGTGCGAAAAGGCTTGCCGCACGATTTGCACGGCTCACCATACATCGAAATTCGGTGATGCATGATCGCGTTTTCGTGGCAGTCCTTCATCCCCGTCAGTTGCTCGTATCTAACCCGCACCGGTTTGAAGCGATCAGCGATGCTCGCTTGCTCCATTGGAATATCCCATTGTCGACGAAACTCTTTGGTTGCTTTAACGGTCCCAAGATACAACTCCCTTACAGATGCAAACTCATCCTCGTCTAGCATCGGAACATAAGTTTTGCATCTCCAGCACCAAAGTTCGCGCATCTATAACCTCGATCCGGCCGCGAGCCGGACATTTCCCGGATTGTTGCCACTCTCTCCCTACCGGAAAAACTCGTTGGGAGAAGCGTATCCGATTATTCGACTGAGGCCTGCGCGGTCGAAAGATTTGTCAATTGCCATTCGACAGAATACACAGCGAAGAGCCTGAGGGCGCCCGGCTCGCAACCATCGAATTTGCCGTTATTCAGTGCGGTGTGCGCTTCATCAAACGTGTCGAAAAGGCAATGAGAGTTCGCGTGCAGCTCGTTTGCTAGTCCTTGGCAAGAGAGAGGCGAATGTTCTGGAGCAGGCGAGTTCTCGGCCCAAATGACGACGACATCGGAGCCCTCCAGATGCTTTATTGCCGGCACAATTACATGTGGCTTGAGTTGCAAGGCAGGATCGGGCGAAAAGATGCGCCAAACATTGTCAGCAAGTTCCAATTCGTGCGCCTCATAATAGAACAACTTAGTTCCCTGGAGGTCAATGGAGCTCTCCCGCGCTATGCTTTGGATAAGCTCGGGAGAATCAAAGAACCACCAGCCGTTGTGCTTCCAGAAATCAACGTAGTCTGCAAAGTCGTCGTTCACACAATCGTTCACCGAATAGACATCGACAATCTCAGGCCGCATGTGTTCGCGCCAGCTGGGACTACCTTCTATACGCTTTGCCATGTAGCCCATTGGAATCATTGGATACCAGTCTAATGCTTCGAACGGTGATCATCATCGGTCCTGGTTGAATTGCCACCCGCTCGGAAGTTACCTTCGCTGAATAGCATCGAGGCGGCAAAGCGCCATTGAGGCAGCATTGTTGGGTCTACCCCTTCCCATTGGGAAGACGGAAACTAGCCCAGGACAATCGAAGCACCATCCCGGGTCGCTTCAGTAGGGAACCACCCCGAAAGCCCCCACGAATCATCGTACGTTCACAATCGCCCGCCCGTCCCACCGATACGATAGAAGCAGCCGCGGGGAAGTCCTTGCGTCTGTGGCGCTTCTGCCCGCTTTAGAGAGACTGCCCAGGATAGGAAAAAGGCCCGGAACTGCTGATGCACCTGTTCATGCCCTCACTTCAGGTACGCGCGCACCAGATCGATCAGGTCCTCGGCCAGCTCGGGAGCGACCTGCTCCTTGGCCCCGTCGACCAGGTGGTAGCGGATGTGTGTCTCCAGCACTTCTCCCATCAGGCCGTTCACGCCTCCGCGCACCGCCGCCAGCAACATCAACTGGTCGCCGCAGTCCGTATCGCCGGTAATCGCGCGCTCCACAGCATCCAGTTGCCCGCGCAATTTGCGCACCCTTTGCACCAATTTCAGGGTTTCCCGTTCGTGATGCGACATGGCTCAATTCTCCTTGACTATACCCATGCGGGGTATGGTATAAACCCTGTGGGGGTATAGTACCGTTTCCATTCTACCTCCCAATCCCTGCGCTCCGCAGCAGTTCAAAAAGGCCAGCTCATGAACCGTTCTCCCGGCTGCTCCCCCAACTCGCTCCGTCGCATCTTGCCGGTGATGGTCTTTGCTGTTGCCTCTGCTCTCTGCGAGGGAATCGCGGCCGCTCAGACGCCTGAAGCCCTGCCCACAGCGCCGCCGGTCCAACTCCAGACAGCAACATTGTCTGCTCAAGCAAGCCCGTCAGAAACCGCACTCGACTCCCAGCGCGGAGGCATCGGCAGGGCCCCGGGCGACATGAGCCCGGTAGGCCGCGAGCCTCAGGACGCGCCGATTGTCAGCATGGCCCCGCACCCGGAAGGCAGCCGCTACTGGCTCTCCGGGCAGGCCAACATCATCTTTCAGGGCGACCTGCCTTTTCACTCCACGTATGAGGGCACCAACAGTTTTCGCAATGCTGCCGAATACAAAACATCGTTGCTGGGCACGCTGTTTACCGAACTGCGGGCCAACCGCTCCATTCGCTATAACACCGACTTGATCCTGGACATCGAGAGTTCGGGCGGGCGCGGACTGAGCCAGGCGCTCGGTCTGGCCGGCTTCAGTAATCTCGACGTGGTGCGCAACCCCACGCTTAGTTCCGCACCGTATCTCGCGCGCTACGGATTTCATCAGGTCATCGGCCTGACCAATCAGACCACCAGCCAGCAGGAGGGGCCGTTCGCGCTCGCGCCCAGTGTGCCGGTGCGCCGCATTGAGTTCCGCGCGGGCAAGATGACCTTGCCCGATTTCTTCGACGTCAGCGGCCCCGGCTCCGACAGCCACCTGCAGTTCCTGAACTGGACAGTGGATAACAACGGCGCATGGGACTACGCAGCCGACACCCGCGGCTACACGGTGGGAGCCATGGCCGAGTACGACGACCGCGTCTGGTCCGTTCGTTACGGCCTCTTCGCCATGCCCACCGTCGCCAACGGCATCGATATGGACTGGGCCTTCAGCCGCGCCCACGGGCAAAACGGCGAATTCGAACTGCGCCACAGCTTTGTTCCCCAGCGCAAGGGCGTGACGCGCGTTCTGTTCTACGCGAACAGCGCCCACATGGGCACCTATCGCGAGGCGGTTAACGCTTTTCTTGCGGGCAGCGACAAGACGCCGGACATCACCAAGCACGAGCACTTCGGCGCCCTCAAGTACGGCGTCGGTTACAACACCGAGCAGGAACTGACCGAGAATCTGCGCGTCTTTGGCCGCTTCGGATGGAACGAGGGCCAGAAAGAGTCCTTCGCCTACACCGAAGTCGACCAGACCTTTGAGGCAGGCGCCGACTATGCCGGAACCCGCTGGCATCGCCCGGTGGACAAGATCGGTCTGGTCGCGGTTTCCAACGCCATCAAGCGCGACCACCAGAACTACCTGAAGTACGGAGGTCTCGGCTTCCTGCTCGGCGACGGCAACCTGAACTATGGCCGCGAGAACATCGTCGAAGGCTATTACAACTGGCACGCCTGGCGCGGACTCTTCTACGCCGTAGACGTGCAGCACATCAACAATCCCGGCTACAACCGCGACCGCGGACCGGCTTGGGTTGGCGCAATTCGCGCCCATGTCGACTTTTAAGAGCTGGGATAGATTCAGCGATCGGTGACGAGAAGGCACGTACCGAGTTGGCCAACCGTATACCTGTTCTCCATTTTCCCACCCATGAGGGTGCCCTATCCTTCGCTTCTTTCTGGCGAAGGGTGGGAGCCGAAATTTCAACCGCGCTCTTCGGCAAGGCAAAGATGTTCTGGCACCAGATCTCCTCGCCGAAATGCTGTCCACTGCGACTCAATCTCCACCACCCCAAATTCCCCGGTCGCGTAGTGGCGAAAGCTCGACCACGGCCAGTGTTCCGGTCTTTCAACCAAACCGCGCTTGACCGGGTTGCGATGCATGTACCGCAACTTCTCCACTCTCTTCTCTTGGCTCCAGACGTTGAAATCGTAATAGCGGCGCTGCCAGAACTGAACCTCGCCACTGCTCTTCAGCTTGCGCGATGTCTGTTGCTTTAACACCTGCAGCGCCACCGAAAGTTCCGAATGGCGCGGTTCGCCGACAAGCAGATGCACATGCTCCGGCATCAGAACGTAGCCAGCGACCACAAAGCCATATCGCGCTCGCGTCTGCTCAAGCACGCGCTCGAAGACGCCATAAGCAGGCCCCGTCGCCAACAACGCCTGACGGCGATAACAACTGAAGGTCACAAAGTGAAAACAGCCGCACTTCTGATAACGGACGAGCCTCGACATGAGGGAGAATTTTACACCCATATCGGCGCGCGGAGGGTATGCCAGCCCACCCTTCGCTAAAAAAAGCGAAGGATGGGGCACCCACAATGTTGGAGAGATTGAGGTCTCAGAAAGATGTGGAGCGCCCCCTCTGTCGCCCCACAGTGTCGGGGAGATTGAGGCCCCAAAAAGCGGGGAGCGCCAATCTCTCCACCCATAGCGTGGGAAGATTGAGGTCTGGGAACTACAACTGCGCCATCTGGCCTTACTTTGTCGTCCCGACCGGCATAGCAGGCGTTTGCGACGTCTTTCTGGCCTCGGGCAGCGTAACGATCACTTCGCCGGGTTTGGCGTAGTGGAGCTTCTCGCGGGCCTCGTGCGCAATCGCTTCCGGGTCGTTCTTGAGCCGGTCGATGTGTTCGCGCAGGCGAGAGTTTTCCTGCTCCAGATCCTGGATCTCCTTGCGCAATTGCTGGTCTTCCACCCTCTTCTTCTGCCACACCGAGAGGCCGTGCTCGCCATTGATCACGTGCCACATCAACAGCCCAGCCAGAATCACCGCCAATCCGGTGGTGGCCGGTCGCCACGCGCGGCCCAGCCAAAGCAAGGCGCGCTGGGGCAGCGAAGCGGGGGGATCCGCCTTCGCAGCCCCTGCGACAACGTTCTTTGCTTGCTCGTCTTGCTCCGGCATTCTTCCCCTGTCGTTTAAGAAAGTACAAACTTCTCGGCCGCGGAACGCAATGCTTCCATTCCCGCTTCGCTCACCGCTTCGGTATACGCGCGCACCACCGGCTCCGTCCCGGATAGGCGATAGCAGACCCACGAACCATCTTCCAGGATCAGCTTCAGTCCGTCGGTCCGCACCACGCTGACGACCTTGACGCCGCCCAGTTCGCTTGGATCGGTCTTTATCTTCTCAGTGAACGCGGCCTTCAGCTCCGGGGTCAAGCGGAAGTTCTCCCGATTGGGATAGAAGGAACCAACCTTGGCAAAGAGCTCCTTGAGCTGCACGCCCAGACTCTTGCCCCGCTTGGCCACCATCTCGGCTACCAGCAGGCCGGCAATTACGCCGTCCTTTTCCGGAACGTGGCCTCGGATGGTTAGCCCGGCAGACTCTTCGCCGCCAATGGCGATCTTGTCGGCAATGATCAGTTCGCCAATGTACTTGAAGCCCACCGGGGTCTCATACAGCGGAACCCCGTGCATCTTCGCCGTCGCATTGATCAGGTTGGTGGTGGCCACACTCTTGGCCACGCCGTTCTTCCAGCCCCGCGTCTCCACCAGGTAGTCGAAGAGTAGCGCAATGACGTAATTCGGCTGGATGAAGGTCCCATCCTCGTCCACAATCCCGAAGCGGTCGGCGTCGCCGTCGGTGGCAATGCCGATCTGCGCACCGATCTCCTTCATCTTGGCCTTGCAATCGCCCAGCAGATGATCGTCCGGCTCCGGTGCGTGGCCTCCGAAGAGCACATCGCGGAAGTCGTGCACCGTTTCGCAGGTGACGCCCGCCGCGCGCAAGATGTCCGAACTGTAGCCTCGGCCCGCGCCCCAGAAGGGGTCGTAGACCACCTTGATTCCGGACGCCGCGATGGCTTTCAGGTCGACCAGTTCGGCAAGACGCGCAACAAAGGCGGGTTTTACGTCCGCGGTCTCGAAGCCGCCAGCCGGCGCTTCACCCATCGGAACTGCCGCGCCGCTGGCCTGCAGAGCCACGATAGCCGCTTCAATCTGCTTGGTCACTTCCGGCAATGCCGGTGCGCCGTCATGGGTAGAAAACTTGATGCCGTTGTACTCCGGCGGATTGTGCGAGGCGGTGAAGTTGATCGCACCCGAGGTCTTCATCTTGATGACCGCGTAGGCAATCGCAGGCGTCGGCGCTGCGTCGGGGATCAGAATCGGGGTCACTCCGGCGCCGGCCAGAACCCGAGCCGCCTCGGCCACGAAACTCTCGCCCAGAAAGCGCGGGTCGCGGCCCACCAGAACCCGGTGGGGAGCGGGCTGAGTCTTCACATAGGCGGCAATGCCGGCCACTGCCAGACGAATATTGGCCACCGTAAACTCATCGGCCACAATCGCCCTCCATCCGGAGGTGCCAAACTTGATCGCTGTCGTCATCTTCCTAATCCTCACGCGGATAGAACCGCCATAAAAATCATACCGCCTGCGCCCACAACCACAGCAGCCAGTGCACTCCCGTACACTAGTGTGAGTGCTCCCATGCTTGAAATCCAGCCACCCCTCCAACTCGTTCTGACCACCGCCGCCACCCACGACGATGCCGCGCGCATCGGCAGGATCCTCGTCGAAGAGCGGCTGGCCGCCTGTGCAACCCTGATCCCCGGCGCCGAGTCGATTTATCACTGGCGGGGCAAGATCGAAAACGCAGTCGAGACCCTCCTCTTGCTGAAGACGGGTCCCGAACAACTCACCGCCCTCGAAGCCAGACTGCACCAGTTGCACAACTATCAGACCCCGGAATTCATGGTCTTGGCCGCCGACGCCGCCAGTCGGTCCTACCTGGACTGGCTCCAGGCCAGCCTGGTGAAACCCTGAGCACAGCGATCCTGCCCCGCTCTCTGATATTCTTGGCCTCAGCGAATTGGTTGTTTTGTCCCGTCCCCACGTTGCTTCGGGGCTTGGTACTCTGAAAGGCCGCTTCTATTGGGTGCGATGCGCTGGCTAATGATCCTTTTGCTTGTTTCGCTTGTCGCAATGCTGGTGGCAGCGGCAGGAGTGGCGCGCCACGTCTGGCAGCAACACAAAAAGCTCCGTGAGGAGCCCTCTGCAGACACCGGAACCGCGGTTTTCCCGGTGCCCAGCCAACTGCCCGGTAAGGTCAAGAGATCCACGATGAAATCAAAGAATTAGGACATCCAACCCGCAAAGGAATCCTCCGTGAACAAATCGATTGCTTCCTCAACTTTCCCCGTCACAATCAGCACCCCCTCCGTTTGGATGCGTACCGGCGGCATTGTCCTGACCGGTAGCGCCTTTGTTGCGGTGTGCGCGCATATCGCCTTGCCGCTCTTTTTCACTCCAGTGCCGCTCTCGATGGCCCCCTTTGCGGTGCTGCTGCTGGGGCTGGCGCTTTCGCCGCGACTGGCCGCAGCGACCCTGGCCGCCTACCTGGTTGAAGGCGCCCTGGGATTGCCCGTCTTTGCGCCGGGACCGCTGGCCGGGTTTGCCCACTTGATCGGACCCACTGCCGGTTACTTGCTCTCTTACCCGTTTGCCGCTGCCCTGATTTCTTTCATCAGCCGTCGTGGGACACGCTCCTTTTCGTCGGCTCTGCTCGGCGCCGCGGTCGGCAACCTTGTCATTCTCGGTTGCGGCGCCCTGGCGATGGCCGTTCTCACCCACGCATCGATGGCTTCGGTGCTCACCCTCGCGGTCCTGCCCTTCCTGCCGGGGGATGCGCTCAAAGTGATCGCCGCTGCCGCACTCGTCACCAGCTTCCGTCGCGTCCGGACGACACAAGCATAAGTTCCCCCATTCCGGACACCGATTCCCCGTTCTCGTTTGCGTTCATGAAGCATTTTTTGACTGAAAGGACCTTTCCTAGTGACTCTCCACAAATCCGCAGTGAGCACGCCTGCCGCCATCCAAGACATTTCGATCGCCCACAGCCCCGACTCCGATGACGCCTTCATGTTCTATGGTCTTGCGACCAACAAGGTCCGCGTCCCAGGGTTCCGGTTCAGCCATACCCTCACCGACATCGAGACCCTCAATCGCAAGGCGCTGGATGAGGCCTTCTATGACGTCACCGCAATCAGCTTCCATGCCTACCCCTACCTGCAGGACAAGTACGCCCTGATGGGTTGCGGCGGCAGCGTGGGCGAGGGATACGGTCCCATGATCGTCTCCATCAAGCCGCTCACCCTGGAAGACTTGAAAAAGGTCAAGATCGCCGTTCCCGGCGCCCTGACCACTGCCGTGCTGGCGCTCAAGATCTTCAATCCCGACCTGGAGACCGAGGTTGTTCCCTTCGACCAGATCATTCCCGCCATTCAGGCCGGAAAGTTCGACGCCGGCCTCATCATTCATGAGGGTCAGCTCACCTATGCCGCCAGCGGCCTGAAGAAGATTCTGGATCTGGGCGTCTGGTGGCGCGAAACGACCGGCTTTGTCCTGCCCCTGGGCGGAAACGCCGTGCGCCGCGAACTGGGTGCGGAAACCATGAAGATCGTCACCAAGGCCGTCCGCGACAGCATTCAGCATGGCCTGGATCACCGCGAGCAGGCTCTGGAGTACGCCATGCAGTTCGCGCGCGACCTGGACGCCAGCGAGGCCAACCGCTTCGTCAGCATGTATGTCAACGAGCGCACCATCGACTACGGCGCGGACGGACGCAAGGCCATCGCCAAGCTGCTGGAGATGGGCCATGAACGCGGCATCATCCCGATCGCGCCCAAGCTCGAATTCATCGACTAGGTCTCTGACCGCATAATTCCGTTCCATTGGCTCGTGCCTTCCCAGGTCTCAAAATCGAGACCTGGAGCACCCATCGTTGGTACAAATTCAAGCGATCAGAGACCTCGTAAAGCATTTTTGAATAGTGAGGTAATCTCATGGGCTTCCCACCCTTTCCGCTGAAAGAAGCGGAAAGGATGGGGGCACGGAAGTCCAAAGCACAAGCGAAGATGCCCAAGGCGGCTCGCAAGACCTGCGGTTCCGACGAAGCTCCTGTGCAAAACACGGTACAAAAAGGCTGGGAGATCTTCCTCCGGCCTTTTTTCTTTCCCGAAATCCTGCCCCGCCGGCGTCCACCCTACATCCCTCAGAGCCAGGATTGCATCCAACGAATCAAGCACTTGGGGGGAATTGTTCGGTATCTTGATCTGGGCTGAAAAGCCATATTTAGTTTTTCTAAGAAACTTGAACCAAGTTTCTAAACAAATTCCAATCTGCGCCGATAAACCCGAAAGCGAGGTTATATTCGATGCTAGCTAATAATCCACCTACTTTCTTGCTCGCATCGCCCGATCCAGCGCTCCTGCATGAAATTGAGCCGGTTTTGATCGCCTCCGGGGCCCGCGTGGAGATTGTGCTCTCCGCGGAAACTGCCCTTGCCGCCATGTCGGCGCCCAATCCGCCCAATCTTGTTTTGCTCGACGTAAACCTCCCAGGGATGGACATGAGCACTTTGCTGGCTCGCGTCCGTGCAGAGGCTGGTGGCCGGCGTTTCCCGATCGTTTTGATCTCCGACAAAATCACCCAGGAATGGACCAACCGCCTTACCGAGGGTGTGATCGACGACCTGATCCCCCACTCGGCAGACTCCCAGTACTGGCGTCTGCGCTTGGATCTGGTGCTGCGCTCGCACCATCGCATGAGGGAGTTGGAACTGCTGCGCGAAGCCGCTGCGTTGAATGCACAGATGGATCATCTGACCGGCATCTTCAATCGCGAGACCATTCTTTCCATGCTCTTTCGGGAAACCGATCGGGTGCAGCGCCTGAAAAGCTCGCTCTGCATGATCCTCTTCGACATCGACGACTTCGGCCACTGGAATTCGCGCCTTGGCTCGGAAGCCTGCGATGAACTGCTCTGCCAGACGGTGGAACGGACCAATCGCCTGCTGCGCAGCTATGACTTGTTCGGCCGCGCCGGCAAAGATGAGTTCCTGATCGCCCTGCCCGGTTGCAGCACCGTCAATGCCGTCATGCTCGCGGAAAGAATTCGTGTCGACGTCTTCTGCACGCCGTTCCTGGTTGCCGGAGAAGCGATTCGCCTCTCTGCCTGCTTTGGCATCGCCGCCAGCAATGGCCGCTCACCGGTAGTTGTTCTGCGCGACTCCGAACAGGCCCTGCGCGAAGCCATGATCGCCGGACCGGAGTCGATTCAGTGCTACGGCGACATCTCCGACTCAACGGCATCGCCGGTTACCTTCCTCACCTCGGCCTCAGGCGACGAGCTGTTAGCTTGGTAGAGTAAGCAGTCTTTACCCACCGAAGCGGACTTTTCCTCTTCGGTGCTTCAAAAAGAGCCCAGCTCCCGTTTTCGGGTCCTGGGCTTTTTGCTTGCCCCAAAACTTGTCATCTTGAGCGAGCAACTCGAGTCGAAAGACCTGCATTGAGCGAAGCTGAAGGGGACCCGCGTTACCGGGAATTCCATACTTCCTACTGGAAGGTTTCCGGAGAGAGCCCAGCTCCCGTTTTCGGGTCCTGGGCTTTTTGCTTGCCCCAAAACTTGTCATCTTGAGCGAGCAACGCGAGTCGAAAGACCTGCATTGAGCGAAGCCAAGGTGGCCTTGCATTGCCGGGAATTCCATCCTTCCTACTGGAAGGTTTCCTGAGAGAGTCCAGCTCCCATTTGCGGATCCTGAGCTTTTGCTCGCCCCAAAATAAGTTGTCATCTTGAGCGAGCAACGCGAGTCGAAAGACCTGCATTGAGCGAAGCCAAGGTGGCCTTGCCTTGCCGCGAATTCGATACTTCCTTCTGGAGGTTTCCCTACTCGAAATCGAAGTTGAGATCTGCGCCTTCCCACCCTTTTGCAAAGGGCGCAAAAGGACGGGGCACGGAGAGTGTCGCTCCCACGCAAACCGAAGACAGGCTAGCGGACTTCCTGACCAACATCTTCCAGAAACTCTTGAAACACATCGTTCGACAGCAGCCGGCCGCGCTCGGTGAGACGCACGGTTTCGCCTTCCTTTATCAGCAGGCCATCCGCGGTCATTTTCGAAACAGCTTTGCGAACACGCATCACCCGCTCCGCGCCAAACTCCGCTTCTACCGCCGGCAAGTCCACACCGGCATTCATGCGCAGCCCCAGAAACCATGCCTCTTCGTGCTGCCGATCGGGAGAAAGCCATGCCGTCTCAACCGGCTGCGGACCGGTCAGGTATTCCTTCAGGTCGTCCGTCGTAGTGGTGCGCAGCACGTAGGGTGGGCTCGGATCCAGATCACGCGCCAGGGCGGGTTGTGAGGGCGACCCAGCCGGGGCCTCTTCCTGCGAAAGAAGAGCCGACGACGCGTCCAAGCCCAATCCCAGATAGGGTCGGCGCTGCCAATAGCGCAGATTGTGCCGTGACTCGAATCCGGGCCTGCTGAAATTCGAGATTTCGTATTGGTTCAGCCCGCCTTCCGTCAGCCTTTGAACGGCAACGCCATACATGCTGGCGATTGCATCGTCCGGGGGGACCGCCTCGGCATAGTAGCGCGCGCCACCGCCCAGCAGTTCCCTGCCCAGCCGCGAGTCTTCATCCACTTCCAGCATGTAGACGCTGGCGTGGGGCACATTCAGCCCCGTCAGCACATCCAGCGACTCTTCCCACGAAGATGCGGTCTGCCCCGCGAGGCCAGCAATCAGATCGACACTGATATTCGTGATTCCCGCCGCCCGCAGCCGCGCAATGGTCTCCAGCACCGAGGCCCGTGAATGCAGCCGTCCGCTCACTTGCGCCTCGCGGTCGATAAACGACTGCACTCCGAGGCTGACCCGGTTCACACCCACCAGGGCAAGTGCTGCGAGGGTCGGCTCAGAGATTTGGCCGGGAGCGCACTCCACGGTAATCTCCGCATCCGGCTCGAAATCGAACTCATTGCGCAGTTCGGCAAAGAGCTTTTCAAATAAGTCCGCTTCCAGCAGGCTTGGTGTGCCTCCACCGAAGTAAACCGAGTCCACTCGGCGCGGAAGCTCCACTCCCATCTGGCCGGCCCACGGCTTGCTTGCCTTCAGGTCTTCGATGAGACGGTCGACATAACGCCGGTGATCGCTGGCCGGATAGACCCCGGAAGCGAAGTTGCAGTAAGTACACTTGGACCGGCAAAAGGGGACCGAGATGTAAATGCCCAGCTTGGGGTTTTGTGAAAACTGCATGAATCGATTGTTTCACGGAGCGCGGTTGTCGGTATTCTGCTTTCGATTCCGATTCACCGGCATCCGCCCCCGGGTTCTTTGCATTGCCGTCTCCAACCATCAGCCTCCAGCTTGTTGATCGCGCCCTTAAATAGTGTGATTGGCCTCCCAGCCTTTTCGCAGAAAACGCTGAGAGGATGGGGTACAGAGCGCCTGTATTTGCGGGCCAAGACAGACCGCCGCCAACCGTTCGTGCAATCATTGATTCAAGGAGCCTTGCCCCGCTTGAAAGCCTGGTCCGTTCTCGCAATTGGAATCATGCAGGCCCTTCTGCTGGAGGCCCACTGGTTTCTCTTCCGGACGGCGACCCATTTCCTGATCGGCCTCAGCCCCACGTTTCTTCATGCTCTCTTCGCCACCTTGATCGTGCTGGCTTTCAGCTTTATCCTGGCCGCCATGCTGGGTTTCTATTACTCGAACTTGCTGGTTCGGGTCTTCTACCGCATCGCCTCCATCTGGCTTGGTTTCCTCAGCTTCTTTTTCTGGGCTGCCTGCATTTGCCGCCTCTTCGAAGGCATTCTCTGGCTCAGCCCCTTGGCGCGCTACCTGCCCATCTATCGCCCCATCCTGGGCGGGACTCTCGCCTCGCTCGCCATTCTGGTCGGCCTTTACAGCATGTTCAATGCGCGCCGCATCCGGGTCCGTCGCATCGCCGTCGAGCTGCCGAACCTGCCTCCCTCCTGGCGTGGCCGAACCGCATTGGTGCTCAGCGATCTCCACCTGGGCAACGTCTGCAATCGCGGTTTCAGCCGCCGCGTGGCAACCCTGGCCGCTGGTCTGCGCCCGGAGATCGTCTTCATTCCCGGCGACCTTTTTGACGGATCCAAAGCCGACCCCGACCGCCTGCTCGCGCCTTTCAAGGACCTCAATCCACCCTTGGGAATCTATTTTGCTGCCGGGAATCATGACGAATTCGGCGGCTCGGCACACTACACCGCGGCATTGCAGCGCGTCGGCATTCACGTCCTCGACGACCAGTGCCTGCCCGTCGATGGCCTGCGGATCATCGGCGTCCCCTATGGAAGTTCAACCCACCCCCTGCATCTGCGCGTCTTTCTTGAGAGCCTCGACCTGCACAACGGCCAGCCCAGCATCCTGTTAAACCATGTTCCTAGCCGATTGCCCATCGTCGAAAGCGCCGGGGTCAGTTTGCAACTCTCCGGCCACACCCACGGCGGACAGCTCTTTCCCTTTAACTGGGCCACACACCGCATCTTCGGCAAATTCTCTTATGGCCTGCAGCGCTTCGGCAAACTGCAGGTTTACACGTCGACCGGATGCGGAACGTGGGGTCCCCCGATGCGCCTCGGGGCCCAGCCGGAAGTTGTGCTGTTCACCTTCATGTAAGCCGTTCTATTCCATGAAGAAAGCCCCTGTGCCCCATCCATTTCCGCGTTTTATGCGGAAATGGGTGGGAAGCCGATACCCCAATTCAAGAAGAGCCCGCATTTCTCCCGAGGAGCGGAACCCGTAGCATCGGCTCTCCGCCAGCTTTGAGAGATACAGGCAGGCCCAAAATCCCGTATTCTGGGACAAGACGACCTGCTTTCGACTGCGTCAGAACCTTTGTGATCGCGCAAACATTCTTTTCATTGCTCCTCCGATAGCATCAAGACTTTCGCACCTTCATCCGCAGTCCTCTTTCGATCCCACTGCAGAGACCACCAAGGAGTTCCCTTCATGGCCAGCAACATTTCTGAACTGCAAAATGCCCGTTCTGTCGTCCACACCAGCCTTTCCGGCGTCGATCTGCTGTCCAATCCCCGGCTCAACAAGGGCACAGCGTTTACAGACTCCGAGCGAGACGCCTTCCGCCTCCACGGCCTGCTGCCTCCCAATGTGGCCACCCAGCAAGAGCAACGCGAACGGCGCATGAAGCAGCTCAAGAATCAGACCACCAGTTTCGGCAAATACGCCACCATGCGCGATCTGCAGGACTCCTGCGAGACCCTCTTCTATTCCCTCATCGAACACAACGTGGAAGAGCTTTTGCCCATCGTCTATACCCCCGCCGTGGGCGAGGGCTGCCAGCGCTTCAGCGAGATCTGGCGCAAGCCGCGCGGCCTTTTTCTGAGCTATCCCGACCGACATCGCATCGACCAGATCCTGGCCGATCCCCGCTACGACAACGTGCGCTGCATCGTGGTCTCGGACGGCGAGCGCATCCTCGGGCTGGGCGACCAGGGCGCGGGCGGCATGGGCATCCCCATCGGCAAGATGGCGCTCTATACCGCTTTGGCCGGGATTCCCCCGGAGCACTGCCTGCCCATTCTGCTCGATGTTGGCACCGACAATCAGGCCCTGCTCGATGATCCGATCTACATCGGCTGGCAGCACAATCGCGTTCGGGGACCGGAATACGACGAGTTTATCGAGACCTTTGTCCGCGCCGTCGAACGCCGCTGGCCCCACGTTCTGCTGCAGTGGGAGGATTTTGCCGGGGTCAACGCCGCCAACCTGCTCAAGCGCTATCGCGACCAGCTCTGCACCTTCAACGACGACATTCAGGGCACGGCGGCCGTCACCACCGCGACCTTGCTGGGCGCCGTTCATGCCACCGGGATTCCCCTCTCTGAGCAGACCATCGCCATGTTCGGCTCCGGATCCGCAGGAATCGGTATTGTCGACCTGCTGGTTGCCGCCATGCAGCAAGAAGGGCTTACCGAGGCCGAAGCGCGCAAGCGCATCTATTCCTTCAACCGCTATGGCCTGCTCGTCGAGGGATGCCAAGGCAGTCGCCCTGGCCAGGAAGGGCTCATCCGCAAACGCGAAGACTTGGCGGGATGGTCGCTTACCGGTTCCGACCCGTGCGCCATTTCTCTGCTCGATGTTGCTCGCAACGCCAAAATCACCGTCCTCGTGGGTGTCTCGGCGCAGCCCGGCTCGTTTACCGAGGAGATCGTCCGCGAGATGGCCAAACACACGCCGCGTCCGGTCATCTTTCCGCTCTCCAACCCCACCTCGAAGGCCGAAGCTGTTCCGGCGGATCTGCTGCGCTGGACCGACGGCCGCGCCCTGGTCGGTACCGGAAGCCCTTTCGCCCCGGTAGAGGTGAACGGCACGATGGTCCGCATCTCGCAGATCAACAACTCCTACATCTTTCCCGGTCTGGCGTTGGGAATTCTTGTCTCCAAGGCCCGCCGCGTCACTGACAACATGATCATGACCGCGGCCCGCACCCTGGCCTCGCTCTCCCCGAGCCGCACCGACAAGAATGCGCCCCTGCTGCCACCCATCGGCGAGTCGCGTACCGTCGGCCTGATCGTGGGGGAAGCCGTCGCTCGGCAGGCGATCAGCGATGGCGTCTCCTCGATCGAAGACCCGGAAACACTGAAAGAGCAGCTCCTGGCCTATGTCTGGACTGCCGACTACTTGCCCTACGAACGGGTTTTGTAGCGCATTTTGGCGTTTGCGCGATGCCTCCGTGCCCCATCCTTTCCGCGTCTTCTGCGGAAAGGATGGGAGGCCGATGAAATCCCGGTCTACACCAGCTCCAAAAATGCTCTAATGACGGGCCGGATCAACCGGGCCAGGGCCACTGCTCTTCCGTCTTCCGCCCTGCACGCAAACCTGCTTCCGCCCAGCGCGTGACAGCCGTGTGCCCCAGGGTGGATACTTGAAAAGTTCAAAATCTGCGCGGGGCCAGTTTTGCGGTTTCCCTCCGTAGACAATCGTTCGACTCGAAATGCGATTTACCCTGCGGCGGCCAGCCAAGGCACGCGGTTGGTAGTATTGTCTATCAGCAAAAACGTTTTAGGATGGGGGATTTATGATGCATTTGCTCCGCCGTACAGGGTTTGCAGTTTCTGCCACGGCGCTTTTGGCTCTTTTCTGCTTTGCGGTTCCAGGCTTTAGCCAGTGGCAAGCCAAACCGACCGGCCCCTGGATGAATACCAGCCTTTCCCCCGATGAGCGGGCTGACCTGGTGCTCAAGGAATTGACGCTGGACGAGAAGATCGGCTTCATCCACGGCATCGGCATGCCCACCGACGAGCCCGTCACCCTCGTCAATGCCCCGTCTAACCGCGGCGTGGGTTACACAGTGGGCGTCGCTCGGCTCGGCATCCCCGGCATCGACATGAGTGACGCCGCCTATGGCGTGCGCTCCAGCGGCGTCAATGGCCGCTACTCCACCGCCTTGCCCGCCAATGTGGCCGCCGCCTCCAGTTGGGACACCGATGCCGCGTATGAATACGGCGCGCTCATCGGCCGCGAACTGCGCGCCCAGGGCTTTAACATGACCCTCGGCGGCGGCGCCAACATCACCCGCGAGCCCCGCAACGGCCGCACCTTTGAATATCTGGGCGAAGACCCTGTTCTGGCCGGAACACTCGTTGCCCACCTCATTCAGGGCACCGCCTCGGCGCACATCATCACCGACCTCAAGCACTATGCCTTCAATGATCAGGAGAGCGGTCGCAACTCGGTCAACGTCACCATCGGCAAGCGTGCTGCCCGCGAGTCCGATCTGCTGGCATTCGAGATCGGCGTCGAGCAGGGTCACCCTTCCGCGGTCATGTGCTCCTATAACCGCGTCAACGGCGATTTTGCCTGCGAAAACAACTACCTGCTCAACGAATTGCTGAAGAAGGACTTCAAGTTCCCCGGCTTTGTGCTCTCCGATTGGGGCGGCACGCACAGCGACGTGAAAGCCTCCGCTGCCGGGCTGGACAACGAACAGCCAGGCGCATTCTTCTACGGCGATCGCTACAAGGCCGCAGTGCAGGCCGGCAAGATTCCCACCGCCGAACTCGATGAGCACGTGCACCGCATCCTCCGCTCCATGTTTGAATCCGGAGTCATCGATTACCCCCGCCAGCGCAGCGTGGTCGATCCCTTTGGCGGGCTTGAAACCGCCCGCAAGATCGAAGAAGGCGGCATCGTCCTGCTCAAGAACACCAAGGCTGTTCTGCCCCTCGAACCGGCGAAGCTGCGCACCATCGCTGTCATCGGCGCGCACTCCGACGTGGGAATGATCTCGGGCGGCGGCTCCGCCCAGGTCGATCCCGTCGGCGGCAGCGCGATTCTGCCTCCCGGCCAGGGCGCAACCCACTGGCAGCAGCAAATCTGGTTCCCCACCTCGCCCCTCAAGGCCATCCAGGCGCGCGCCCCCAAGGCCACTATCAAGTACGACTCCGGCGAAAATCCGGAAGCGGCAGCCGCGCTGGCCAAGACCGCCGATGTGGTCGTCCTCTTCGCCTATGAGTGGGAGAGCGAAGGCATGGACCTCAAGAGCCTCTCCTTGCCCGGAAATCAGGACGAGTTGATCGCCAAGGTCTCCGCGGCCAATCCTCACACCGTCGTGGTTCTGGAAACCGGCACCCCGGTCACCATGCCCTGGGTCGACGCTCCCGCAGCTATTCTTGAAGCGTGGTTTGCCGGGTCGGACGGCGCCAATGCCGTGGGCAACATCCTCTTCGGCTCGGTGAACCCCAGCGGCAAGCTCTGCAACACCTTCCCCAAGAGCGAGTCCGACCTGCCCCACCCCACGATCACCATGCCTCCGCCAGAGTCCGAACACTTCTCTGGACCGGCTTCTCCTGAAAAATGGGCCATGGGACTGCCTCCCTTCCAGGTGGTTTACGACGAAGGCGTCAAGGTCGGCTACAAGTGGTATGACGCGGAGAAAAAGCCCGTCCTCTTCCCCTTCGGGTATGGACTCTCGTACACCACCTTCGGCTACTCGGGACTCACCGTCACCCAAGGCAGCATGGTCAAGGTCAGCTTCACCGTGGCCAACACCGGATCCCGTTCCGGCGCGGAAGTCAGCGAGGTCTATGCCTCCCTTCCCGCCAGCGCGCAGGAGCCGCCCAAGCGCCTCATCGGCTTCGCCAAGACCAAACTCGACGCCAAAGGCAAGCAGACGGTTACCCTTGAAATCGACCCCAAGTACCTGTCGATCTTCGACGAGCAGAAGGATGCGTGGACGCTGCTTCCTGGCGACTTCACCATCCTGGTCGGCGGCTCCTCGCAGGATCTGCCGCTTAAGGCCAAGCTCACCATCAAGTAGCAAAGACTAGAGACATCACAATTCGATTGCCCGGGTCTCATTCCATGAACCGGGCAATCGAGCAACTTATCTGGATATTTACTGACTCAAGGAGGACATCCTGCAGCTTGCCGTGAAAGATGGCTATATCCCGACGCTGGACGGCTGGAGAGCAATCGCAGTTTTTTCCGTAATTGCCTTTCATGACCGTGTCCATCACTTCGGCCCGATTTCCGACTCCATTCCACACAGTCTCGGCGCATTGGGTGTCGACCTTTTTTTTGCAATCAGCGGCCTTCTCATCTGTTCCCGGCTGCTGGATGAAGAGCGGGTGCATCAGCACATTTCCCTTAAGAGCTTCTACGTGCGACGTCTCTGTCGCATTCTCCCGCCCGCGCTGCTGTTCCTCACTGTTCTTGGAGTGCTTGGATCCCTGCATGTCCTACGCGTTGACTTCGCGTCCTGGCTATGCTCACTCCTCTTCGTCAATAACTACTACTTCGCACATCTTCGGAACCCAGATGTCTCCCTCTTCACAAATCATTTCTGGTCCCTCGCAGTCGAAGAACATTTCTACTTGGTGCTGCCAGGAATCCTCTACTTCTCTCCCAAACGCCACCTGCGCGTTTTGACGATACTGATTGCAGCATTTTTGATCTACTCGATCACCGTGCATATGAATCAGCGCCCTTCCGATACCATGGCCGGATTTGCAGAGCTTCGTACGGAGATGCGAATCAACTCTCTGTTGTTTCCCGCCTTACTTGCGGTTCTGCTGCAGAAGTCAAGATTTCGCGAGTTCTGCGCCCACTGGTTGCCAACCTTCCTCGTTTTCTATCTCCTCTTGGTCGCGTTGATTCTGTGCGCAAGTCTCAACTACATAAAGGCCTTTTTCTGGATTGTTCCCTATGGGTTTCCGTTTCTGATTCTCGGTACGGTCCTGCACCCCAATAGCTATTTTTCCAGAATGCTCGAAACTGCCCCGCTGCGCTATCTTGGACGAATTTCTTATAGTCTTTACCTCTGGCAACAGTTGTTTTTCATCGACCTCCATCTCAGCTTTCGCGCCCCATGGCCAGCGAGCCTGTTGCAGGATTCACCTTGGAACCTTGTAGCTGCGATTCTGCTGGCCAGCGGAAGTTATTATTTTGTAGAAAAGCCATTCATTCGTCTCGGCCATCGACTGGCTCCCCCAGCCACTCCGGGCCACCACAATTTGTGACTATTCGTCAAAGATGTTGGCGTTGTTCTTCTCCTGCCTTATTCGCGTTTGGCCAGCGAGGAAAGTGAAAATATTTACCGAAAGGTATTCGCTGAACCAGGTCTCTGACCGTGTGATTCGGTAGTCTCTCGTGAAGAAATGTGGGCGAGGGCGCCCACACAGCAGCCGGCCGGAAGGCCCGCGCTACAATTCTGTCCTTGCCGAATCATGCGGTCACGACACTGGGAATCGCTCACTCTCAGAAACGCCTGAACATTGAGGCAGCGCTTTCGCCATTTACCACCAACAAATCGCACCCAACCCGCTTGCGTTTTGCTGGCCATCAAGGGGTATCAAGGGTCGAGGAAAAGCCGCAGAGTCTCTCCCGACGTGGAGCATCCGTGGTGGCATCGAAGTTGGGTTCGATCCGCACCGAATGATCATGGCTCATTCCAGCCAGCCGGCCACTCAGGATGGATTTGCAGGGCACTAACGGAATGTATGATCCCCTACTCCCCGCCGCGCGGCACCTGCTCCAGCAGTCGCTTCCAGGTCTTCTGATTCTTGCGGAAGCCCTTCTTCATGTCTTCCAGAATCCGCTCGAAATCGGAGTTGGTGCGCAGGTTATTCCACGCCGGATTCTTCTGGAACCAGGGGTAATTTTCGTTGCCTAAATAGATGGCGCGACGCAGCCAGTGCAACGCCTCGCTCGAGTCGCCTTCGACGGCAAAATAGGTCGCCAGCCGATAAGCCATCTCACTGTCAGCTTCCGCCGCTGCCAGAGTCTCGTCTTCCAGCAGTTTGGCGGCGCGTTCGCGTTGACCGTCCTGCACATAGCAGAGAGCCAACGTGGGCACGGCAATGCGCATCGACGGATCGTCCTTGATCACGCTCTCCAGAATCTCGATGGCCTTTTTCACGTTGCCCAGGCGCATCTCTTGATAACCCGCGGAAGTGCGCAAGAGCGGATGGCGCGGCTCCAGCGAAAGTCCTTTTTCCAACTCGTCGCCGGCCAGTTCGATCTGGTTCTGATAGTGATAGACACGGGCCCTGTGGTTATACAGAATGGCCGCGTTCGCCGGATTCAGCTTGAGCGCGCGGTTGAACTCCGCCAGCGCCTCGTCATACATGCCGTCGCCGCGCAGCGCCATCCCCGCCACCATGTGCACGTTCCAGTCGTTGCCCGTATTCGCCAGCAAGTTGGCAACACCGTGACGCGCCGATTCCTTCTCGCCGCGCGACAGGAGCATATAAATGCGATAGAGATTAGCCTCCGTCGATGCCGGATCCAGCTTGAGCGCTTCGTCAAAAGCGCGTCGCGCATGCATCACGTTGATCTGCCCGCCGAATCCATGGCGTACATATTGCAGCTCCGCGATGCCCAGACCGGACCACCCCGCGGCAAACTCCGGATCCGTCGCCGTCACACTCAAAAACAGCGCGTGGGCTCGCTCCAGATCCCCGCGTGAGCCGGTGCGAGTCATGAACGAACTCAACATGGCACGAGCTTGCAGATACTCTTCGCTGACCGGGCCCGGCAACGAGGCATCGCGTGGCCCCGGTCGCGGCGCGTCGATCTTGTCCCCGGCGCTCATGCCATGCAGAGTCGCAAAAACTTCGTTCGAAATCTCGGTCTGTACAGCAATCAAATCCAGCGACGCTACGCGAATCGCACCGCCCGAGCGCACACTCTGACTGGCCACGTCGAGCAACTGCCAGTTCAGGTCGAAGCCTTCTTCGGACCGCAAGAAACTCCCCGCGAGCACATAGGTCACCAGCAGCTTCTGGCCCAGCGCCAGCGGGTCCATCTGCACTTTGATCAGCGGCATCAACGTGCTCGACGGACGAACGACCAGCGAAGGAATCCGCGCCAGCCGCGCCGCAATCGCATCCGCCAGGGCGTACCCATACAACGGCGCCACTTCGGTCGCACCCAGATTGCTGAAGGGCAAAACCACCAAAGAATTCTGCGGTGCCTTATCCGACGCCGATTCACGGAAACGCTCTGCCAGCATCGACAAGAAGCCGGTGGCGCGCTTCTCCGAATCCACGCCAGTGATGGGCAGGTTGGCGGCTGCATCGCCAGGGATAATCCCGGTCTCGATCTGCAGCGCCTTCATGATGGTCTTGAGCGCCTCACGCACCTCGGCCGCTGAGGCCGAACGCGCACCCGGATTCTTCTCCAGGCAACGGGCAATGACGCTCTTCAACTCCGGCGAAGTACCGGGCACAATGATGCTCAAATCTTCCGGGTCCGAAAACTGAATCGCCCGGATGGCCTGAAAATCCTCGGCATCCGACCGAGAGAATGGATGGCGGCCGCTCACCAGTTCATACAAGATCACGCCCAGCGCCCACACATCCGACTGCACGCTCGATTGCCCGGTCACGAACTGCTCCGGGGCCATGTACCGAATCGTTCCGCCACGCGCCGTATAGGTGGCCGCAAGCGATGCGTCCTTGGCCAGCGCCGGCTTGGAGGGGTCGAAGTTGGCGTCCTCCGGACTCAATCGCCGCGCCAGTCCGAAGTCCAGAATCTTCACCAGGCCGCCGTCGGTCAACATCACGTTCTGCGGCTTCAGGTCGCGATGGAAGATGCCCAGCGTGTGCGCGGCCTGCAGTCCATCGGCAATCTGAATGCCCACGGAAAGCGCCAGTTGCAGGCTCGCCGGTCCGCGCGAAATCAACTGATCCAGCGACTGACCAGGCACGTACTGCATGACGATATAGCCCTCGTCGCCGGCCTCGCCCACCTCGTAGATGCCGCACACATTGGGGTGCTCAATGGCCGAGGCCATGCGCGCCTCGCGCAGCACCGTAGTACGAAGCTGCTGCGCCGACAACAGCCCGGTACGCAGAATCTTCATCACCACAGGCCGCTGCAGCAGCGTGTCGTTGGCCAGGTAGACTACCCCACTTCCACCGGCGCCGAGCCGGCGGATAATTTCGTACTGTTGGATCTTGCGTTTGGTTGCCACAACTCAAGTGTAGCGGTCGGCCCGTAAAGAACCGATCAATTGCTCTCGATTCGCGCCGAACATTCCCGCTTTGAACCACCTGCGGGTCTTGCAGACGGCAGCCGCTTCGCCTGGCCCGCATCAGAAAAAGACGCGGGATCAGGTTTTGCAGGCACTCAATGAAGAGCCAGGGCGCCTCATCCTCGCGCCACGGCGAGGCCGAACGGACCCGATACGGCCCTCGGGCGCGAAGGTCGGAGGCCGAAAATCAAAACCGCTTCCCGATCTTGAGGCCATGGGCCGGAGGCTTTACCATCAATCCATGTCCCAGTTTCTCCCTGGCCAGACCCTGCTCATTGATGCCGACGATACCCTGTGGGAAAACAACATCTACTTCGAACGCGCCATTGCCGCCTTCATCAGCCTCTTGAACCACCACGAGTATTCCCCCGCCCAGGTGAGAACGGCCCTCAATGGCGTCGAACGCGAAACCATCCTCGCCCAAGGCTACGGCCTCGGCAGCTTCCGGCAATCCTTGCTCACCTGCTTCGAGAGGCTTTGTCCGACAGACATTGGCGAAGAGAAGCGAGACCGGATCAAGGAGTTTGCCGACGCCATCCTCACGCAGGAGATCGAGCTGCTGCCTACGGTCGCTGAGACGCTTGCCGAACTGGCCACCCGCCATCGCCTCATCCTGATGACCAAGGGAAACGAGGCCGAGCAGGCCGACAAGCTGAGCCGCTCCGGGCTGGCTTCTCATTTCTCTGCCGTTGAAATCGTCGCCGAGAAGGACCCGGCCACCTACCGCGAAGTCATTGCCCGTCACGAGCTCACGCCACACACCAGTTGGATGATCGGCAACAGCATCAAAAGTGACATCAACCCCGCGCTGGCGGCGGGTTTGCACGCCGTGTTCCTCTTCCATAAAGACACCTGGGTGCTGGAACACGCGGAACTCAATCCCGCGCCCCATGGTCAGCATCTGCTGGAACTGGAAAGCTTCGCCAGATTGTCCGAGATCTTCTGAGCCTACCTCACTTCCTCCGCGCGTGGACTTGCGCTCGACACGAGCTGAAACTGCTTCAGAAAGCTATTTCTCCTGCCCATTCCGCGAGCGGTAGAGAGGCCGCCAATGCGGTCCAGACCGCGCCGGTTCGCTTGACGCACCACACGCCCTCTGTTCTACTTCAATCAACGATGCAAACCGCTACCGCCAATGCGAGAGTCGTTCCTGACTGGCGCATCGGTGTCTCCAATCTCAAGATTCGAATTATCAAACCCAACCTATACCCGGGAAGCGAAGCCTAAAGATCCAGAAGCAAAGCGGTATACAGGCCACCTCCCGCACCAGCGGCTGGTGGCTTTTTTGCATTCCGAACATCCTTGTTACAACTCAGTACGTGAAGGAGAAATCATTTGGCGTCCGTCTCTCTCTCCGGCATCATGGCTGCCCGCGCGCGTATCGGCGAGGCGATTCATTGCTCGCCCTGCCATCTCTCTCACCAGCTCTCGGAGTTGACGGGATTGCCCCTGCACCTGAAGCTTGAGAACCTGCAGCGCACCGGGTCTTTCAAGGAACGGGGCGCACTCAACAAGCTGCTCACCTTGAATCACGCGGAGCGCGAGCGTGGCGTCATCGCCGCCAGCGCCGGAAACCATGCCCAGGGCGTTGCCTTCCACGCGGCCGCACGCGGCATTCGCGCGCAGATCGTCATGCCCCTCGCCACCCCCCAGATCAAGGTCGCTGCCACCCGCGGCTACGGCGCCGAGGTCATCCTTTACGGTGCCAACTACGACGAGGCCTGCGAAGAGGCCATCCGCCGCCGTATCGAAGACGGATTGACCTTCATCCACCCCTTCGACGATCCCGAAGTCATCAACGGACAAGGAACCGTCGCTCTCGAACTGCTGGAGCAGGTTCCCGACCTTGAAGCGGTCGTCGTGCCCCTGGGCGGAGGTGGTCTCATCAGTGGTGTAGCCTGCGCGCTCAAAGAAACCAATCCCCGCATCCGCGTGATTGGCGTCGAGCCGGACAAGCTGCCCTCCATGCTGCGCGCCCGCGAAGCCGGCGCTCCCATCACCATCTCGGCCGAAGCCACCATTGCCGACGGCATCGCCGTGCGCCGAGCGGGTGACATCACTCTGCCGCTGGTCGGCCGCTACGTCGACGAGATCGTCAGCGTCGACGATGAGGAAATCGCCAGCGCGATCCTGACCCTGCTGGAGCAGGAAAAAACCCTTGCCGAAGGCGCTGGAGCAGCCGCTCTGGCAGCCGTGGTTCAGGCCAAGACCAATCTGCGCCATCGCCGCACCGTAGTGCTGGTCTCGGGCGGCAACATCGACGTCTCCCTGCTGGCCAAGATCATCGAACGCGGTCTGGTCAAGGATGGCCGCCTGCTGCGCGTCCGGGTCTATCTGCAAGACCGCCCCGGCGCGTTGCTCCAGCTCACCCAAATTCTTACCCGCGAACGCGCCAACATCGTCGAGACCATCCACAATCGAGCGTATTATGGCGTGAGCCTGGGCGAGACCGTCATCGATGTCACCATAGAAACCCGTGGCTCAACGCACATCGCGGCCATCAGCCATGCTCTTCGCGAAGGAGCTTTCCGTTTCGAGCGCATTCAGTAGACGCCTCGGCAGCCAGAGAGAAACCTCATGTACACGCCCAATTTCAACCGCATCGCCGACCGCGCCCTGCTTCTCGAAGCCATGCGCGCCTATTCCTTCGCCATTTTGTGTGGCCCACAAGCAGATGCGGCAACTCCCCTGGCAGCCACGCATCTCCCGCTGGTCGTCAAAGACGAGGGGGAACACGGCGTTCTCGAAGAGCATTTTGCCCGCGCCAATCCCCATTGGGAAGCTCTCGCAGGCCGCGAGATCCTTGTCGTCTTCCCCGGTCCCCACAGTTACGTCTCGCCGACCCTTTACACTGATCCCCTCTCCGTTCCCACCTGGAACTACATCGCTATCCATGCCTACGGCACACTCTCGCTGATTGAGGACAACGCGGGCAAAGACGCCGTGCTGACCAGCCTCATGCGCATCCACGAGCCCGCGGTTGCCGCCAGATGGCAGGCCATGACGGAATCCTTCCGACGTTCCATGCTGGCGGAAATCGTGGCCTTTCGCATTCCCATTGCACGCGTCGAAGGGAAGTTCAAACTCAGCCAGAACCGTGCCCCCGAGGAGCGCCGTAATGTGCAGGCCAGACACTCCACAGGCACCTGCGACGAACAGGCGCTGGCGGCATGGATGACCAGGCTGCAGAGTCAGGACGGCTAAAAATGCAAAGTCCAGGCAAGCCGAGCCAGGGGAATCGCATTTGAATCCTTGAAGGATGAGGGCTTCAGCGAAGGACACGGGCTTCATCCTTGATCCGGCAGGAACATTGATGAGACGGTTGAAAACTCCAAGTTGGACGCGCGTTTTATCGCACTTGGGAAATCACCGAAAGGGTGAGCCTGAAAACCACGAAAATGCAGGTCCCCTTCGGCTTCGCTCAGGGCAGGCTTTCGACTCGCTTCGCTCGCTCAGGATGACAACGTTTTGGGGTGGGTGAACTCCTCAACCCACAAGCAACT
>Ga0302320_10006238_pt1 | contig 26532 bp, 20 predicted proteins | sample Bog_T0_3_FD_202130 | JGI IMG/M metagenome (GOLD analysis project Ga0302320, IMG submission 202130) | Peat permafrost microbial communities from Stordalen Mire near Abisko, Sweden - Bog_T0_3 | ecosystem: Environmental > Terrestrial > Soil > Wetlands > Peat | place: Sweden: Abisko, Stordalen Mire... | reverse complement strand
TGCAATTCAGTTCCCCCTGTAAACAGTTTCATAGTTTTCACCTTCACTCCAACTGTACAAGCGGGACTGAGGCCGGACTCCACCGTAATTGCCATTCTCAGAACATTTATTGTCCACCCCCACCCCCACCCCGAAAACCAAATGATTCCGGGAGCAGGGCAGAGTTCTTCCCGTCCTCCTCTCTCGTCCCGCTTGTGGCGAGAGAGCGGAGAGAGATGACCTGGAACTCCTTGCGCGCCTTGCGCGCCTGAACCGTTTCTTCTTCCTCCCCTCCACACAATTGTGGAGGGGAGGGAGGAAACGAGAACCTTTTGAAGGCGATTAATTCCCGATTCGGAATCGGGAGAGAATTTGTCATTGGCATTTTTCGAGTGGGAGACTCCTCTCCCCGCCCTCCACAAGAGTCTGGAGCAGAAGGAGAGGACGCACCCGCGAATGTGATCTGCATGCAAGCCGGCGGACGGCTTCCGTTTTTCCTGACATTTGTTCCAGGGTGTAGGGGTTTGCTGCGCGTCAGAAACCCCGGAAGACCTGATATGCGGCAACGGATGGCTGGGTTATGTTATCAACATCGCGGAGTTGTCATAAATTTGAATATCCATGGACGAAAGCACTATGATTCTGACTGGCTTTGAGAAGAAGACGCGCCGTCTTCCAGGCCCCGCCGTGCTAACGTGTTTGGCATGCCTCTGGCCCGCAGGGGCCTTGTTGGCCCAAGGCGCGGCGGCGCAGCCCAGTTTCAGCATCGTGGTGATTCCCGACTCGCAGTATCTTGTAGCCAGCTTCACCAACGAGTGGAACGACCAGATCAACTGGATCATCAATAACCAGACAGTGCATAACATCAAAGCGGTGATGCATTTGGGAGATCTGGTGGACATTGCAAACCCGGCGCAGCTCCAAACGGCAATGTGGGGCTTGAATAACTTGAGAAACGCGGGAGTGCCGCTGATTTTCGCGCCAGGGAACCACGATCAGGATTACAATCCGATCCCCGGGATGATGACGAACCTTACGAGGGCGGGAATGACGCCGGGCTGGTATTCCAACTATCCAAATTACGGGGCTGGATGGAGCATGGGATTTCAAAACCCGACGAACCTGTTGGGGAGCTATCTGCTAATCACGAACGGGACGCAGCCTTACCTGTTGGGATGCACGGCCTGGCTGGCAGATATTACCAACCTGACCTGGATTTCCAACGTGTTCCAGACTTACAGCAACATCCCGGCGATATATCTTCAGCACATATTTGTGGGGCAGCGCGGAGACGGGAGAATATCCTCATGGTCGGACCCGTGGGGACTGGAGCGGTCGGGACTGGCGCGCAAATATTACAGCCCGACGTATTTGCTGACAAACTGGATACAAGGGACCGGGAACATATTTTGGGTGGCGAGCGGACATGAGCCAAACGACGCGAACGCGGCGCAATTCTGGCTGCCCGCGGCAGACGGTCACGTGCAGACATTCACATTGACGGATTTTCAGAATTACTGCCTGAACGGCACCGGGCACCAGGGCAGCAATTACATGCAGTTGGTAACGCTCAACCCGGCGCAGAACACGGCCACGGTTTTCACCTTTTCCCCGACCTTTACAAACAACCCGCTGATTTACAGCAACACCGCTTTCACCTTCCCCCTTTCCGGCTCCATGCTGCCCCCGCTCACGCCTTGGCAGCAGGCGCAACAGGGTTCGGCAGCGCAAGGGGGACTGGCGGTTTATGCAAATTTTGACGGCGGAACTCCCTTGACGGACCTAAGCCCGTACTCCGCAAGGATGACCGGGAGCAACCTTGTTTATACAGCCACCGAGCTGGGCATGAGCGCGTCTTTTTCGAACGCGGACACCACGGTAACCGGGGCTTATGTTGGGCCGCAGTTGGGTGGCAGCTTGTACGCGGACATGGAACTGGACCAGTTTTCCGGCTTGAACCAAGTCACGCTCTCCTGCTGGCTCAAGACGACCAATCAGGCATGGGGCGCGGGACCCCACGCCTTGCTGGGCAAATTCAACAGCGGCACGGATGGCGATTTTCAACTTTACGTCACGCCCCAGTCGCTCCTGAGATTTTCCATCGTAAATGCCAGCAAGACGAGGGTGGATTTGGATGTCAACGCCCCCGCATTTGATGATGGCGGCTGGCATCATTTTTGCGGAGTATATGACGGGACGAACATGTATTCCTATTTCGACGGCGCGGTTGTGGGCGAGATTGCGCAGACTGGGGCGATCCAGTCCACGGCGCACGCGGTGGGGATAGGAAACAACGACACGCAAAGCGGGTTTAGTTGGCGGGGCTACCTGGATGAGGTGAAAATCCTCACGACGGCCTGGACTGCGGACCAAGTGTCGAACGAATACCAGCGGGTGGAGCTGGGATTGCAACCCGTCGGCCCGCTGTTGCCGGTCTTGACCAATTCACCCGCCCTAACAGGCTTGCTCGCTTCCCTCCCGGCAACCGCCGACACCAATGCGCCGCCGCTCTTCACTGCCTCCTTGAGCACCAACAGCGTTCTGATCTATCCGGCGTGGGCCTCGAACTATGTCATAGAGTTCAGCCCCGCGCTGGGGCCGGGTTCCTGGTCGCAATTGGATGCCGCAGTGTATCTGTTCAGCAATTATTTTGTAGTGGGGCTGCCGCAGAGCTTCTCGAACATGTTCTTCCGTCTGAGATATTAGGACCCCCTTGTCATTAGTCATCGTATCGTGCCGGATAATTATCCTTGCATTTGTAGGGGATTACCTCACAATCCATTTCAAAATTACTCAGAAGAAGTGAATGGCTCGTCCCCAAAAAGCGAGAAGTCGGCATCGGATTGCTCTGCAAACGCGGGTGTTGTTTCGCCTTCGCAAGCAGGGATGCCGGGGTCTGGAAGCGGTGCCGTGCCCTTGAAGCAGCCGGGCGGGGGTGAAAAGGGGGGCATGTTTCCCGTTCACCCACTGCTGTTTGGGTGCTTGTTCGTGCTGATGGGGCTGAAACAACTGCTGCCCTACGCCACGGCAGGAGAGTTCATCTGGGATTTGCTGGTCGTTTCGGCATGCATCGCCGCGCTTGAACTCCTCTTTGCCTGTTTTTTTCGCGAGCGGCACAAAGCCGGCGCTGCCACGAGCCTGTGCGTGATCTTTTTTTGCTTTTTTGGGGATTTCAAGGGGTTGTGCGAAGGGTGGTTTTTGCAGTCAAGATGGCCGTTGCTGGCGAGCGCGCGGTGGGTGTTTCCGCCAGTGACGATACTGTTTCTCGCTCTCTTTTTCGGCTTGGTCCGCTCGAAGGGGGGTTTTCGCACATCGGGCAAGTTCCTGAACGCACTGAGCGGGGTGCTGGTGGCGTTTAGTGTTGCGCAAGCGGCGTGGGTGCCGCCGGGCATTGCGACCGACGACAAACCGCGCGACCACACGCCGCTCCGCGTCGGGGCAAACCCGCCGGATATCTATTACATACTGACCGATGCCTACACGAGCCAGGAGAGCCTGGGCAAATACTGGCAGTATGACAATTCGCCGTTCGTGAATTACCTGACGCAACAGGGCTTCCGTGTGTTGGCGAACGCGCGCGGCAACGGCACCTTCACGCCGCGATGCCTGTCCATTTCCTTGGGTATGGATTATCCGCCGGAACCTGGGAACCTGAACCTGGCAGCGCAGACGGCATATTATGGGCGGCTAATTGAGAACGCGGAAGCTCCGGCGCGGCTTAAAGCATCCGGTTATGAGGTGAGGGCGCTTTCCCTTTTTCCGACAGCGGGACAGCCGCGGCAATATTACTTTCCGAAAATATCCCCCGAAACCTTGGCGGCCCTGCTTTGGAACAAGACGCCGATGGGCTACTTTACGGCCTACCTGACCCGGGCCACTCTGGGAGATACCAACCTAAAGATACTGGACTCGCTTCCCGCGATAGCCGCGGAAAGGACGGGCCGTCCGAAATTTGTGTATGCGCATCTAATGATGCCACATGCGCCGTACTTGTTCGACCGGGAGGGGCATCGCATCCGGCGTGGCATGGGGATGGATGACCAGTCGCCGGCCCTCTATTTGGGGCAGTTGATCTACGAAAACAAGCTGCTGACCAACGCCGTAGCCGGAATATTGAAGAATTCGCAAGCGCCGCCGATCATCATTGTGCAGGGGGATCACGGCTATCGCAGTCTGGCCGCACCGAACCAGAAGGAAGAAGCCACGACCATTCTGAACGCGCTCTATATGCCCGGCTCCAAAGCGGACTGGGTTTACCCGGGGATGACGCCGGCGAACACATTCCGGATGATCTTCAACCATTATTTTGACGGGGGATACCCGTATGTGGCGGACGTCACTCCGAACACAATATCCCCGTTTGTCAGCGATTCGCAGGGGAAATAAGGGCGCTTTCAGTCGCTACGCGTTGCGCTGGTTGCGCATCAAGTAGAGCACGCGCGGGGAATCTTGAAGGGGCGCGGAACGCTGGATGGCGAACCCCCGGCTGAATTCCCGCTCAAAATTCTCGCGTGTGTAGCCGGGGAAAATATCCTCGCGCACCCGCAGCAGCTTCCGGGCGTTGGGGTCCTCTTTGGGCACGAATTCCACGGCAAGCCACGGCCCGAGGCGTCCGAAAAAATCCCGGATTCGCTCCAGAGGCAGATTATTGGCGATGGCCAGATGATGCACCAGACCGAGGGCCAGGGTCATGTCGGGCGGCCGCCGTTCCAGCCAGCTCAGGCGCTCGCGATGTTCCCAGCCCAGCGCGGGGCTGGGATTGGTGAGGTCCATCCACAAGGGAAGCAGGCGGCGGCCGCCTTCCTTGCGCGTTTGCAAATAATTGATCTCGACGCAATCTGAATCCGCGTCGAAGGAAACTGTTTCCGCCCCGGCGTCCGCGGCCAGACGGCTGAATAGGCCGGTGTTGGCCCCCAAATCCCACACTGAGCGGGGTTGGACGGACTTGAGGAACTCCGCGACGACTTGTTGCTTGTGTTCCACATATTTTCCGCCGGTGACGGAACTGGCATAATAGGTCGCCCAGGCCGTTTTCGGGGGCTGCCAGCGCAGTTTTTTCACCGCCGCTTCCAAGCCGGCGACCAGGCCTTGCAGGGAGCTGAGGCGGAGCTTTCCCGATCCGGCCTGTGAGGCCGCGCCGGCGCCCGGCGGCAGTTCGCGTTGTTCATTGGCGGCGTGCCAGTATAAATGCACCAGGAGCCAGAAATTGAGCCGGCCGCGCCACGGCAACAACCGGGTGGCAACGCCCAAGGGTATGCCGTCGAGGTGAATTTGGGACAACCGCCCCAAGCGGGGATCGCAAAGGCTGATCAATGCCAGCGGGGCCAGGAAATGCCGGCAGAACTGGCCGTAGGCGGCCCACGGTTCGAGGCGCAATTTCTCAAACGACAATGTGTCAATCAGCACCGGTTTGCCGTCCAGGAACTGCAGGTTGAAAGCTGGCGCGTCTTTGAGCATCATCCCGTGCGAGAGGGCCGTCTTCTGAATGGCCAGAGTGGCCAGCGCGGCGTCCTTGAGCTGGCTGAAACACCATTCATAGGGATAGGAGACATAGGGAAGCTGGCGCGGCCTAAGCACTTTGAACGCCCCGTCGAAACCCTCCGTGGCTATTTCCTCGTGCGGGATTAGAAGTCCGCGCCCGGTCAGTTCTTCATAAAGCCCGGAATCAAAGAGGCATTTGTAGTGCTCTGCATAGGCGGGCTGGACCACGCGCAAGAACTCGCCATCCCTCTCCACCACGAATCCGCTGGGATCCCGGAACGAGGCTCCGGAGACTTTCATCCGCTCCGAGATCATTTGGCGACACTTATGACCTTGGACTTGTCAGCGGCAGTTTTCGACGCCGAAACAGGGGGCGTGGATTTTTTGAAGCAAGAGGCGATTTTTCGCCTGATGGTGGAAAAGAAGAAACAGAATGTCGTCAGCCCGGCGATCAGCATCTGGAAATAATAACTGCCGCTGCCCGGGTCCACATACATCGCCAGCATCGTTCGGAGAACGATTCCGGCCTGAACAACTTCGTTATGCTGGCAAATATGCATCATTGTCACCTTGGCGATGTGCAAGGAGGAGATTATGCGAACGGCAGGCCTGTGGCAAGAGGAATCTTTCTCAGAGAAATCTGTCTCAAATTTGCGGCGGGTCGGGAGCCTGGGCCAGGGGCAGCGACACGCGCACCAGACCGGACTCCCCGCTCCGGGGCGGGGGGATTTCCATCTTGCCGCGGTGGGTCTGGATGATTTTATTGGTGACAGTCAGTCCGAGGCCCAGGCCGACGTTGCGCGTGGTGAAGAAGGGACGGGCGGCCTTGTCCGCCGCCTCGGCGCTGAATCCCGCTCCGCTGTCCTGCACCTCAATGCGCGCCCAGCGCGCGCCGGCGGCGTCGGTCTCGGACCTGGACCGGACGCGGACCTGGCAGGATTGGGTGTTGGCCTGCAGGGCGTTTAGAATGATTTCCGCGAAGGCGTGCTGGAGGCCGGCGCGGTCACACGGCACGGCGAGCGTTTCGTTGGATTCGAAATGCAACAGAACCGTGCTGGAGGGATGATAGGAGCGGGCTTCGCGGAATGCTTCTTCGATGAGTTGTTTGACCGGCACGGACTCGACGCGTTCCATGCGGTCGCGCGCCAGGTAGCGCATCTGGCCGACAAGGCGGGAGACGCGTTTGACGCCTTCCTGCAAGGCGTCCGCGAGGGACTGCTGGAAGTCCAGGTCTTCGATGCGCTCCTTGAAGAGTTGCTGGTGGGTGGAAATGGGCAGCACGGCGTTGCCGATTTCATGGGCGAGCCGTTCGGCCATTTCCTGAACCAGACGCAAATTGGCGGTCTCGACTTCCAGTTCGCGCAGACGGTCGGACTGGCTGCAATCTTCGATGGCCAGCAGGACCGCGTCGGGGGCCGCGGAGTTGCGCTTTTTGAAGGGGGTGGCGGTGATGAGGTAGTGCTTTTCCGGCGAGCCAGGAGGCTGATAGCGGCAGGGGGGTGGCGCCGCGCCGGATTTAAGGACCTCGAAGACGCGGCTGCCGATGGCCTGGGGCAGGTCGCTGAATTCGAGGGTGGCGGGCGGGCGACCCTCGCGCGGGAAGCAGTTGCGGGCCATCTGGTTGGCATGGAGCACGGTCAGGTCGCGACCCACCACCACGCACCCGCTGCTCAATTGTTGCAGGATGTCGGACATCATGTCGTGATTGGAGGCGATCTGGTCGTGCAACCAGATATTCTTGACAGATTGGCCGAGCTGTTCGAGGAGGTGAAAGACCAGTTGCAATTCCTCTTGGGTGAGGCTTTCGCCGGTGACCCGGCCGTCAAAGACCGCCAAGCCGACGAGGGATTCGCGATCCAGGACCGGGATGGCGGCCTGGGCGCTCAACAAATCGAACTCCTTGAGCATGAGCGGGTCACGCTCCGCCTCGGGGCTGTCACGCCGCAGGATGCGGCCGTGGCGGAAAAGATGCCCGCCAATGCCGGATTCGAGGGATAATTGGAAATGTTCGAGGAGGCCCGGAGTCAGGCCGATGGCGCAGGCGGGTCGCAACTGGCGGCCGCCGCCGGCCAGTTCGAGAGTGCCCGCCAGCGCGCCTGGGGGCTGACGGAGGAAAATGGCCGCACGGTTGACGCCTATGATCTTCCGCAGGGAAAGGAGGAACTCCTTGAGGAGCGATTCGGCATTGAGATTGTGGAGCAGGATGGAGGAATAATTGCGCAGCAGATCGAGGGAGGGGGCTGGGATGATGCCCGGCCCGGCGGCGGGTCTCTCGAACGCGCTGGGGAACGGGCGGGGATGTTCCGGCGCGGGCTTGCCGGCCAGCACACGGGCGAGCACCGAATTGAGCAAGCGCGCGCGCAACGGCTTGGCCAGGACCTGGCTTACGCCGAGGACGTAAGCCTCCTCTTCCCATTCCAAGCCGGGGGCGTCCGCATAAAGGATCAAGGGACAATGTGGGAGAATGTGGCGGAGACGCTCCAGGAACCGGATCGGCTTGACCATTGTCAAATCAACCTCGCAAATGCAGGCGTCAATGCAGCCGGCGGAGAGCCTCAATTCGTCGTCGTTTAATTCGCTCTGGCCGAGGACGCGGTAGAGGGAGGGATCCAAGGCGGCGCGGACGGCGGCGGCGAGGGGGGATTGGGGAGCAATGACGAGGACGGTGTTCATGCCGGGACCGCCTCCTCGCGGGATTCGACCACCACGCGCAGGCCGCTCTGGGCGGGACGGAGTTTGTTGGGCAAATCAACCTGGACGGTGGCCCCTTTGCGCTCCTGGCTGGCAATGCTCAGGGTGCCCCCGTGCAAATGGACAATTTTCCGCGCAATGGCCAGGCCTAGGCCGAAGCCGCGGCGGCCGTCCCCGGTGTTTTTGGTGGTGAAGTAAGGAGTGAACACGCGCTGCAAATTCTCCGCGCTGATGCCTTCGCCGTGGTCCACGATCTTGAGCCGGTGCCAGTCGCGGCTCAACTCGGTCTTGGGCAGCGGGACAAGCAGGACTTCAATCCGGCCCCCTTGATGCGAGGCGTCCACCGCGTTGGACAGGAGGTTGCAGAGGAGGCGCTTGATCAGGACGGCGTCCATTTCCATCACCACGTCGGCGCTGCTGTCGAACCGGATTTCGATTTCCTTGGCTGCGGCCGCCGGTTCGACCAGGGTGATGGCGTCACGAATGGCGGCATTGAGCAGGCCGGGGGAAACTTTCAATTGGGAGGCGCGGGAAAAGAAGAGGGCTTCGTTGACGTAGGTGCGGACGGTCTCCAAATTGCGCAGGCCGACGGGGAGCAGCTCGTCAATGGTCGCCTGGTTGAGGGTGGATTCCCGCATGAGTTGCATAAGGGTTTGGACCGGCGTCAACAAATTATTCAGGTCGTGCGCCAGGCCTCGCGACATGCGGCCCAGCAAGTCCTGCTCGTGGACGACCTGCAACTGGTGGCGCAGGCGGATTTGATTGAGCAGCAGACCCAGGCTGGAAGACAGCTCGGCCAGCAGGCGGAGATCGTGCGGAGTGAACAGGTCGCCGCTGGTCTTGGCCCCGAGCAACATGAACCCCACGAGGTCGTTTCCCGAAAAGAACGGGAAACAAAACTCCGGCTCGAAGACGAGCAACTGCTGGCGCGCATCCCGCTGCAACAACGATTCCCGGTTCGTCTCATAGAGTGGATTGCACGACAGATACTTCACGCGAGTCCGCTGGAAATAGCGGAAGACCGGCGATTCGATCTGCCAGTCTGGCAGGGAGGTTTCGGTCCGTTGCGGATAAGAGTGGAACAGGGCGAAGCCGCGCGTGGCTTCGTCCATGAGGACGATCTGGTAACAGCGCACGCGGACGGTGATGGCCAGGAGGTCGTTGACCTCCTGCATGGCCAGTTGCGGGTCGGGGAACGAGCGGATGGTTTCGATCACGCTCTGTACGCGGGCGTGGTATTCAAAGCGGTCGCCCAGGATCTTCCGTTCCAGCTTGTCGGTCCCCTTTCCGAAGAACTGCGGGAAAAAGAAGGAGGTCGCCAGCGCGCTGGCGAGCAGCGCCACGGCTGCGGCGGCAAACGACACATGGTACTTGCCCTCGGGCGCGAAGAGGGAAATCACCAGCAGCAAGGTCAACCCCGTCAGCATCATGAAGAGCAGCCGGACGAATTGGGCCGCGAACCGGCTCATCGTCACATGGATGTCCAGGAGCCGGTGCTGGAGCACGCTGTAGCCGATAACAACCACATAAAACAGCGCCGACAAACTCCCCAGCGGATAAAAGGGGATGCCCGTCCCCGGATAAGTGTCAAAGCCGAGGATGGGCAGGATATCGTTGGTCCCAAAAACCCACATTCCCAGAATGGCGAGCAGCATCGCCCGCAACCGCGTCCGCTGCGTCGGCGGGCAGGTCTTTTGTTTCTGGTACAGCATCACCAGCCCGGTGCCGGTCAGCACAAGATAAAAGACCCCGTCCACATTGAACAACGGACCGGGCACCGACCAATAGCCCGCGTCGTTGACCCACCGCACCCCCGTAATAAAGTAGTTAAAAAACAGGCCCACGGCGAATCCGCAGTGGATCAGGTACAGAAGCGGCATGACCCACCGGCTGGTGCGGATGCCCGACACGATGATGCATAAGTGAAACAGCGTCATCGGCATGAAAATCACCCCCAGTTGGAGAACCTTCGCCCAGAAAAACGCCGTCGAGTAGTCGCTATGCTGGCTGAGATGAAACACTCCCAGATTCCACAGCGTCACTGGAATGCTCCAGAGAACATAGACGCGGTGCAGCCGGGACCGGTAATCGTGCCCCAGCACGAAGAGGGTCAGCGCCAGGTTGAGCAGCGTCGCCATCAGCGCGGTGAACTTTAGGACATCGAGTAATTCCACAATCGTCTCACATTTTCTTCAGCACCAAGCAAGCATAACGCCCGCCAAATCCCGCGTTGAGATTTACAGCCACCCGCACCGGGTAGGAACGCGCCTGGCCGCGCACATAATCCAGATCACAGGCGTCGTCCGGGTCCTCCAGATTGATCGTGGGCGGAATTTCCTGCCTAGCCAGGGTCAAGGCGGTGATCACCGTTTCAATGGCTCCCGAGGCCCCCATCAAGTGGCCGGTCACCGGCTTGGTGGCGCTGATGGCCAGATGGCGGGCATGGTCCTTGAACACTTGTTTAATGGCCTGGGTTTCAACCGGGTCATTCAAGGGCGTCGCCGAGCCGTGGGCATTGATGTAGTCCACCTCGGCCGGGTTGACGCGCGCGTTACGGAGGGCCTTTTCCAAGGCCCATCGGTAGCCAAAGCCTTCCGGGTGCGGATCGGTGGGATGATAGGCTTCCGAGCTTCGGCCGTGCCCTGCAATTTCGGCGTAAATGCGCGCTCCCCTCCCCAGGGCGTGGGAAAGCTCCTCCAAAACCAGGAACGCCGCCCCTTCTCCCAGCACAAAGCCGTCGCGCGACTTGTCAAATGGCCGCATCGCCCGCGCCGGGTCGCCCCCCAGCTCCGACATCGCACGAACCCGGCAAAAGCTCATGTGCATCAACTCGATCATCTCCTCCGAACCGCCCGCGACGGCCACGTCCGAGTCATCGGACCTGATCAGATGGGCGGCATAGCCGATGGCGTCGTTGCCGGAGGCGCAACCTGAGCAATAAGTAATGGCATTGCCATGGATGCCCAAGTGGAGGCTGATGGTGCTGCTGCCTTCGCCGCAATAACCGCCGACGACATCATAGGGATGCAGCGCGCGGTAGCTATGCGTGTCTGATGCGTGGTAGCTGTCGCGAAGGTTGATGACGCAGACGGCCCCGCTGATGGTCGTACCCTCCACGACGCTCGTCCGATCCGGCTTCAACTTCGCAATTTCAATCCCGGAATCCTTCACCGCCAGACTGGCGGCGGCCACGCCGTATTGAACGGTCAACTCATAATGCTTGAACTTCTTGGCGTTGGCGTACCTGGCAATATCGAACCCCTTGACCTCGGCGCCGACCTTGACGGGCAGTTTGCTGGCGTCGAACCGTCCGATGGGCGCCGCCGCGCTGATGCCGCCGCGGACGTTTTCCCAGAGGTGGGCAAGGTCGTGCCCGCTGGGGGATATGACACCCATCCCTGTAACCACGACCCGCCGATGTGTGCAGTCAAGGCTCATTTGGTTTATGGCGTGGCGTGCCAAAATTAGACCTCTTTCTACCACGCCGGCCGGGAACACACAACTGAATTATTCACATTTTATTCACAACTTGACAGGTTGTCGGAAAATCCGGCGTGGAGATCGTTCCAACCGCTGGCAAGGGGGGGAAGGCGGTGGAAATAAATAAAGGTGGCAAGATGCCGCCGGGATTTTGCCGCCCAGCGAGGCGTGAACGAGGCGCATATCCCGGCGATCTGCAACGAGTGAGCAACGAAGCTGGGCGGCAAAAGTACAAGGCAGGTTGCCACCTTTATTTGTTTCCACCGCCTAAGCAGGCCCTAAATGTCGTACATCCTGCCGCTGCCTGCGCGCTGTTCCGCCAGATCCGCGAACGTGATTGAATTGGCCGTTTGGGTGACGACCTCGCGCAACCGCCCCCAAGCCTCGCGCAATTCCGGCGGATTTTGACGGCTGTTCAATCCCGGCGCATCGAAAACATCCCCCTCCACGCAACGCAATACGTCCCCCAGGGTGATCTTGTCCGGGGGGCGCGCGAGCAAATATCCCCCCTCATTCCCGCGCCGGCTTTTCACAATTCGACCCGACTTCAGCTCAATCAGTATTTGCGCCAAGAAATTGGGTGGAATCCCCTCCGACGACGCCATTTCGTCCACGGTTCGCGTCTGGCCCTCGGCGTGGTGCTGCGCGAGCCAAAGCACCGCCCGCGCCGCGTAATCGCTTTTCACAGAGAATTTCACCCCGGCAGGCTAGAGGTTTGACGCCGGCGACACAACAAAAACAACAAGGAGGGAGCCGGCGGGACGGCCGTCCTTTGCATTGACTTGGAAGGCGGCAGGGTTCATATTGCGCTAATGAGCTTTGACATATCACCGCTGCTGGATCAATGGGACTATCAGCCCGGCCAGCTTGTGGTGCGGAAATTCGTCGGGAGGGACGGCGTGGAGAAAATCCAGCTTCGTGTGGACCTGGGTCTCTTGCAAATGAACGCCCAGGGCCGTCCTGACGGCAAACACCCCCATGGCCGGGAATCGCTGCTGGAGTATTACCAGACGCAAATGGAAAAATTCCAGGAGGAGCGCCGCGGAGATGAGAAGAGTTTCCGCCTGACGCCGGAGGATTGCGGGCGGCTCCAGCAGGAGGCGCTCCAGTATCATCACCGTTACATCTGCCTGTTTCAATTGGAGGAGTTCGACGCCGTTCTGCGCGACACGGAGCGAAATCTCAAGGTGTTCGACTTCGTGCAGGAACACGCCGGCACGGAAGAGATGGCCTGGGCGCTGCAACAGTTTCGCCCGCAACTTTTGATGATGCGCATTCGCGCCCGCGGCGCCATCGCCCTGAAGGCCAACCGCTACACTCACGTGGTCAAATTGGTGGAAAACGGCGTGGAGGAATTGCGCCAGTTTTACCGCGAACACGACCGCATGGACTTGATGGAGCAGAGCGGCGAGATTCAATCGCTGGAAATCTGGCTTCAGGAAATCCAAGCCAAGCGGCCCCTCACCCCGCGCGAACGCCTGGAAAGCGCCCTCAACGAAGCCGTGAAGAACGAGGACTACGAAAAAGCCGCCCAAGTGCGCGACGCCCTGCGCCATCTTAAGAGCGAGCCGGGCTGATTCCAATTCGCGAGCTTCAACGGTTGCGCGGACGGAACGTGACGCGAAAATCCCTGGCGGTGGGCGTCGGGCTGGCAATGATGATCGGATGGGTTTCGCGCGCAAGCAGCAGGCAGGGCGGTTGATCCATCGAAATCCCCAGCGATTGGCCGTCCTTGTCCAGCCAGTCAACCTGATAAACCACAGTGACCGCCGAAGAGCCGAGGTTCTCCACGTCCATCTGAAATTGCAGATAACCCTGAGTTGAGGGGGTGACGCGAACCTGGTTGATTTGCAAAATCCCGCGCAGCGCCGCATCCACCGTCACTCGCTTGTCGGGGTTCTTTGCCCCTGGCGGCGCGGGTTGGGGCGGAAGCGAAGCCTGTGGTGAAGCCGGCGGTGAAGCTGGGTGTGAGCCGGGAGAAGCGCAGCCGGCCAGCGCCAGCAGCGTCAGGAGCAACAACGCGGATTTCATATTGAGAACAAACTACCCAAACCGCGCTCTGGATTCCATCCGAAAGTGAAACAAATTCCCGGCACGTTCTTGCGAAAAGGAAGAAGGTTGCCGGGTGTGGACACTTCGTTTCTTGCGATTTTTTTAGCCTGCTTATCGGAGAAGAAGTGTCGGAAGCGGATACATTTCGTCGGAAAAAAGTCGTAACTCATTGCGCCAGAGCGGGATATGCATGGCGTTTGGTTGGGTTTTCGGGGATTTCTGTCGGAATCAATTACAAACCGGACTTTTCGGTGGAGTATTGGGAAGGGAAAAGTGCATTCATAACTGGTTGTGTTCACGTGACTTGCGGATAAATCGTCATCGGGACAGAAAATGGCGGATGTGGCACGGGATTTGCGTATATTTCCCCTGAGAGAGACATTGAGCACATGGTAATGAGCCCATGAAGAGGCGGGTTACAAGGGGAAAACTGTAAAGAAGAAGGAAGTCAAAATGCGAAGGCTAATGAGTGTTCTGAGTGTCGGTCTGTTGGGAACTTGCGCCGCTCTTGCACAACAAGATATCGTGAGTTTCACGGGTCTAGGAGGTAATCAAGCAATCAATGGGAACTACACACTGGGTTATGAATTCAGTGTCACCTCACCCATAACGGTGTCCGCTTTGTCGGATTTCGCCAGCGGTGTTGCCTCTGGCGGCACGGCAGTGGGATTGTGGAATGCCAGCGGGACGGAAATTGCGTCCACGGCTGTCACCCCATCGGACTTGCTAACTTCGGACGGGTACTTCCGTTATTCACTCCTGTCCAGCGCAATAACGCTGCAGGATGGCGATTACTTTGTGGGAGCTTACGCGCCAAGCGGCACCGCGTATTCAAGTGGTGTCACAGGCTTGACGGCGGTTTCCGGGGTTTCCTATCTAGGCTCGGACTACAGCCGCGCAAGCGGGTTGCAGGACCCGACGACTCCTGTTTCCAGCTCGCTCTATTTGTTTGGCGGGAATGTTGTTCTGGCATCGGCCGTTTCGTTTGGTGATGCGGATCCCGTTGTTCCAGATGCCGGGTCGGGCATGATGCTCTTGTCCGCGGGCTTGGCGGGCTTGGCTGCCTTCGGTCGCAAGAAGCTGCTCTAATCTGCCGCATATCGCGGATTGCCGATACTTCGTGCCGTTCTGTGGATCCCCACGAACGGCATTTCTCTTTTCCGAAGCCGCAACAGGCCCAACCGACTTTTTGTCAGGCGCTTTGTAAATTAGGAATGTGCATTTAGCCGGGTGAAGTGGTATTGCTGGGGGGTGACTTCAGCAATTATCGTTGCAGCGGGGAGAGGCTCCCGGATGGGAGGGGAGACGGACAAGTTGTTTCTGCCGCTGGCGGGGCGTCCGCTGGTGGCGCATACGTGGCAGCGGTTTGATCGCGCCGGGTGCATCGCGGAAATTGTCCTGGTGGTGCGCGAGGGGCGGCAGAAGGTGTTTGAGGAATTGGCCCGGGAGTGCGGTTTCCAGAAGCCTTTCCGGCTCGTGGCCGGCGGACAGGAACGGCAGGACTCGGTCTGGAATGGATTGGAGAAGCTCTCGCCGGCGACGGAGATTGTCGCCATTCAGGACGCAGCGCGGCCTTGCACGAGCGAGGCGCTGATTGAGGCGACCATCGAGGCGGCCCGAGAGTGCGGCGCGGCGGTGGCAGCCCAGGCGGTCACGGACACAATGAAGCTCTCGGATGACGGGCGTTTCATCGCCCGGCATCTGGACCGCTCGCAGCTTTGGGCGGTGCAGACTCCGCAAACATTTTCAGTCGAGGTGATCCGGCGCGCGCTGGCCAAGGTCCGGGAGCGGAAATTACTGGTGACCGACGACACGGCGGCTTGCGAGTTGATCGGACAGGCCGTCCGGTTAGTCTGTCATGCGGACCCGAATCCTAAGGTGACAAGGCCCGAAGATGTGCCGTGGGTGGAGATGTTGCTCAAGAACCCAAAGGCCGGATAGCGGGTGTGGTGAGCGGGTTGGTGGAAGGATGGATCGGTCGGATCAGACCGATCGGACGGCTGGGAGGAAGGGGACTAACGGGAAGTACGGGCGGCCAGTTGTCTGGCCAGACGCAAGGCGGCGCACATGCTCGAAGGGTCGGCTTTGCCCTGGCCAGCGATGTCGTAGGCGGTGCCGTGATCAGGCGAGGTGCGAATGAACGGCAGGCCCAGGGTCCAATTGACGCCGCTCTCGAAGGCAACCATTTTCAGTGGAGCCAATCCCTGGTCGTGATACATGGCGACGACGACATCGTAATCGCCGCGATAGGCGTAGTGAAACAAGGTGTCGGCGGACAGCGGGCCGGTGACATCGAGGCCGCGTTTTTGAGCCGCTTCCACGACAGGCTTGATGATGGTGATTTCTTCGTCGCCCATTTTGCCGCCTTCCCCGGCGTGAGGGTTGAGGCCGCAAACGGCGATGCGGCAGCGCGGCAGGTCCAGATCGCGGCCGGCCCGGGCGGCGAGAGAAATGACCGCTTCGATGGATTCCGCGCGCAGTTGTTCGGCCACCCGCTTGAGTGGAAGATGGGTGGTGGCTAGGACGACGCGCAACCAGCGATCACGGTCGTCGTGCCCCAGCAACATCATGGCGGTTGCTTTGGCGCCGGCCAACTGAGTGAGAAATTCGGTCTGGCCGATGAACTTGTGCCCCGCGCGCAGAACGGATTCCTTACTCAACGGCGCGGTGACAAGCGCGTCCATCTCGTGGCGCAAACAGCGTCTGGCTCCATCGGTCAGGGAAGCCAGGGCCGCGTCCGCGGCGGCGGAGGAACCGCAGGCCAGATCGGCAGCCAGCGGTTGGTCAAGGGGATTGTGCAAAAAGAAACGTCCGGCCCCGGCGCCGCCGCGGAACGGCTCCAGGGGCAGGTTGATACCCAGCGCGTGGTTGAGGTGCAGTGTGGAGGCGTCGTCGCCGATCAGGAGATATCGGAAGTGGTCCGACGTCGCATCGGCGACAAGGGCCTTAAGAGTGACTTCGGGGCCGATGCCGGTGACATCGCCCAAGGAAATGGCAATCCAACCCTTCATTTTGGCTGAGGGCTAATAAGTATTGATGCGCGATTTGGCTTCCAGGCGTTTGATCCACTGATCTTCGAGGACTTTGCCTCTCTCAACCCTGAGCGTCTGTTCGATTTCGCCTTGAACATCGGACAAGGGTGTGGCGTGGGCCGGACTGACCTCATCCACCATCAGAAGACAATACATGGAGCCGGTGCTCCCTTCGCCGGGAACTTCCACCACTTGGCTGTGTTCGCCTGGCTTGAGGGAAAATGCGACATCGGCGAGTTCTGTGCGGAGAGTCTTGCGGTCCTCCCAGTTGCCGTCGGCGGCCCTCTGGTGTCCAGTCGAGTACACCGTGGCCATCTCGGAGAAGGTGGCGCCCCTGTCAATTTGTCGGAGGATTTCTTCGGACATCTTTCTGGCATCACCGGCCCGGCTTCCGGCGGATTCGGGAATTTGAATCATGCGCAGCTTGACCCTGTCCTCCACTTTGTATTTTTCCAGGTGCTGGGTGTAGTATTCTTGAATCGCGGTGGGAGAAATGACGATCTTCTCGCTGCCGGCATGAAGGTGGAGCAGGTTTTCGACAATGATGTTCTCACGCTGCTGCTTCTTGTAATCTTCGTAAGTCCTGCCTTGGGCCTGAAGGGTCTTGATGAGTTTGTTCCGGTTCCCGCTGAATTTGTTCTTGATTTCCGACTTGATGACTTCCTCGACTGCGTCGTCCACCCAGTTGGTGGTGTATTCGCCCCTGGCAAAATCATCTAGGATCAGCTTGCTCCGCTCCATTGACTCCAACTCGTCCTTCTGAAGCTGGCGCAGCTGTGTGGGGAAGTTGCTCGAGCCAAAATCCGGCGGGATGTCGTTCATAATCTGATCCCGAACCTGGAGATAGGTGATGACGGAATTATTCACCGTCGCGGCGATGCCGTCCAGGAAACCGGAGGGCTGCGCCGCGCAGGAGGCGGCGAAAAGCGTGCCGGCCGCGAGAATCCAAAGGCATCTGAGGTGTTTCATTAGCGTGGCGCGAGTTTAGGCAAGGAAGGCGGAAAGTCAAGGTGGAACTGAGGCGGAATTGACTGAGGGTATTCCGATTTTCCACGATCAGCCACCTCGCACCGGCCTGGAAGGAAGGCCGGTAGTGTCAAGTGACCAGATGCCATGCTCTGCAAATTGGCCGCTCGATTTCGCGGTTTGGCGAAGTCGGGCCAAAAACGAACTTGCCAAGCGGCTGGAGCGAATGATATGGTGAGGGAGAAATCAGCGGGTGTGGTTCAATGGTAGAATGTGGGCTTCCCAAGCCCGAGACGAGGGTTCGATTCCCTTCACCCGCTCCAATCTCGAGTCCATGCGGGCCGGGTTGGTTCTTGCGGAGCGCGGGGGCGTTGGTAGAATGGATGGGGGCCGGCCCCATAGCTCAAACGGATAGAGCACGAGTTTCCTAAACTTGTGATCCAGGTTCAATTCCTGGTGGGGTCACCATTGCGCCGAAAGGAAAAGGCTTGCGGGATCGATGGGGGTTGTTACACTAACGCCACATTTGAGCCGCCTTGAAGGTGGCTTTATTTTTTTAGCATAGTCAAATCTGTGAAAATTTTTTGCGGCACGTCAAATATCCCGCTGGCGAAAAGCATCACCACCTCCATCGGCATGGAGCTGGGCAAGTGTTCTGTCACCGCCTTTCCCGATGGCGAGACGTTCGTCAAGATCGAGGAGAATGTCCGGGGGGAAGATGTGTATATTGTGCAGTCCACCAGCCCGCCAACGAACCATTACCTGATGGAGATGTTCATCATGATGGACGCGGTGAGGCGGGCGAGCGCGTCGCGGATCACGGCGGTGCTGCCTTTTTACGGATATGCGAGGCAGGACCGGAAGGACCAGCCGCGGGTGCCGATCACGGCGAAGCTGGTGGCGAACCTGCTGGTAGCCGCGGGGGCCAACCGGATTCTGACGATGGACTTGCACGCGCAGCAAATCCAGGGGTTTTTCGACATCCCAGTGGATCATCTTTATGCCGCGCCGGTGATGTATGAGTATTTGAAGAAGCTGCGGATTCCGAATTTGGTGGTGGTCAGCCCGGACGTGGGGGGATTGAAGATGGCGCACGCGTATTCGCAGGTGCTGGAAGCGGGGCTGGCGATCGTGGCCAAACGGCGGAAGAACGCCCACGAGACTGAGGCGATAGCGGTCATCGGCGAAATCCGCGGGCGCAACGTGCTGCTGGTGGATGACTTGACGGAAACCGCCTCGACGCTCGTCAACGCGGCGACGCTGCTGAAGAAGAAAGGGGCCAAAAAGATCATCGCCTGCGTGTCGCACGCGATTTTGAACGAGATCGGGATCGCGAGGCTGCGAAATTCTTGCATTGACGAATTGATAACGACTGATACTGTCCTACGCCCGGCGATAAAGGGATTGAACATAACGACGCTGTCGGTGGCGGGGTTGCTGGGAGAGGCGATCAAGCGAATTAACTGCAATTCGTCGGTAACATCGCTGTTTGAATTCAAGGGCGGACGGACGAGTTAGGCGGAGGGAAAGGACAGGGATGAGTCATGGAATAAGTGAGTCGGTGAAATGGTGAGTAAAGTTGGGCTGGCGCTGGCCGGCGAAGTAGTATAATATGGAATTTTGACACATGAAATCTGTTGCTTTAAATGCGTTTCCGCGCACGTTGGGCCGGCGGGCCGGTTCCAAATCCTTGCGCGCGTCCGGTCGCGTCCCCGCGGTCATCTACGGGAAACTCAACCCGCCCCAGAACTTGGAGATCAAGCTCCTGGACATCCGGGATGTCGTCCATGGCGCCGCGTCCGAAAACGTGCTGCTGAACCTGACAGTGGAGGGGGATCCCAAGCCCAAACGGCTGGCGATCGTCCAGGACATCCAGCATCACGTTCTCTCCAACCAGGTGCTGCATATTGATTTGCACGAGGTCGCCGAGAACGAAAAGGTCACGCTCCTGGTGCCCGTCGAGGGTCTGGGCGAAGCCGCGGGCGTGAAGGCCGGCGGAACGCTGGAACACGTGCTGTTCAAACTGAAAGTACGCGCCCTGCCGAAGGATTTGCCGGAGAACTTGGTGGTGGATGTGAGCCTTCTGGAAATCGGCCAGGCCATTCACATCGGCGACATCAAGCCGCCGGCCGGAGTTGAAATTCTGGGCGACAAGCACATTTCCGTCCTGTCCGTCGCCGCGCCGATCTCGGAGGCGGAGGAAGCCGCCGCGCTGGAAGCCGCGACCGCGCCTGTTGGCGAAGTGGAGATGATCAAGGAGAAGAAGGAAGAGGGCGAGGAAGGGGAAGCCGCAGTGGAGGAGAAGGGCGGCAAACCGGGCGAGAAGGCCGCCACCAAGCCGGGGGAGAAGGTTGCTCTCAAACCTGGCGAGAAAGCCGCCGCGGCCAAGCCGGGCGAAAAAGGCGCCGCCAAGCCGGGGGAGAAGGCCGCTGCCGCCGCTCCCGAAAAGGGAGAGAAGAAGGGCGGGAAGCCAGAGCGAAAGAAGTAAGCAAATTGGTGGCGCAACAAATTGCGACGCTCATCGAGCGCCGCTGCAAGCGCGCGCCGCATGGACAATTTATATCTTATCGCGGGATTGGGGAATCCCGGCCGGGAATACGCCGGCACCCGGCACAACATCGGGTTCATGCTCGTGGCGCAGCTGGTGTCGCGCTGGCGGGGTTCGTGGGTGGTGGAGAGGAAGTTTCGTTCGCGCGTGGCGCGTCTTGAACGGGGTGAGAATCGGATTATCCTGTGCCAGCCGCAGACGTTTATGAACGCGAGCGGGGAGGCGGTGGGCGTGTTGCGCGGGTTCTATCGCGTGGCTGCCGCGCAAATGCTCGTGGTGGTGGATGACGCGGATTTGGCGTTGGGGCAAATCCGGCTGCGGGGTGAAGGGAGCAGCGGCGGGCATCATGGATTGGAATCGGTGGAGGCGCAGTTGGGGACGCGGGAGTATCCGCGGCTGCGGTTGGGAATCGGGCGGCGGGAAGAGGACGGGCGGCAGATCAGCAATTATGTGCTGGGCCAGTTTGCCGCCGCCGAACGCCCGGCCGTGGAAGAAGTATTGGACCGCGCCTGCCGGCAGGTGGAATGCTGGCTGGACGCGGGAATGAAGCAAGCAATGAATAATTTTAATGGGGCCGCGCCGGCCCCGCTGCCAAAAGGAAAATAGTGAAACGTTACGAAGGATTGTTTATATTGAACAGCGCCGCGCGCGAAGAAGCGCTGAAGGAAACGATTGACAAAATTTCCGCTGAGATCACCGCGGCGGGGGGCAAGGTCGAGACCATTCAAAAGATGGACAAGAAGACCTTCACCCGCGTGGCCGACCGCAAGCACAGTTCCGGCTTCTACGTCAACATTGTGTTCGAGAGCGACCCTGCCGGGGTGGCCAAGCTGCGGCACCGCTTTGTCAACAACGAGGAGATTTTCCGCGTCCTCTTCACCAAGGCCGCCGCGCCCAAGCCGGCGGCGGCAATCCCGGTGGCGGCGTAGGGCGGCTGGAGGTGTTATGGCCAACTTCAACAAAGTCATCATCGCGGGAAACCTGACGCGCGATCCGGAACTGCGTTACACGCCAAAGGGAACGGCAGTGGCGAAGTTTGGCGTGGCCATCAACCGCTCGTGGAAAAGCGAAACCGGGGAAAAGAAGGAGGAAGTGATCTTCGTGGACGTTGACGCTTGGGAACGGCAGGCCGAGGTCATCGCCCAGTACTTTCGCAAAGGCAGGCCGATTTTGGTGGAGGGCCGCCTCCAACTGGACACTTGGGAAGATAAGAACACCCACGAGAAAAAATCCAAACTCAAGGTCAGGCTGGAAACTTTTTCATTTCTTGATACCAAAGGCCCCGATGCCGACGCGGGCGGAGGCGGAGTGCCTTCCGGCGAACCCGTTCGCCGGCCCGCAGCCCCGGCCAAACCAACTGCCTCTCCCGCCGCCGCAGCAAGCCCGCCGGATAATGGCGAACCGCCGCCCGAAGAAGACGACGTGCCCTTTTAACACATTTACCCGGAACCATGGGTTGTTGCCCTGGCGTCCGGTCTCAAACCCCCGATCCATTTATGGCAAAAACCGAAGTTATCCTCATCCAAAACATTGTCGGCCTGGGCGGAGAATCCGACCAGGTCAAGGTCGCCGCCGGCTACGCGCGCAATTACTTGATTCCCCAGGGCTTGGCCGTGCCTTTGAGCGCGACCAACAAGAAGCGCATTGAATCGCTCAAGCACCGGCGCGGGGAGCGCGAGGCCCACGAGTTCAGCACCATGACCGAGCTGTCCAAGAGCGTGTCCAATCTCATCGCCGTCATTGCGGTCAAGACGGGCGAGGACGGCAAGATGTTCGGCACGGTGACGGCGGGGATGATTGCAGACCAGTTGAAGACGCAGTTCGACATCGTGCTGGAGAAGAGGAAGATTTATGTGGAACACCCGATCAAGGCCTTGGGCGAGCATACTGTCGAGCTTCGCCTTCACGCGCAAGTGACCGCGCCCTTGAAAGTGCGCGTCGAGAGCACGACGCCAGTGGCCGCGCCCGCCGCGGCGCCGCATGCCGCTCCCGGTGAAGGCAAGGAATCGCGCGCCCGGACCGAATCGCGCGGGCATCGCCGCGCTGAAACCGTCCGCAGCGAGGGAACCGCCGCCCCTGAATCGGCCGAGGCCGGCGCCCGTCCCGAAAGGAAGCCGCGCGCTCCCAAGGCAGAAAAGCCGGAGAAGACCGACAAGCCCGAAAAGCCGGAAAAACCCGCGAAAGCGGAAAAGTCCGAGAAACCCCAGAAGGGGGAGAAGGCCGAAGGTTCAGGGAAGAAGGCGGAGTAGGTCTTCGGCTACGATTTGCGGGGGATTGGGCCGTAATGGAACCCCGTATCGTCCTCATATCCCACTGGCACGTGCCTGTCCACTGCCGCCCGCATTTTTGAGGACAAGCCCGCCGAAGGCGGGCCTCTGCGATAATGGGCCGGCCCGGAATCAACGCTGCGCGATGTAGCTCTGCTCTTTGGGACGCGCTCTCTCATACGACCGGACGTTTAAGGTGGACGATTTCATAAACGCGTCATAATAGGCATCAATCTCGTAATGTGCCAACTTTATTTTGTGCTACGGAGAACAAAATAGGGTTTGATGTAAAAGAAATCCCCGTCTCAACCCATGATGGATTGCGGATTAAGGACCTGTAGGCGCGGGCGCGGGGTTGTTGGTGGCGGGTTGGGGGGATGGGGCGGCGCGCTTCAGGCGGACTATTACGTTGGTGAGCTTGACGGGCCAGACGACCGGCTCGGTCGTCATCGGCTCTGTCAGGTAACCGTTCGCACTGACTTGGAGCCGGAGTTTTTGGCCTGACGTCCACTCCGTCCCGCCTGTAAATCTCGAGCCGCTGCCGACAAACTCCACCTCTTCCCAGACGGGATCGGTCAGCTGGAACTGCAACATAAACCGCCCCCCAAAGAACACGATTTTGTGACTTGGCAGGAAGGGATCGTTCGTCGGTGGACCTCTGTAATCATATTCTACGGTGAATTCTCTGACCGGTTTGCCCGTTTGATCGTCAACCACCTGGCCGGCGAAGCCGCTGCCGGTCGTCAGCCCGTCGGGGGCTTCCAAAGTTATTCCGAGAATGTCGCGCATAGCATCGCCGGTGAATTTTCCAAAGTACTTCTCCAGGGAGTATCCCAGGGGCGCGGTGGATCGTGAACAAAGGTTTCCGCCCTTGGCGCGATTGATGTCAAGCAAAGTGGTTGCCACGCGATAGCCATCCAGTTCGGCAAAAGCCATGGGGTCTCCGACTCCTATATGGTAACCGGGCTTCGCCAGCGGCAGCGATGATTTGTCCGCCGCCGGCAGGAAGTAGAGCCGCACAATGGGATGCGGTGGAAGAGGCCAGCCGCTGCCGCCCATGGGATAATTCGCGAACGAGATGTTGGCGTTGGTGAAATCAATGCAAAAGAGCGTGTTCCACACCAGCGCACTCGAAACCACAATGTTCGAACCCATCCCGTACCGATCCTCCCCCGCGCCCGGGGTGAGAGTCAATTGGCAGGTCCAGTCTTCGGGCAGGATGTTGCGCAGTTCGGCAAGGATGGTCTCGGGGCTTTTTGCGGATTGCGCCGGGGCGGCATCCCAATCCGCCGCGTCAACAACCACTGTCGGCAGGTAATCGAGTCTCGGGTTGTCCTTGTTCTTCTCCCACCAAGCCCTCCAGGCTTGCACACTCTGCCGCCGATCCGCTTTTGAAAAACCCGGATTGTAGCGCGCATCGTTGCGCCCGGTAATTATTTGAATGTATAAGAAGGCCCCAGCCCGGGCGTACTCGGCGTCATTATCCAGCAACTCAATCAGAGCCGGAATTGCCTGCTTTCCAAAAGGCACAAAGGCGGACGTAATCAAGCCCTCCGCCGCATCCGACGTGACCTTCCGCCCGGATGGCAGTGTCAGGTCAGCCCGCTTCCGGGCGAAATCGGGACTTTCGTAATTCAAAACTGAACCTTCATTGAGGACATACTTCACCGCCTCTTCCACCGTCCGCAAATTGGGGGTTCCGGGCATATCCTGCCAATTTCTGGGTTGCAGCAACCAGTGCGACCACAAATTGCTTCCGGCTGAATCCGCCCCTTTCCACGGCCAGCCCCCGGGGGGCACGTAGGTTCGGACTTCGATCTCCACCGGGTTGCTGAGGGGGCTGATGGGCGTTCTTGGCTGTAGAGGATAGGCATAGCGGATGGTGTGCCGGCCAGGTGTAAGGCGCAAGAACCGTCCATCCTTGTCCTGCCAACTTGTGGTAAAACGGATCGGCAGATTGTCGAATTGTTGGCCGGGCGTGAACTGCCTGGGTACTAGCGAACCGCCTCCCACCCAATGAAACCAAACGCCGTCCACTTCCAATTCTCCCAATACGTCCCTTAATATCATGCTGAAACTGCGCGGCCCTTGGTTGCGCAGACTGAACTTTAGGGTGACATCATCGCCGAGCGTCCAGACGATACGGTCGGTATGCAATTGCACGGAAACCCCCTCGACCGCATCGCCCCAGTCCGATTGCGGTTTGGGGATTGGGGATTGCGGATTTGAGGACGCGGGGGTTGCAATGGCCACGCTGGTCGCACTTTGCACTTCGGATGCTGCGCTTGGAGTCGGCAGCGGGTGCGTTTTGAGCCAATCTTGGAACTTCTTGAGTGTCGCCGCGTTTTGCTGGATTTCCTGCGGGGTGCCTTCCTGATTTGGGTCGGAGCCATAGCGGGAGCCTGAGTAATTATAGGGGCCATCCAATTCGGGGATATGAAGAGCCTGGATGGTATTATATAGACGGAAATTCCAAATATTGGTGGCGGATGGATTCGACAACTCCATGCACTCAATCAGCAAACTCGCCGCATTGGTTCCTCCATGTTCCTGCGCAAAAGTTTCCGGGTCGTCCATGAGTGCCCAACGCCTTGACTGGATAAGAGGCACGATCCATTCGGGCCGCAACGGTTCCCCCAGGGCGCACAGCGCCCTCACGCAAGCATAGCGGATTTTCAGGCTGGGGTCTGCCAAATGCTTCTCCAGTTCCGGGATGATCCGCTTGTCGCCGATATCTGAAATCTCTTTGACGATCCACCGCACTTCCTCATTGGTTGTGTCGAACCACCAGCCTGAAGGCGCCTTGCTCCGGGCCTCGACGTTGCCTCCCAACACGGTTCGCGTGTTTGTGTTGCCGGCCAAATCCTCGGCGCCTATCTTGTCAAATCCTGCCACCAACTCCAGCGCGCGCTTCAAGAGCCGCTCCGGGTCGGCGGGTTGCACCATGAGTTCAAACTGGCTGGTGATTTCATATTGCCAGAGTGTGTAGCCGCGATCACCAGGGAAGTCAGAAATGACATTGACTCTCTGCACGTCACCACCAATCGAGCCTTGCGAATTATAAGCGGCAAAATCAGGCACCGCCCCGTATAAAGAAATCTTGCGGCTTGCGACGATCGTGATTTCGCCGGGGTTTTCGAGCTTTATGAACTTCGGCAGATAAATCCTGTCCCTGAAAACGCGGCCTGACTCGATGGCTGTGGCCCCTGTTACTTGTGAGTATGCATGGTTCCCATCGCCGTACATGTCCGGGATTCTGTCTCCCTTGGCGTCGAAAGCCTCGATTCTGTAAGGCCCGGCCAGCCCCCATTGAGCGCCTCCAACAGCCAGAAGAATCGTTCTGCTGGCCATATTGGTGAGGTCGAACTCCAGATAAATCGGCTCCCCCACCGTGATTTCCGATTTCTCCGGTTTAAAGCCCGCCGCGTACAGTCCGTCCGCCGTTGCCCCCGGCGCGAGCGCGGCATTCGATTGCGGATTTTGGATTTCGGATTGCGGATTTGCGGATGACGGCGCGGGGTTGTTGGTGGCGGGTTGGGGGGAGGCGCCTGGGCGCTTCAGGCGGACCATTAGGTTGGTGAGTTTGATGGGCCAGACGACCGGCTCGGTCGTCATCGGCTCTGTCAAGTAACCTTCCGCGTGAACTTGCGGCCAGACTTTTTGCCCCTTTTCCCACCACTGATCTCCATTAAAGGTCAGTCCTATGTCTGGGAGGGGTCCCATTGAAAAATTTCTGCCTTCCAACGCGAACCGCCCGCCAAAGAACGTGCATGCCGATTGCAGCACACCGCTGTACCTCGCAGTGACCAGACGGCCGCCAGGAATTGTTGGATCATTAGTGCTGAATTCCAGTGTAAATTCCTTGATGGGCTTGCCGGTTTGATCGTCCACCGCCTGACCGGCGAAGCCGCTGTCGCTGGTCAGCCCGGCGGTCGCCTGTCCATGCACTCGCAAAAAGCCTCCGGTTTTCTCATAGGCCAGTTTTCCAAAATACGTTTCCAAAGCACGAAACAACGGCTCGACGGATCGTTGCCCG
>Ga0302320_10006236_pt1 | contig 26538 bp, 23 predicted proteins | sample Bog_T0_3_FD_202130 | JGI IMG/M metagenome (GOLD analysis project Ga0302320, IMG submission 202130) | Peat permafrost microbial communities from Stordalen Mire near Abisko, Sweden - Bog_T0_3 | ecosystem: Environmental > Terrestrial > Soil > Wetlands > Peat | place: Sweden: Abisko, Stordalen Mire... | reverse complement strand
ACGGCCTGCAAGACGCCCTTGCCCAGATAGTGGCTCTTGTCGCCGTCGCGCAGTTCCACGGCTTCATGCTCGCCGGTGGAAGCGCCCGAGGGCACGATGGCGCGGCCAAGTGCGCCGCTTTCCAGGATTACGTCTGCTTCCACGGTCGGATTGCCGCGCGAGTCCAGTACCTCGCGGGCGCGGATGGCAACAATCTCAGTCATATCGGTCCTCGCAATGCGGTGAAGCAGCCGGTCATTCAGTTGGGGACGGCGATCCACGGCAAGAGCTTCTCCGGCGGCGCTTTGAATTGTGCTCAGAAGCTCCTGCGCGCTCAAATTTCTTCTCCGTCCAAGGCTAAAAAAGTTAGATGTCCCGAAAGAATATTAACAAATCGGGCCGCTGAGTACGATGTAATCGTGGTCACAGGGATTCAGCCGTTACCAGCATGGGAAGTGTGCCGGAGTGGGTTGCCTAGATTGATTCGTATCGCCCAAGGCACGTGCCCGGCTGCTTGCGGTTCAACGGCTGCCCACCTGCGTTAGCCTTACCTTGAGTGAGCTGGGAGTGAGCTGGCGCATTGACCCAGAGGGACTTGGGAGCCGCGCGCAACTCTTCCCCTCCGGCGGGGTTTGAACTCAGAAGTGGGTTTCTGCCCGCGCTTGGGAAAAGGAGACTTGGATGAATCGGCCGATTCTTGTGTGCGCATTGTCGTTGATGGTCACTGCCGCTCTGGGAGCGCAGGAGGCGAGCGAGTCAAGCCCCTATCAGGGAACCTCGACGCCCCCGCCGGACGACACAATCGTTACCACCAGCACGCCCCAGGCCAAGCCACATGCTGGGCGGACAGCCTCGCCAGGCCAATACCGGACTCAGACTCAAAATCAGGCGCCAGTCCAGACCCAATCCGCTTACCTCAATTCCGCCGCGAACGATCCTGACCCGGATAGCGGAACCGTTGCCGTCCAAAGGAGCGCTCCAGCGCCCCGTCAGCCCGTCCTGACCCAGCGCAACTACGCTGCCGATCCAGACGGTGACATCGTGCATCCGCGTCCGCCGCGCCCCGGCGAACTCCCGGAAGGGACCACCATCCGCGTTCGCCTGCTGGATCGGCTTTCGTCCGCGAGCAGCGAGCAGGGCGAGAGCTTTCGCAGCCGCGTGGCCTCCGACGTGTTGCAGGGCGAACAGGTGCTGATTCCCGCCGGCGCAGAGATTGACGGCCGCGTGGTTGGGATTTCTACCGGCCATATGGGCGGTCATGGTTCCATGCACCTGCTGCCGGAGACGATAATACTCGCCGATGGCACGCGTTACCAACTGCGCGCCGTTATCACCGGAACCCCCGGAGCCAAATCCAAAGTCGGCTCAGAAGGCACTATTCTGCCGGCCTCGCGCCTGAAGCGCGACGGCATCGAGTACGGCGGGGCAGTGGGAACCGGAGCAACCACCGGAGCCATCGTGGGCGGCCCGGTAGGCGCATTGGCCGGCAGCATGGTGGGAGCAGGCGTCGTCACGGCCCACCTGCTGGTCAGCCACCCCCAGGCTACTCTGGAACCGGGCACAGCGATGATTTTTACCCTGACAGATCCGCTGCAAATGACCAAGCCAGTCGCCGTGGCAACCAGCGAAAACTAGGGAGCATTCGCGTACATCGCTGAACAGGACACCGGGTGGATAGGTAGTGTAGTCTCCTGTTTTAAGCGAGCCTCCACAGCATTTCATGCATCTATGTGTAAAGTACACATATGTATTCTGGAGGATTCATGCCGAACACACGGACGTTGATAGCTCAGGCCTATTCTGCCTTCAATCATAGGGATATCGAAAGCGCCCTGGCGCTTATGAGTGAAAACGTTAGCTGGCCCAAGGCATCGGAAGGCGGGCGTGTCGTCGGGAAAGAAGAGATCCGGTCCTACTGGACCCGTCAGTGGAAGGAATTTGATCCTCACGTGGAACCACTTGAGATCATCGACCAGGAAGGCGGCATTACCGAGGTCAAAGTTCATCAACTTGTGAAGAGCCTTGGTGGCGATGTCCTTTCTGACAGCGAGGTGTGGCACGTTTATACCATCGCGCACGGTCTCATTGAACGCATGGACCTCAAGGAGAGCGAAACAAGCTCGGACCCAACCCCATCTGCGGCATTTTCCAGACACTAGTATGAAAGGGCGGCTTTGGCCGGCCCTTTGTATAGGATGAGTTTTTTCCGCGGCCTGTATCGTCTGCTCTTCACTCCATTCTCCCGCCCTGCTACACTCCCTCATGTGTTGGGGAGGGCTTTTCCATGGCCGAGATTCAGATGGTTGGGGTGGTGGGCGCCGGGACCATGGGCTCCGGCATAGCCCATGTCTTTGCCCGCGCGGGCTTTCGCGTACTGTTGTGCGATGTAGACCAGCGCTTTCTTGACCGGGCGCTTCAGCAGATTCGCACCAACCTGGGCCGCGAGGCCGTCAAAGGCAAACTGGCCGAGGCGGAGATCGAGCCGGCTCTAGACCGCATTGAGCCTACCCTGAACCATGAGGCGCTCAGCTTGGCAGATTTCGCTATTGAGGCCGCCTCGGAGCGCTTCGACATGAAAACCGAGCTCTTCGCCTCGCTCGACCGCATTCTGCCGGAAAGCGTCATCCTGGCCACCAACACCTCCTCCATCTCTATCACCAAGCTGGCCGCGCAAACGAGCCGTCCCCAGCTGGTTATCGGCATGCACTTCTTCAATCCTGTGCCGGTCATGGCGCTGGTGGAGATTGTCCGCGGCCTGGCTACCAGTGATGAGACCTTCGCTACCGTCCACGCGCTGGCCCGCCGGCTGGGCAAATCGCCGGTCGAGATCAACGACGCGCCCGGCTTTGTCTCCAATCGCGTGCTGATGCCGCTCATCAACGAGGCCGCCTTTGCCGTTATGGAGGGCGTAGCCACGCCGGAGGCCGTCGATCAGGTCTTCAAGCTGGGCATGAATCACCCCATGGGACCGCTCACCCTGGCCGACTTCATCGGCCTCGATGTATGCGTGGACATTTTGCGCGTGCTCCAGGAAGGCTTCGGCGACCCCAAGTACCGCCCCTGTCCGCTGCTGGTGCGCATGGTGGACGCCGGCTGGCTGGGCCGCAAATCAGGACATGGCTTCTACACCTACGAAACTTAGGTCCCCGAAACTGCCGGCTCCTCCTTACCAAATGTAAGGAAGTGGGAGTATACTCATTCTTGAGGGCTTCCTATGGCTACTGCTGCGGTTACATCCAAAGGGCAGATCACCATCCCGGCCGAAGTTCGGGAGGATCTCGGGCTGAAAGCAGGAGATCGGGTCTCGTTCATCAAGAGCGAGACCGGCGAATACATTTTGAAGGCTAAGACTGGCTCGATTATGGACCTGAAAGGGTTTATCCAGTGGAAGGGAAAGCCAGTCACGATTGAAGAGATGAATGAGACTATTGCAAAAGGCTGGGCAGGCCAGCTTACCTTTGAAGATTGAGCGTATGTAGATGACAGGCTTGGATACCAATATCCTGGTACGGCTTCTCGCGCAGGATGACCCGGCACAAAGTCAGCGCGCGGTAGAGTTTCTCCAAACCCTGTCCCGGGAAATGCCGGGCTTCGTCTCCCTTGTTTCCCTCATCGAGCTGATTTGGGTTCTGCGAAGCCAATACCGCATGAATAAAGCACGAATAATCCTCGGCCTGGAATGGCTGCTCAATTCTGCTGAGTTGGTCGTGGAAAGCCAGGGTGCAGTAGCTCAGGCACTCGGCAGATTCGCAAGCGTGAAGGCTGATTTTGCCGACTGTCTCATCGAACGGTCTTGCCATGCAGCCGGTTGCCGACAGACGCTAACATTTGACGTGGACGCATCCCGGTTTGCGGGAATGACGTTGCTCTGAATCTCCGACTCTGCCTTTACACCGGCGACAGCGCGTCCACTACCGGCACGCCTTTGGGCGGCGTAAAGCGGAAGGTCCCGGCAGGAAACGTCACATTAGGCTGCTCGCCCGTGAAGGTAAAGCGGGTCAGAGCGCCGTCGGTCTCTTCCATCACGATTCCGGTAATGGTTCCATCCGCGGTCACGGTCAGCGTGAGCCGCAACAAGCGTTTTTCCTGGCCCACTGGCTGTCCGGTCAGCGTGAACTGGCCGTTCGCGGCGGGACGCAGGGTCAGGTTGCTCAATTCCTTCTCCAGCTTCGTGCGGCCCAGCAGAAAACGCAGCGGCGATCGCAAATCGTTTAGTTGCTTGGCCAGGATGCGCTGGACTTGAGAGTCGCCCGGGGAGTAGAACCAGGCAAAGGTGCCGTCGAGCAGGAATATCTTGCCGGCCGGCTCGCTGTACTCCCACTTCATGCGTCCGGGCTTGAGCAGCAGCAGCGTTCCGCGCTCCGTGCGCCGCATTCCCAGACCCTCGTAGCTCTCCGTAAAGCTGGACTTGAGCGAGTGCAACTGGTTGTAATGAAGATCAACCTTCTGCGCCATCTCCTGCGCCGGGTTCTTCGCGGACGGAGAAGGCTGTTGGGCGTAGAGGCCGGCAGAAAGCAGCGCAACGGCCACAAACAAGCCGCCATTCCTGAGGATCATTCTCATTGCAACTCCAGCGGCTGTATGCAGTTAGCTCCACCCGTGGGGTCGTATTTGATGACCCCGGACTCATCGCTGCAGAAGCCGCGGTGGCCGGTCTTGCCGGGGGTTACGGGAACAGCGGTGACCGTGTAGCCGGTGACGCGGTCCGATCCGTGCAGGCTCACCTTGGCGCAGTTGTTGAGGTGAAAAATGTAGCCTGACTTGGTGCCCGAAGCCAGATCGGCCGGCATAAGCTGCGCCGCGTCCGCCGAGGATGGCCCTGCACTCGGATCGCCTCCCAAAGCTCGCAGCGAGCAGGCGTAACCGCGGGATGGGTAGGTGACAGAGTACATCAACTCCGCTTGCTGGATGGCTCCGAGGGAGTGAATCGCCGCGCTCTCATTGGCATGGTTCTTCACGCTGCCGAGGGTGGGAATCGCAATCAGAACAACGATGGGAATGATGCAAAGGAAAATGAACACGGCTACCCCGATAAGTACCCAAACGAAAATGGGAATGCGCCGGGCGCCGGAAGCGGGCGCGGGCGCTTGGTCCTGAAAACCGGACCCCGGATTACCCGCGCCTGATGTGTCCGTTTCGTTCATTGGATGAGTTCGGCGCAGTTGACGCCGCCGGCTGGATCCTGCTTGAGTACGCCGCCGTCGTCGTAACAGAAGCCCAGATCCCCGGTCTTGCCCACCACCTCAGGAACCGCCGTGAGCAGATATCCGTCTGCGCGATCCGAGCCATTCAGCGTATTCTTCACGCAATTGGTGATGGTGAAGATGTAGCCGTCCTTGTAGCCCTTGGCCAGCTCCTCAGGAAGCATCTCCGCGGCCGTGGCCGAAGGGGGCTTGCTAGGATCTCCGCCCAAGTACTGCAGGTTGCATGCATATCCCTTGCTCGGGTAACTCTGCGCGTACATCATCTGCGCTTCGTGAATGGTCTGCAACGACTTCTTGGCTGATAGTTCACGAGTGTGCTTCATGACGCTGCGGTAGGTTGGAAAGCCGATCAGCATCAGCACGGTGATGATGGCCATGACGATCAGCAACTCCATTAGCGTAAAGCCGTTGCGCTTCATGGAGCGTTGCGCGCGACACTTCGAGTTCTTGCGGTTCATACGGTTCCCATTCCTCTGTGAGCGGCCAAAACTTTCCGGCCCATCCGAGAAAATCCTACAACGTATGGACGCGAAAGGGAAATAGGGCGCTCGAAAAACAGGGAACAGGGAACAGGGACTAGGGAATAGGGAACAGGGAACAGCTTGTCGTTACTGCTCCCAGTGTTGTCGCTCCCCAAAAGGCTCAAACTGCTCTCCGTGCTCCATTGTATTGCTGTCTCGTAGCTTTTCTATTCCCTGTTCCCTATTCCCTATCCTTCTGGCCGGTGGCGCTCTCCTGCCGGGCCAGCTTGACGCGAGCCGAGTCCAGCTTCTTTTGCACTTTGGCCACTTCGGCCTGTTCCACATCCACCGGGGCCGACTTGGCATACTCCGCCAGCGAAAGCTCCCACTGCGCCGTCGCCAAGCGGGATCGACCGGTCTTCTCGTAGAGTTCGCCCAGGTGGTCATGGACGGTGGGGTCGGTGGCATCGCGCTCCACGGCCTGGCGCAGGTTCTGCTCGGCCAGTTCGTACTCGCCCATTCTGAAGTACACCCAGCCCAGCGAGTCCAGGTAGGCGCCGTTCATCGGCTCCAGCTCCACGGCCTTGCGAATCATCTTGAGAGCTTCGGGCAACTGTTTGCCCTTGTCCGCCATCATGTAGCCCAGGTAGTTGAGAACCATGGCATTGTCGGGCTCCTGCTCCAGCGCCTGGCGGAAGAACTGCTCGGCCGGCTCGTAGTGTTTCTGCCGCTCAGCCAGTTCGCCCCGGAGAAAAATCAGATAGGCGCGGTCTTCCTTCTTGGTGGTCAGCGGCTCAGCCTTGTTGAAGGCATCCTCGGCCTCCTTCCAACGGTGCGCGCGCACGTACATCTGGCCCATCGCCAGCCACACCTGGCGATCGTCGGCGGTGTTGGCCAGCAACTCTTTGGCCTGCGCCAGCCCTTCATCGGTCTTGCCCAGGTCGCCCATCTCCGCGGCCAGCATCAGCTTCAGTTCGCGATTTTTGGGGTTGGCCTCGACCGCCTTGCGCGCCACCTCGATGGCTTTGTCATACTGTTTGGCGTCGCGCCAGGTGTCCACTTGGGACTGGTAGCCACGCACCGCTGTCTCGCTGCCCATGTCAATGAGTTTCTGATACGTGGCGATGGCTTCGGCCGTCTTGCTCTGCTCGTGATAGATCGCTCCCAGCCGTTCCAGGAAGATGCCGCGATTGTTCTTTTCCTCGGTGGTGTAGGCTCCGTTGGCATGCGAGGTCAGGTCCACCATCTTCTCGTAGGTTTGCGCGGCCTCGTCGTAGCGGCCCAGCACGTCCAGCAGCAGCCCCTCGTTAAAGCCGGCTTCCAGGCTGCTGGAGTCCATTTTGCGCGCTTTGCGAATGGTGGCCAGCGCATCCTCATATTTCCCCTGGCGGCGCTGAATCTCGCCGATGCGCACCAGCGCTCCGGCGTTTTCCGGGTCGGCTTCGGCCAGCGCCTGGTATTGCTTGAGCGCCTCGTCGAGCTGGTTGTCGCCGAGCAGTGCATGAGCCAGTGCATCCAGCGTGCGTGGGTCTCCCGGCTCCAGGTCATTGGCGCGCCGATAGGCGGCTATGGCCTCCTTGGCCCGCTTCAACTGATCGTAGGTCGAGCCCAGCGCATCCTCCATCTTGGCCGTCCGGTCGGCTGCCGGAACCGCCTCGATTGCCTTGACGGCTTGTTCCATATCGCCGCTTTCGGCATACAGCCGGGCCAGGTTCAGCACCACTTCCTCGGAATCAGGCTCAATGGATTGCGCCGTCTTGAACTGCTCCTCGGCCTTCTTCTGGTCGTGCTTGATGGTATACAGCTGGCCCAGAACCATGCGGCTCTCAACGTCCTTCGGCTGCAAGGCGACAATCTTCTCGAATTCCGTGATCGCTAGGTCCAGCACGTTGCCGCTGGGCGAGGAGGTGGACGGCGCGTTTTGCCCTTCGCTCAGCGTGCGCAGGTAGATGCGTCCCAGCTGCTTGTGTGCCTCTATATCGTCGGGCGCGCTCTTGAGCAGCCCCCGCACAGTGTTCTCCGCCTCGCGCGCGTGGCCGCTGCGGAAGTACAGGTTGGCCAGCGCCAGGTTCAACTGCGGCGAGGAGGGGTCGGCGTTCAGCGCCAGCTTGTACTCCTCGATGGCCCGCGTCGCCAACTCCGGGCGCCCCTCGGTGACGGCCTGCTCCTCATAGCCGCTGGCCAGCGCACTGTGATAGTACGCCTGGGAGCGGTCCGGCGGCGGCGTGGCGGCCTCAGCCGTTTTTGCCGCAGCAATCTTGATAGGGCTGGCGGCGGGCGCCTTGACCGGCTTGCCCTTAGTCGGAGAGCTCTTCGCCGGAGTGGCCGGTGCGTTGATTTCGGGCAACGTGCTTCCCGGCTCTTTCTGATCGGGGGCGGTCTGGGCGCAGGTGGGTCTGGCCGGAAGCACGATGGCGATTGCGGCGGCAAACACAAGCCAAAGGGGCAGCGAACTTAATTTTCTTGTCATCATCCTGGGGATTCCAAACCTTTTCAGCCGGGCCGTATCACCTAGCTTTTCAATGACTAGGGGCCGACGGCAGTGCAGGCAGCCGGTGGGAGAAGCTCTGCCTACTGTAAAGACGATTCTAAACTGCATTGGGCTTGCGCAACACGGCAGATTTGTAGATTTCCGTGAATTCCCATCTACGGAATGCCCAGAATCTTATGGGTTTGCAGGCTCAGCCGCCACTGCGGATGGTCGAGGCAATAGCGCAGCGCAAGCTCGGTATAGGTCTCGCGGTTGGGCCCATCCATCGGCTGAACGAAAAAATGCCGGAAGGCGAGCCGTTCAAACTCCGCCGGATCGACCCCCAATTGAGGGAAAACCAACTTCAGCTCGTCCCCGCTGCGCTGCTTGAGCTCTGTTCCGGCCTTGGGACTGACGCAGAGCCAGTCCACACCCTCCGGCGCGGCAACCGTCCCGTTGGTTTCGACGGCAATCTCAAAATCCCGCCCATGCAGCGCGGTAATCAGCTTTGCATCCAGTTGCAGCAGCGGCTCGCCGCCCGTGCAGACCACAAACCGCTTGCCCAGCCCGGAGCTTGGCTGCCTGGGGTCCGCAGGCCAGGTATGCTCGATTGCCTCTGCCAAATCTACAGCCGTCTCGAATCTTCCCCCGCCCTCGCCATTCACGTCCGCAAAATCCGTGTCACAGAATTTGCAAACAGCCTCCGCACGGTCCTGCTCGCGCCCTGACCAGAGGTTGCAGCCGGCAAAGCGGCAGAAGACCGCCGGCCGACCCGCCTGCGCTCCCTCGCCCTGCAGCGTATAGAAGATTTCCTTGACCGCGTAGCTCATAAGACCAGTTTTCAGTTGTGAGTTGTCAGCTATCAGCCTGGGTGACCATCCTCTCCGCGTTCTTTGCGGAAAGGGTGGGAAACCACAAATCTCAATCATCCGGTCATGAAGAAGCCGGACCTTCCCGATAAATCAGCGGATCCTCGATCCCGTTCTCCCGGAATCCCTTCCGCCTGAGCAGGCAAGAATCGCACCCCCCGCACGGCTCGCCCGCCGACCCCGGATCGTAGCAACTGCTGGTCAGCCCGTAATCCACGCCCAGCTCAAGCCCCTTGGCGATAATCTCCGCCTTGGTCAGCGCGATCAGCGGCGTATGAACCCGCAGCGCCTGCCGCCCTTCGACCCCCGCCTTGGTCGCCAGATTGGCCATCTTCTCGAAAGCCGCGATAAACTCCGGCCTGCAATCCGGATAGCCCGAATAATCCAGTGCATTCACCCCGATGAAAATGTCGCTCGATCCCAGCACCTCCGCCCAGGCCAGCGCAAACGACAGAAAAATCGTGTTGCGCGCCGGGACGTAGGTGATGGGAATCCCGTGGCTCATAGCGTCCGAGTCGCGCCCCTTGGGAACGTCGATCTCGGCAGTCAGCGCCGAGCCGCCGAAAACTCTCAGGTCGATCTTCGCAATGCGATGATCCGCCACGCCGACCGTTGCCGCCACACGCCGCGCCGCATCCAGCTCAATCACGTGCCGTTGCCCATAGGAGAACGAAAGCGCGTACAACTCGTAGCCCTGGCTCTTGGCAATGGACAGCACCGTGGCCGAGTCCAGTCCCCCGCTCAACAGCACTACCGCGCGTTTTGGCTTTGTCTCCATACTTCAAGTCTCCGGGTGCCCTATCCTCGCCGCGTCTTTACCGAAATCATGGTTTAGTGCTTCCGCAAAATAATCAGCACCTCCGCAACTACCCCTATAACGCAGTAAATCAACTCCAAAATGAGAACTACGCCAACCAATCGTCCAAACGGACGCATTGTTATTGGAGCTTTTCCTCCCCAAAACTTCCAGGATCCAATGACCAACGGCATAGCCAATATGATTGCCGATGCCAAAAGCAGCCAAAGTTCCTCTACAGGTTCAACTCCGGGAACCATTAACAACAAGAAGACGATTAGCACATAGATAAACGTCGCAAAAACGGATGTCATCCAAAAAATACGAAGTCGTGCTTTTTGATTCTGGTTCTCTTCTTCCGGCTCGATTGACATTTGTCCTCCGCGTTTTTGCGGCTAGGGTGGGAGTAGTTTCCATACTCCCGCGCCGCTACTTCAAATCCCCGCCCTTGCCAATGTCGATCGAAGGCGGCAGCGGATTGTTCTCGTCGATCATTGCCTCGTGGCACTGCTTCAGCACGCCCTTGGCTTCGAGGATAAACTCAATCGCATCGCGCCCCGCGCCCTCGCCGCCCCGGTGCGGGGTCACGTAATGAGCTTCGGCCTTCACCTGCTCCCGCGCATTCGCCGAGGCCACGGCAAATCCACACTCCCGCATCACCGCCAGGTCGATCACGTCGTCGCCCACGAAGGCGATCTCCTCCAGCGTCACGCCTTCCTTCTCCATGATCTCGCGCACCGGACGCATCTTGAAGGCCTCGCCCTGGTAAACAAACTCCAGCTTCAGGTCACGCGCGCGCAACGCCACGGTCTCCGAAATGCGTTTGGTAATAATGCCCAGCTTCATGCCGCCCAGCCGCGCCAGCGTAATGCCCGCGCCGTCGTGCGCACTATAGCCCTTGGCCTCCACCATCTTGGAGGTGATGGTCCCATCCGGCCCGACGACCGGAACCGGAATAATCCAGATGTTGCCGTTAGTAAGAACTCCATCCACGTCGAAGAGAATGATCTTGATGCGCCGTGCGCGATCCTGAGCTGAGAGTGTCATGCTTACATTTTATCTATCGCCGCCGACCACATCATGGTAGGTGGCTTGCAGATAATTACCCTTCCTTGGCGCACACTGGCAGTATGAACAAAAGTGTGCCCAACCCCTCTTCGATTTGTCAGGAATGTGACCGGTCCGAACCCAATTTTGGACCGACCCCCCACCCCCCCACCCTGTGGAAATCTTTTTTTGGCACCTTTATTCCTTGTAACTTGCAATAAATCAATAGTATGCATTTTCGCCCTGTTAACGAATCAGTAACTGCAAACCCCCGATTTTGCCCCTTTTTCGCCCTAAAATGATCCTTTTTTGCCCCTGTTTGGCCTCTTTTTGGCCAAAAATGAATCCGAAATCGGGTCGATTTTATCGCCGAACCTTGGGTTTGGTCGGATTAGGGGCTGGAATCGCGTGCCGGTTTGTAGGTCACTTGGGCGGCTCGGAAGCAACCGCGGCCACTGCCTCCTTTACCAGCACGGCAAAGCGCGGAAAGGCAAAACTTCCGGCCGCGTCGTCGATCACGTTCAACTGGCACACGTACTGGCCCGGCTTGAGCCCGCTGAGCGGAACATCTAACTCGATAGCCACCGCGTCGCGGCCCTCCACGTTGATGGCCCGCGCCTGCACCAGCGGCGTTTCATAAACCTTCGTCGAACCTTGAATCAATTCCAGGCTGCTGAGCAAATTGATTCCTGCTTTTGTTCCTTTTGGCTGGTCGCTAGCCGCCTTTTCGCGCGCCGGTGAGTAGATTTCGTAGAGCAGGTACAGGTGCTGGTCACGGCGGAAGACGTGGCTGATGTTGGGCACGTACTCCTGGCCGCCGCGCACCAGTGGACTCGTTTTCTTGCTCGGCTGGCGCATGGACGCCAGCACGATGGAACTCATTTTGAGCGGCGCTTTCTTCATCTCCGGCAGCGTGATCTCGGCTTCAAAGGAGCCCATCTGCCCTGTCTGATTTTCGCGCACAACAAATTTGAGGCGATACTTTCCCGGCGGCAAATTGAAGCTGGTGGTGTACTGAATATTTTTCTGCCGCGCCTGCAAACTCGGATCAAGATTCAGCTTGACCGTCTCGCGCGCCTGGCCGATGGGCCGTTTGGCCTCGTCGATCACCGTGCCGATGATGTCCAGCGTGGCCTTGTCTTTATCGCCGCCTTTGACGAAAGGAATCTGCGAGCCGGGCACGATGATCGAAACCGGTACAAAGAAACGGTTTTCGTCGAGGCGGAAGTAGAGCGCGTCGAGATAAACGGTCATGTCGGTGGCCGGAAGGTCGCTGGCTAACTGCTCATCCAGATCGCGCTCGCGATCCTCCTTGCCGGCGTGCTGAAAGTCGGCCGGCGCATAGTAGCCGGGCCGGTATTCCAGCTTCACCCCGGGCCGGTTGACTTTGATGGCCAGCTTGCGATAGCGGCCGTCGCGCGCTGGGTTCGAGCTGCGGAAGCCGATGGCGTAGTAAGCCGAAGTATCGCGTTGCACCTGCGCAAAGGCGGGAGCAAAATCGTTGGAATCGAGGAAGGCCTTGCCGCCCGTGTCGGTAGAAAGCGTACCCAGCACCTCTTGAGAGGCGAAGTTCGCGTTCATGTTGTTGGTGAGCGCGCCACCACTGAAAGCTCCTGTCCCGCGCAGGCTGCCGCTGGAGGCGTCGCCCAGCGGCGTAACGGCCTGCAAGCCGCGCGTGTCCACGCTGTAAATGGCCAGGTTGGCGCGCACCGCGGCGTTCACCGCGGCTCTCAACGAAGCCTGATTCTCGATGCCGCTGCGCTGAATGCCGCCGGAAAAGTACAGCAGTGATTTTTTCTCGGTAATTTTTTCCAGCGACTTGGCGATGGCTTTCAGCGCGAACAGCTCGCGGTCGGTGTTGAGGTCGTTGTATTCGCTCTCGTCGGGCGTGTAGCCGGTGGCGTCTTCCACCTGGTTGGTGTTCGTCGTTGCTCCCTCGGTGAAGCCTTGTCCTTCAGTTCCGTTGTAGACGGCGACCTTGTTGATGAGCGCCTGCTTGTCGGCGGTAAAGTCCTGATCCGTCTTGAGCGTGTTTCCCAATGAGACCAGCGCCACCAGATCGGCGGGCTGCATCTTCGTGCGCAGAAACTCCTGCGCCGCCGCCACGCTGCGGTCCAGGTCCTCGGGCTGCATCGAGGTCAGATCGAAGAACATCACGATCAGCCGGTGATTGCGCAGATCCTCGGGCCGTGCAACGACAGCGGCCTTGTTGCCGCTGCTTCCTGAAGCCAGTCCGCTAACGGTGGCCTCATTCAGCGGCGTGGCCATCTCCACGGTTTCAAAATCGAAGGTCGAAATGCGCTCCTGTTTGCCGTTCTCGTAGACGCTGAAGTCGCTCTGCTTGAGCCCGCGCACCAGTTCGCCGGTCTTCGCATCGCGCGCCACCACGTTGGTCAGCACCAGCTCGTCGTTGACTTTGAATACATAGCCGCGCTGCGAGTCCTGCGCAAAGCTCAGCTCCAGCCGCGCGCCCGCCAGCACCAGCGCCAGCGCCGCAAATCCTGTTCCGAACTTATGAGCCCAACCTATCATGAACTACCTTCCATACTGACTTGCTAACACGCGCGCGATGCGGCTAACTCGCTGTCCATTAAAACCTGAGCCTCGCCGTAAATTGGAATGAACGCATGGCGGCGGCGGAGATGACTTGTCCGGCAGAGGGTGAGGCCAGGTTGGTATCGACGCCCGCATACTGCACGGTGTTGAAGACGTTGTTGGCCGTAGCGCGAAACTCCATGCTGCGCATGCCGCCTAATTGCATGGTCTTCGAGAGCGCCATATTGTTTTGGATGGTTCCCGGCCCGGCGATCGAGTTGCGCGAAACATTGCCGTAGTTGGGATAAGCTGAATTGGTTGAATCAGTGGGAGGTTGCGCAAAGGCCGCGGTATTGAACCACTCCTGCTTTGATCCGCCGCCGGCGGTGGGCGAAATGCCCGGCACATGATTGGGGCGCTGCGTGCCTGCGGTGCCGTTTGCCACGTCGGCCACAGTAGCCTGATAGCCCGGCGTGAGCGGCGTTCCGGTGGCGAAGGTGAAGCTGCCGGAAACGGAGAATCCTTCCAGAATATGCGCGCCAACGCCGCTGGTCACCCAGAATTTGTCTTTGCCGAAGGGCAGCTCGTAGAGATAAGTTCCACTGACCTTGTGGCGCACGTCGAAGCTGGAGTTACCTTCCTCTGCCTTGAGGTCCTGCCAGTTCTGCGCCACCACCGTTGACGTGCCGCCCACCGAGCCGGCGTTGTCGATGGAGTGCGTGTATTGATAGTCGGCGCCGAAGGAAATACCTTTGCTTAGCCGCTTGTTAAGCCGTAGCTGACCGGCGTTGAACTTCGAGTAAGCCGCGGACTGTTCATAGTTGAAGACCAAATTCTTGGGATCGGTGCCGGCACTGCTAGTAGTTGCGCGCGGTGCGCTGGTGATGTCCAGATGATTGCCTCTTGAGCTGTTGTAGCCAACATTCAAAACGACGCTCCAGGGCAGCGTCTTCTGAACGTCAAGGTTCCACGCCTGCACGTAGGGCAGGTGATAGTGCGGGTCGAGCTCATAGCTGCCATTCGATGCCGGAGTGGAAAAACCATTAGCGAGGCGATTCCCGGTGCCGGAGGTGAACTCGTTGGTCTGCTCGTTGACAAAAGATTGGCCGACGATGGGCTGGTGCGCCATGGTGGTGGCAAAGGTGGCGTATTGGCTGACGGTGTAGTTGACGCCGTAGCCAGCCCGCAGCACGGTTTGCTTAGGCAGCCGCAGCGCAAAACCTACGCGTGGCGCAAAGGCGGTGTGGAAGGGGAAGACCAGCGAAGAAGGCAAACTGCCGCTCTCAGAAGAACCTCCCGGCCCAACTTCGACGGGCGGATTCAGGCTAAACGCCGCGCCTGGGTTGGTGTAGACCATGCCCAGGCGATCATACTTTTCTGTGTAGGGTGCGAAGAACTCATAGCGAATGCCGTAATTCAGAGTGAGATTGGTCCGCACGCGCCAGTCGTCGGTGGTAAAGGCATCCCACACGTTTTCGCGCAGGTAGCTCTTGCCCGCGGAGGCGTCGATGGTGGTCTCCTGCGGCAGACCGAGCAGAAAATCCGCCAGCGACGAGCCGGTGGTTGCGTCGTGCGCGGCGTCCTCGGTGAACAAGCCGGTGAAGGTGAAGGTTCCGGTCGAGTTCGAGCCTCCCAGAAAATCGCGATGGACGCGGCGGTAGTCGCCGCCGTAGCGCATGTTGTGCTTACCATGAATCCAGCTCAATGTCTCGGAGAGCGAGATGGTTTGCGAGAGCGAGAAGCTGGGCTGCTGCTCGGTGAGCCCCTGGATGCTGCTGAGCACTATATTGGGCAGGCCGTAGTTGAGTGGGGAGCTGTCAGTACCTGCGATGCCAAGACCGATATTCGCCCCGTTTGCAATATCGGTCTTGTTGGTGAAGAAGTTCGTCGTCTGGCTGGTGGCGCGATTCCAATTGGCGTTGAAGATGTTGGTGATCTTGTGATAGCCGACCGTGTAACCGGCCTGCACGCTATTCGAATTCATTGAGCTCTTGCCGCCCAACTGAGGAAAGATATTCACGTTGTCCGCGGCCGTGCCAATCCAGTTGTAGTTGAAGTTGATGCTCTGGCGCAGGCCCTGGTTCTGCTGTGAGCGCCGTCCGCCGCCGAAGCCGCCGCGGCCGCCGCCGGGTTGCGTGGCGTTCTTGCCCAGGCTGCGCATATAACGCGCGCCAGCCTGCGTGGTGTTGTTCTGCGCGGTAGTCAGCAGTTGATAGTTTTGTGAGTAGCCCGGCAGATTCGGCGCTGGAAAGAACGGCTGGCAATTCGTCCCGCTGGAATAGGGATTCGGACAAGTCAAAAGCCAGGTTGCCGACTGCGCAATTCTACCGCTCAATCCGCCGGGAATCGTGTTGTTAGCGAAGGGCTGGTTCGTAATAGGGTCGTAGATCGTCGGCAGGCCCACTGCATTGAAGTAGCCCGCCCGCTCGTTGACCGTCCCGAAAATGGGATTGCCATCCGTTGGCACAGTGGCGTACTCATCCAGCGGATTCGAACTGCGCGTGCCGCTGAGGGTGAGGAACATCATGTCTTTGCCGCTGGGCTTGGTCAACCCCGGCAGATAAGGCGCGCTCATAAACGTAATTCCGAAGCGGTTCGAGCCGGAAGGCGGCTGCTGCTGCGCCTGACCGCGCAGGCTGAACGGCTCCGCATTGAGCGCCGAGTTGCTGCCGTTCCAGAAGATGGCGCCGTGCGGCTGGCCGGGATTGAAGCCGCGGAAGTTGCCGCGTCCGCCGCCTCCGCCAAACCCGCTCGGCCCGCCGAAACCGCCGCCCATTCCACCTCCTCCGCCGAAATTACCGCCGCCTTGTCCGTCCGGCAAGACGCCCTGCGCGCGCAGCGTCTCCACAGCATCGCGGACGCGGTTCATGTCCAGGCCGGCCAGCGGACTTACCGCTCCAGTTTGGCCGCTGATGGCCACCGAATCGTCGCCAAAGTCGGAGTTGCCGGCAATCGAGGGCAGCGCCGCGCCGGTCGCGCCGGATAGCCCTGCCTGGCTATCGGTGTCGGCGCCCATCGCGCTCATCAGGCTCAGGCTCTGCGCCCCGTTGGCCGTAAGTTGCTGGACGGTCGACTGAATGGCGTGCTGATTCGCGGTCTCGTTCTCCTGCTGCTGTGCTACACGCGAGGCCAGCAGCAGATTAAAGTTCACCGTCTGATCGCGGCTGCCGGCGTTGAGCACCGCCTCTTGTGAGCCGGGCGCAAAACCCGCAAACTGGGTGCGGAGAACGTAGCGGCCATTCTGTGGAATGCTCAGAACCCAGGCGCCGGTGATGTCGGTCGTGGTGGAAAAGCGCTTGCCGGTGAGCGTGTTCTGGGCAGTTACGGTCACGCCGGGCAAGGGAATGTTCCCGCTATTGACCTGACCGTGCAGTTTTCCACCCGCAATCACCGATGCTGGTGGATTCTGCGCAGCCGGTTCACTGGTGCTAAGTGTGCTCACGGGCGCAATAGGCTGGGTCGCAGGCGGGACCGGCGACTGGGTCAGGGATACAAGACCTCCGACCACAAAGATTCCCGCCACAACTGCCCAACGCACAACCTCTCGCCGCATGGACGCTCCCTGAAATATCGTGCACTTACTCAATCAGACGGCCAACACGCCGCGAAGGTTTACGATTGCGCCCTTTTGCCCGGAATTGTCAGCCCCGCGCCCCCGGAAACCATGGTTACCAAGCGCGATACCCCCCCTTGCATTCTCGCCCGGCCTATGTTAACTGTTAAGTTAATAATCTATCGATTGCTACCGTGATAGTAACCCCGGTGGCAATGGAACAGGATATTCTCCATGTTGAAGATCGGCACATCCATCCGCGCTTTCCGCCTGCAGAAGGGGCTTTCCCAGGGAGACATCGAAAAAAAGACTGGCTTGCTGCGATGCTATCTCTCGCGCGTGGAGAATGGCCATACGGTGCCTTCGCTGGACACGCTGTCGAAGATTGCGCGGTCCCTCGACCTGCCCATCACCCATTTTTTTGCCGACGAAACACAAGGCAAGCAGCCGAACCTGCAAAAGCTCTCCGACGAGGAGCTGCGCTTTCTCAACCAGATCCGCCGCTATTCCACCAACCTGAACGAGAGCGACCGCAAACTGCTGCTGGCCATGGTGAAAAAGTTCGCGGCATCGGCGCGCTAGTGGTAATGATCGTGAGGACAGTTAATTTTTGCTTTCCACTCCAGCGACAAAGGCCTGTCGCATCAGTTCGGTCGCGGAACATGGGCAAGATAGAATCCGAATAGCACTAGAAATCCAACCACCAGGCCCACAGCGTAGCGGAGACGCCGCGTAAAGAGCGTCTTGGACGAGCCTATACGGGGTACCATCGGGGCCGCGAAGAGCAATCCGCAAAGAACGCCCCCCAGATGCGCAGAATTATCGATGCTCACCCCTGAGCCAATGTGGTGGGTGCCAAAGCTGATCGAGAGGCCAAGCACCAGATTGATTACGGCAAAGTAGATCACCGACCTGCGCAGCTTGTGCAACTCCAATGGAGGCACAGGCAGCAGATGTGATTTGAGCAGGATAATCAGCGCTCCGGCGATGCCGAAGACTGCGCCCGAAGCTCCGGCCCCCACTGGGAACACAACCACTCCGGCTTCATGGGCTGGCCATAGCCAATTGACCAGTGTAGACAGCAGGTTGCCAGCCGCGCCGGTGAGGATGTAGACCGCCAGCACCCCCGCCGAACCCATCAGCGGCTCGGCCAGCAATCCCAGGTTCCACAGGCACCACATATTCAGTACCAGGTGAAGGAAACCTACATGCACGAACATGGCAGTGACGATGCGCCACCATTGTCCATAGACCAGCACGTTACGGGCGTTGTCGGCGCCCCAGTGCATCAGTTGATCAGAAGTTGGACTGACCGCGCTGACGTGGTGCGCCACCATAACCAGAAAAACCAGGCAGTTGAGGCCTACCAGCGCATAGGTGGCGGGTGCGTAAGACCACGAGGGACGCAGTCGGCGAACCGGCGGTGGCGGAGTGTAACCGGCCTCGGGACGCAGATAATCCGGATTGGGAGAAGTGGGAGGGGAACTGCCCATATATTAACTTTAATGCATTTCAGGCAACTTCGCAGGCGTTGATCGCCACTCTGACAACAGCGAGCCGCTGTGGCCTCATGGATTCTGCTCCCACGCGTTGTAATCTGGAGTTTGTGAAACCCTAAATCAGGAGTTGAACTGTGAGTGCGGAAAAGCGGATTCGGCGGGCGTTGCTCAGCGTTACGGATAAAACCGGCCTGGTGGAGTTTGCCCAGGCGCTGGACGGCTATGGAGTGGAGCTGGTCTCCACCGGCGGAACGGCGCGGGCGCTGCGCGAGGCCGGCCTCGCCGTTAAGGACATCAGCGAGCTGACCGGCTTTCCGGAGATGCTCGACGGCCGCGTCAAGACTCTGCACCCCAAGGTCCATGGCGGCCTGCTTTACATTCGCGGCAACAAGGAGCACGAGGCCGCTGTCGCTGCGCATGGCATTCTGCCCATCGACATGGTGGTGGTGAACCTCTACGCCTTTGAGAAGACGGCGGCTCAGCCCGGTGTCGCCTTCGGCCATCTCATCGAAAACATCGATATCGGCGGCCCGTCGATGGTGCGATCAGCGGCCAAGAACTTTGAAGACGTGGCCATCGTCACTCGCGTCGCCGATTACCCGGCGTTGATTGAGGAACTCAAGACCAATGGCGGCGCTTTGAGCCGTGAAGTGCGCTGGCGGTTGGCCAAACAGGCCTTTGCACTGACCGCGGCCTACGACATTACCATTGCCAATACGCTCGACCTTATCGCTGAAGCTCCAGAGCCTTCAGCGTCTGCCGCGCCGCAGACGCCAAGCCTGCCCACCACCCTGCGCATCAACCTCCCGCTCGTGCAGTCCTTACGCTACGGCGAGAATCCTCATCAGCGCGCCGCGCTGTACGCGGACGGAACAGGGCAGGGAATTGCCGGCGCAACCCAACTGCAAGGCAAGGAGTTGAGCTTCAACAATCTCGTCGATCTGGACGCCTGCTGGGAGTTGGCGCAGGAGTTTGACGAACCGGCCGTCATCATAGTCAAGCACACCAATCCCTGCGGCGCGGCCACCGGTTCCACCATTCTTGAAGCCTACCTAAAGGCTCTGGCTTGCGACTCAGTCTCGGCCTTCGGCGGAGTCATCGGCATCAATCGCGACGTAGACGGCGACGCAGCCGCGGAGATCGCCAAGCTCTTCGTCGAGGCCATCGCCGCTCCCAGCTTCACCGCCGAGGCTCGCGAGCGCTTCGCCGCCAAAAAGAACCTGCGCCTCGTCGAGGTTCACGCCGCTCCGCCGCGTCCGGTCGTCAAGCACGTCTCGGGCGGATTATTGCTGCAGGATGCCGACACTGGCCGCATCAACGCCGCCGCGCTCGACCCAGGCCTGAAGATCGTCACCTGGCGTCCGCCGACCGCTGAGGAGCTGCGCAGCCTGCTCTTCGCCTGGCGCGTTTGCAAGCACGTAAAATCGAACGCCATCGTCTATGCGCGCGACGGCCAGACTCTCGGCGTGGGCGCGGGCCAGATGAGCCGCGTGGATGCTGCCCGCTTCGGCGCGATGAAGGCCGTGCTGCCGCTCAAGGGCTGCGTCGCCGCCTCCGATGCCTTCTTCCCATTCCCCGACGGCCTGGAAGCCGTAGCCGCCGCCGGAGCGACAGCCGTCATCCAGCCTGGCGGCTCAGTGCGCGACGAAGACGTCATCGCCGCCGCCGACAAACTGGGAATCGCGATGGTCTTCACCGGAATGCGGCACTTCCGGCATTAAGCCCCTGCAACTGCTCGCTCTTCGCTCGCTGAGGGTTCGTGGTGGCTCACGGACCTATCAAAAAACGCGAAAAAGAGGCCAAACAGGGGCAAAAAAGGATCATTTTGGGCTAAAAAAGGGGCAAAATCAGGGGTTTGCAGTTACCGATTCGTTAACAGGGCTAAAATGCAAATCATTGATACTGAGCTAGTTGCGAGAAATATTTAGCCCGAAAAAAGATTTCCACAGGGTAGGGGGGTGGGGGGTAAGGTGGAATATTCGCTGTTTCTTCTCATAATCAGGGTGACAAACTGGCAGTGAAACAGCCTCGACCGGGCCGCGTTCTGAGATGTTTTTGGAGTCATCTTGGATTCTCCCTATCGATAGAGTGCGCCCAATGAGCGTAATTATCTGCAAACCCCTGCGGTGGGGCCAGCGGCCTTCGGCAAGTTCTAGGCAGGCAGTCAAGCGGAACACCCATGTCCGAAACGACTGATTTTGGTCCATCCAGCTATATTATTTGCGAGAAATGAGCCAACTCACAAACCCGTCTTCAAGTGATCGCATAAAATATCTCGTTTACATTCTTGTACTTGAAGAGTAGGCTGTTGGCGAGTCTCAATTTGGTCTAGACCGAAAATGAACTGGTGTCGTTTTCGGTCGAAAAATTTGCAGAAAAATCTCTTGCATAATGTTAACCTATAACTTAATATTCGGGAGATGGTAATTGAGCGTCGAACGAAGGCTGGTATATCCCGGGACGATGTTCAGGATTGCGTTTGCCCGCAGCCGCGAAGGAGTATACCCAGCCGAGGAGTTCTTCGATCAACTGTCCAAATCCGATCAGGCAAAGCTGGTTAATCTTTTTCGCATTCTGGGCGATCATGGAAAACATACGAACGACCAAAAGTTTGGTGATCTCGGAGATGGACTCTACGAATTCAAGTCATTCCAAATCAGAATGCCCTTTGCCTACGCAAAGAACGAGAGAAGACTCGTGCTCATCTCACATGGTTTCTGGAAGCAAAAGGACAAGGCACCGCCGTCTGAAATAGCACGTGCCAGGAGAATCCTTTTGGAAGATGCCGAGGCATCCGAAAATGCTAAGGAATCCAAAGTCTTTGTAATCACCGATCAGAACAAGAAGAGAAAGCGGCCATGATTACCAAACATGACGAATTGATGCTGGATCCTGAATACAGGAAGCTCTATGCAATTGAAGGGCTTATTGCAGACACCGCACAGTTGATTTGGGATCTGATGGAACGAAAGAAGATGAAACAGGCAGACTTGGCTCGTCTCCTGAAAAAGACGCCCGCATTCGTGTCTCAGCTTTTGAATGGGAAGGCCAACATGACTGTCCATACGCTTGCTGAGGTCGTGTATGCGCTTGGCGCTACCGTCAAGATCGATGCGCACGATGAAAGCACATCCTCTTGTGAAGCCGTGGACGACCCTCAAATGCAGACTTTCCACGCCCAAATGCCTATGCGTGACGTCAGCCAATATTTTCGCTGGAAGAAGTCCGAAATTGTTCACCCCGAAACTCGCGACTCCGATACTCGTTCAGAGGTGGCAGCATGAATGCATATATGATCTTCCAAACAAAGGAAGAAACTGACCTCGCAGTTGCGGTTAATCGTAACGCGCAGATTAGTGATATGCGCCTTGCCCGTGCGAAGGTCTCTGCTGAATGTCCTGGAAATGCTCTTACGGCTCCCATCACAGTCTCAATGGGAGTGAAGGCAAAGCAGATTGAAGGTCCTACCACCCAACTCTTGATTGAGGTCAGTTTTCGTCTGACTGGATCAAAAAAGGAAGACACCTCTAAGAACAAAACTGTAGTTTGCGTCGAATGCACATTCGAAGTGAGCTACCAACTTCACCCGGAATTTACGCCATCGGCGGAACAAATCAAAGCATTTAAGGATGGGAATGCCATTTTTAACTGCTGGCCCTACTGCCGCCAGTATGTTCAAGATATGATTCAACGGATGGGCTACCCTCCGCTGATACTCCCTCTTCTTCGTGTGCAAACCAAACATCATGAGACCCGAAAATTGTCGAAGCCTGAGTAGGTTCTTCAGATACTTTGGCAGTCTGATTCGGATGCTGTGGTCACAAGCCCGATAGCCGCCCCACTCGTCACCCTAGCCGGTGATATGCCCTTTCTCACCCAACTTTAGTAAACTCAACGGCAGAATGTTTCTTTCCTTCCGTACGACTCGCCGCTCCCGTTCTGCCTTCCGTCTCTTTGCGCTGGCCGTGGCCGGGATGGCCATTGCCTCACTGCACGCGACTGCACAGGGCACGCACCTGTGGACCCAGTCGCGGCTGGAGGAGTTTGAGAAAGGCACGCCGCAGGGGGTCGCGCTTACCAGCGACGGACCTCTGCGCGAGGGGCCGAGCTTGACTGAGTTGGCCACCACGCCGTCGACCTACGTCTGGTCGGTCGCTGTGGACACCCGTGGCGTGGCCTACGTGGGAACCGCTTCGCCGGCTACCGTGCTGCGCATCGCGGCAGACGGCAAGCCGTTTACGCTTTTCGAGAGTAAAGATTTGTCGGTCCAGGTTGTCCGCCTCGGTCCCGATGGCGCGCTCTATGCAGCCACGCTGCCCAGCGGCAAGGTTTATCGGCTCAAGACTGACGCAACCGCCAAACAGGATGAGGCCAGCGCCGAACTCATCTTCGATGCGGCAAAACTCGACGACGCAATGGCTGGCGATGCCACAGCTACCGGTAAATCTGCCGACGGCAAGGATTCAGGCAAAGCTAACGAAGGCAAAGCCAGCGACGGCAAGCCAACGGCCGGCAAGCCGGCTGACGACAAAGTAAAAAGCCCGGAAAAGCCCGTGGCAAAAACCCACTACATCTGGGAGATGACCTTCGACGCGGCGGGGCGGCTTTACATTGCCACTGGCGGACCGGGAGCCATCTACCGCATCGATGTCAGCAAGCCCAGCGCCAAGCCGGAGGCCTTCTTCAAGAGCGACGAGCAGCACATTCGCTCGCTTGCATGGGACGCGCAGGGCAACCTGATCGCCGGTACGGACGGCTCCGGGCTGGTCTATCGCATCAGCTCTCAGGGCAAAGGCTACGTCCTCTTCGAGGCTCCACGCCGCGAGATTACCGCGGTCGCTGTGGCCGCCAACGGAACCATCTACGCGGCCAGCGTGGGCGACAAGAGCCGCAATCCTCTGCCGCCGCTGAACGTGCAGGGCCATGGCATGGGCGGCCTGGTGACCTTCATGCAGCCGGGCTCCATGCAGTCGGCCAATACCAGCGCCTCGGTGCCTGAGGGCAGCGAGATTTACGCGCTTGCAGAAGGCCAGGCGCCGCGCAAGCTCTGGAGTGGCAAGGACGACATTGTCTACGCGCTGGCTGCGCAGGCGGAAGGCCTGCTGGTGCTCACCGGCAATCGCGGACGCGTCTTCCGCATTGCCGACGACGGAAGCTATGCGGACATCGCCCATCTGGCCGCGCAACAAGGTTTGAGCGTGGCCGTCGCGCAAAATGCAAAAGGCCAGCCGGAGAGCCTTCTTATCGGCACGGGCAATACCGGCAAGCTATTCAAACTTGGGCTAACCGCTGACAAGCACGAATACGCCAGCGACGTGCTGGACGCAGGTGCGCTGGCTCGCTTTGGCCGCGTTGAAGTGCAGCCCGGCTCGGCCAACTACGAATTGCTGACCCGCACCGGAAACGTGGAGCAGCCCGCGCGAGGCCGCAACGGAGAAAGCCGCGCTGACTGGGGCTGGTCCGACTGGCAACCGCTTCGCGATGGCGCGGTGGCCTCGCCCGCCGGCCGCTTCCTGCAATGGAAGGCTGTGCTGCGCGCGAATGGTGTGCTGGGCGGCGTTGGAGTCAACTACCTGCCGGTGAACGCCGCTCCGGTGGTGGACGAACTGATCGTCGTGCCCGGAGCGCGCTGGAACGGGCAGAATCAGATTGCCGGTCAGCCAGCTACGGTTAACATTGCCTTTCCCGCTGCTAGCCCGAATGCGGGTCCGAACGCGGGGCAGAATCCTGGAATCAATCACGATGCCGGCGCAAACGCGCCTTTGCAGGCCGCCAAGGATCGCACCTCTGTTACCGTACGCTGGGCGGCGCACGACGACAATGGCGACGAGCTGACGTACTCCCTCTACCTGCGCGGCGATGGCGAAACCGTTTGGCGGCTGCTCAAGGACAACCTACGCGAGAAGGCCTACAGCTTTGACGCCACGCTGATTCCCGATGGCGGCTATCAGATCAAGGTCGTCGCCTCCGACGCGCCCTCGCACACTCCCGGCGACGCGCTCACAGGCGACAAAATCAGCGAGCGCTTCGAGGTGGACACCACGCCGCCTGTCGTCTCCGCGCTTCATGCGACGGGAGAGCACGTGGATTGCGAAGGGAGCCACTGCCCCCGGCCGTTCCGCGTGGTTTTTGACGCTGAAGATGCCTTCTCGCCCATTGCTCGCGCTGAGTATTCGCTTGATGCCGGTCCCTGGCAGTACATTGAGCCGGTGGGCCGCATCTCCGACTCGAAGCGCGAACACTATGACATTCTCATTCCTGTGCCAGCAGAGACAAAGATAGCCGAGCATCTGATAGCCGTGCGCGTCTACGACCGGCACGAAAATGTGGGCGTGGCCAAGATCGTGATCGCCGCAAAAGAGCAATAAACGGGAAGAAGCGGCGTACAAGTAAGATAGAGAAGATGCGATTCGAGCTTTATGTGGCATCCCGGTACCTGAAGGCCAAGCGGCGGCAAGCCGTGGTGGGCGTGGTCACCATTATCTCCATCGCCGGAGTGGCCGCGGGCGTGGCTGCGCTGATCATCGCTCTGGCTATCACCAACGGCATGAGGCGCGACTTGCAGGACCGCCTGCTTGGCGTCTCGGCACACGTGGACCTGATGCGCGTCGAGGCGGATGGCATACGCGACTGGCAGCCGCTGCTCGCGCGCTTGCGCCGCGTTCCTCACGTCTCCGCCGCCGCTCCCGGAATCTACGGACAAGTACTGGTCTCGCGCGGCCCTCGCGCCGGATTCGCGCTCATCAAGGGCATCATCCCCGCGCAGGAGCGGACCGTCAGCAGCCTGCTCGGCACCATCGTCTCCGGCTCGGCCCAGGATTTGGAACCGGAGGCGCGCAGCAAGGTTGCGCAACCGGTTCCCGGCGAAGGCTGGATCAACGCGCCCTACCCGGCCCTGGTGCTGGGCAAAAACCTGGCTGAAACCATCGGCGCGCAGGTGGGCGACAGCGTACTCGTCACTAGCCCGCAGGGCGAGCTGACCCCGCTCGGCCTGACACCCAAGTACCAGCGCTTCCGCGTCGCCGCCATCTTCCAGTCGGGTTTTTACCAGTACGATTCGGCCATGGCCTTCATGCGCCTCTCGGAAGCTCAGCGCCTCTTCAGCGAGCCCGACCTGCTCTCCGTCATCAGCTTCAAGGTGGACGATCTGGACCGCGCTCCGCGCATCGCCCAAGCCATCGAGCGCGAGGCCGGACGCGGCTTCATGGCCACCAACTGGATGGAGCAGAACCGCGAACTCTTCCGCGCCCTCAAGCTGGAGCAGGTGGTCACCTTCATCGTCATCGCGCTGATCGTCATCGTCGCCGCGCTCAACATCCTCATCGCCCTCACCATGATGGTGATGGAAAAGACGCGCGACATCGCCGTGATGATGAGCTTTGGCGTCCAGCCCGCGCAGGTCCGGCGCATCTTCCTGCTGCAAGGCTTCCTCATCAGCGTGATCGGGACGGCTCTTGGATTAGTGCTCGGCTATCTCTCCGCCTGGGCCGGCGGACACTATCACTTCATCCACTTATCCGCAGAAGTTTACTCCATCGACACGCTGCCCTTCGCCCCGCGCCCGCTCGATGGGCTGATCGTCTCTGTAGTTTCGATAGGAATTTCGCTGCTGGCTACGCTGTATCCGTCATCGGCTGCATCGCGGATTCTGCCGGCTGAGGCGCTGCGGTACGAATAGAGTATCCAAGGGTTAGCGCGTCAGTTCTGGTTAAGGCCTTTAGCCCTCGAACCGAGTTTCTTTTTATATAAAGTCTCCCAGCGTAATGCTTCATTTTTTGCGGTTGATTTTGGCAGAATCTGCAACACAGAGAAGCGATAACTTTCTGGGTATGAGGAATCCTTCTTAATCAAATCTCTTAGTAGGACATCGCCACCATCTCCTGTGCGTGCATATTCTCTCCAGCGGCCCCATATTCCATTCACCCCGTATGCGCTACCAACATACATCTCCCCGGAAGTCTCAGCGAGGATCAAGTAAACACCGGCAACACTGCTTAAGGAGCCTCTGATTAAGTCATCCGCCCGCACTCCATCTGCATCAAATTGTATGTAGATGGAGATTGCGATGCGTCAGATAACATTTGCCTGCCAGCCGAGTTTTGAGAAGTATGCGCGGCCCAGCCGC
>Ga0302320_10006235_pt1 | contig 26539 bp, 17 predicted proteins | sample Bog_T0_3_FD_202130 | JGI IMG/M metagenome (GOLD analysis project Ga0302320, IMG submission 202130) | Peat permafrost microbial communities from Stordalen Mire near Abisko, Sweden - Bog_T0_3 | ecosystem: Environmental > Terrestrial > Soil > Wetlands > Peat | place: Sweden: Abisko, Stordalen Mire... | reverse complement strand
TGGGCAGCGATCCGTTGCCGAAGCCGGGAAGCAGTATTGCCCGGGACGACTGTCCATCGCCCAATGAGAGAGTTGAACCCACGGAAAAGGGCTGACCATCGTAGAACTGCGCAATGGCGTTCACCTGCCATCCGCGCTCCAACGGTCCCAGCACCCCATGACCCTTGAAGGGCAACTGGTAATTCGCACTGCCGACAAAGCGCTTCGGGATATTGTAGTCCGCATTTCCGTAGTCGTAACGGAGGTTGTAAGGATTCGAAACGGTGGCCGAGTCACCCGAACCTTCATCCAGAGCGTGACTGTAGGTAAAGGAGGCGAGGAAGCTCAGGCCATGGGCGCGGCGCTCTGCCGTAACTTGCAGCGCGTTGTAGCTGGATACCTGCCGGGTTTCAAGTTCACTGATCTGGCCAAAGGTCGGGTAGGGCCGAGCCACGGTAATAGTAGTCGCTCCATTCGCTCCCCACTGGTTTGAATTGATGTCCCGGAAGTTGTCCAGGTGTGTACCCTTCGCTCCGACATAGGCAAATTTGAGGACGGTCGAGAAGGGGATCTGCTGCTCGATAGCCGCATGCCACTGCTCGGTGTAGGGAGTTTTGGCATTCGGATCCACGCTAAAGGCGGCTTGGCCCTTCAAGATCTGACTGCCTGATGTGGCAACAGTGTGAACAAATCCGCTGTGCGCATAGTTGAAGACGGAGCTGCTCGTGGCGCCTGCTACATAAGTGGCCGGATTGTTGAAGGCCCAATAATCGTCCACGGGAACATTGGCCGACAAGGAGGACGAATTGCCCACGTTGGGCGCGGCGTGGTAGATGCCATAGCCGGCGTGAAAGACCGTCTTGTTGGTGACCTTGTAGGCCAGGCCCACGCGCGGCGCAAAGTTCAAGTTGTTGCCGCTCAAACCGCTCGCAGGGATGCCGCTGGTTCCCACCTGCTCCAGAGCCGTCGTCGAGATAGAGGGAACGAAGGCGTATTCTTTGTTATGAGCTTCAGTCCAGGGCCAGCCGAGAAAGTTCTCATAGTGTACGCCCAGATTCAGCGTCAGCCTGCTGTTGACCTTGTAGTTGTCCTGCGCGTAGAAGGATAGATCGCTCTCTCGCAAGCCGACCTCAGTCGGAAACGAGTAATTGCCGCCCGTCGGAGCGCCGAAGAGCAGATCGCTCCAGGCTAGACCGGTGTAGCGTGTTCCGAAAGAATCGGAGCCGTGTTCCGCGCCGGTTTGGAACATATTGTATTGGAGACGGAGCAGATTGAAGCCGAGATCCAGCGAGTGCTTGCCATGCACCAGGTTGAGATCGTCGTCCCACTGAAAGTTGTTGGTTCCGATGTTCGTGGGGTTGTTGCCATTGTCGCCGATCGGCGAGTAGCCGGTGAAGGTATACACCGGCAGTCCAATGGAAAGGTGATTGTTCGGATTCACCACACCGGGAATGTTGAGTTGCGAGGGGGAAGTCAGGTTCGCCCACTGGGTTCCAGCGCCGTCCCAGTTCGTGGCATAGACAAAGAAGCGAGTCCAGCCGACGCGCGCCGTGTTGACGATCCTCGGAGAGAAGATATGCGTTTCGCTGATCACAGCCTGATTCGCAGGGTCCGACGCAGGTCCGCCGATGACGTCGCCCACTAGAGGAACCGGCAGGGCGGGGGGCTGGGAGATAAGGTCATGGCCTTGACTGTAGCGAGCGTAGGCGCTGTCTTTTTCGGTAAACTTGCGGTCGACCTTCACATCGAAGGCGTCTTCGTTGATGATCAACAGCGGGGAGTAGAAGAAGTTGTTGATGGTCGGATTCGCGCTCGCATAATTCGGCGGTGCATATTTCTGATATAAATTCAGAAGGTTTGCGCCGGTTTGATCGATCAGCGGATCGTTGATCGGAACGAAATTATTGGCGTAGGCAACTTTTGTAGATGGGTTAACGATTTGCGTATATTTGGAGAAGTCGTAGCCCGCCGCGGTGACATTGACAACTGGAACGCTACTCAGAAAGTTCTGGCCCTGAGCGAAGCGCTTTCCGGCATAGTCGGCAAAGAAGAAGGTCTTGGGGTTGGACTGCTTCCAAAAGACCGGTCCGCCGAAGGTGATGCCAAACTCGTTTTGCCGCAGAGCAGCTTTCTGTCCTGTCGGTCCTGATTTTACAACATTGAACCAGTTTCTGGCATCCAGCGCCGTGTTGCGGAAAAACTCGAAGACATCGCCGTGATATTGATTGGTGCCTGACTTGATGACCACGTTGATGGTGGCGCCGTTGCCGCGTCCATAGCGCGCGTCGGCATCCAAGGTCTCTTCGGAGAACTCCTGAATGGCATCGATGGGCGGGAAGATCGCCGTCATGCTGTTATGGTTTTCCTGGTCGGCAACGCCATCCACAAGCGTGCGATTTTCCTGAGGGCGAGAGCCGTTGATGGCGAAGTACGAGGGGCCGCGCTGCTGCGTATAGGCGATGCTACCGGTTTGTTGGGCATTCGTCGATACAGCGCCCGCGCCCAGGCTAAACAGCTCATTGAAGTTGCGGCCATTCAGGGGCAGATCCCTGACAGCTTCTTCTGTGCGGAGATTGCCGACATCGGAGCTTTCGGTCTCCAGCAGTTCGCTGTTGGTTTGGACCTCAACCGTCTCCGCGGCTGCGCCAATGGGCAGTACGGCATCGGCGGACACACGCTGCCCCACTTCCAGCCTCACGTGCTCGTCTACCTTGCTGAAGCCGGGAGCCTCGACGAGAACTTTGTAGTCGCCAGGATGAAGAGGCGGCGAGACATAAATTCCCTGCGAGTCTGTGGTCGAGTTGGTTGTGATTCCAGTGCCCGCGTTTTGCAGGGACACATGCGCGTTGGGGATCACTGCGCCGGTGTGGTCTTTCACCACGCCTGTAATGACACCGGTTTCGACAATCTGCGCGTGCAGCGCCGAGGCCATGAGAACGGCCAACAGGGCCAACAGCAGGCGCGAGAAGTTTCGCTTATCAATGATTCGGAATGAGAATCTTAAAGCAGACATAGTAGCCTCCAGGAATTGGATCAATTGCGATCACAAAGAAAAATGGTCCGCGACATGCTGTCGCGGACCATGGCAATGCGCAAATTACGCACTACTGTTAAATCGGTACGATACACTTGCCCACGACGAAAAGCGCATCCCCATGAAATTGAAAGATGCGACAACAACACACTTCTTCGCGGGCGGTCTGTAGGCTGGAAATCGTCAATAGCTTCTCTTTCATTGCATTTTGGTTGCGTTTCGATTTACGCGGCAAAATAGCGGTTGCGAGTGAAGAATTCAAATAGCTGTGAGTTTTTTCGGAACCAAATACCGTCAAACTGTACAAGCCTAAACAAGTCAAAGAGCTTCTTGCGCGGCTGACATGAAAATCTGATATTGGGTTTGGCGAGAGATTAAGCGGGCATCAACAACACGAGCGACAGAGCGTCTGCTCGGAGGCGGACTGAAGACTTGCCGGTATGTGGATCAGCGCCTGCATTTATTTGAATTGGACCACAAAGCCAAAATCATGTCAAGGGCAGCCAGCGCATCCTTCCGCAGAAATGCAGAATTCTGTTCGCGCATGGCTTGACAGCCTTTCAATCTCCATGCATCATAAAACCAGTCCTCATTCCAGGAGAGATATTTTGTTTCATCGCCTCGCATCCCGCTGTTGTTGTTGCCCTGTCGTTCTACCGGCAGTCGAGCAGCCTCGTGGGATAACGGAGCAGATGAGATCTTAAACGATTCGCATCTCCTGAATCTTCGCAATAACGGCCCACGAGCCTCTACCTCGTGGGCTTTTTCATTGGGCACTCGCCCGCATTGCGATTCAGGAAGTGAGCTGTATTCCGATGAAGCCGTTTCACATCATGGCCAAGCCCCATGGCCCGATCTGCAATCTCAATTGCACCTACTGCTATTACCTGGAGAAAGAGAATCTCTATGCGGGCAGCGGGCGCGAATTCCGCATGGCGGATGAAGTACTTGAAAATTACATTCGCCAGTACATTGAGTCGCAACCGGGACAGAGTGTGAGTTTCGCATGGCAGGGCGGCGAGCCGACACTGCTGGGGATTCCGTTCTTCGAGCGCGTCGTCGAGTTGCAGAGTAAATATGCAAACGGCAAGATCGTCGACAATGCATTTCAAACCAACGGTACGCTGCTCGACGATGCCTGGGGCGAGTTCTTGGCGCGCAACAAGTTTCTGATTGGGCTTTCGGTCGATGGGCCCGCGGATATTCACGATGCGTACCGGGTAGACAAGGGTGGCAAGCCAACCTTCGCTCGCGTGATGCGCGGTCTCGGCGTTCTCAAGAAGCATGGCGTGGAGTTCAACACACTCACCGTCATCAATCGTTTGAACTCTTATCGCGCACATGAGGTCTATCGCTTTCTCAAAGAGATTGGCAGCAAGTATCTGCAATTTATTCCTATCGTTGAGCAGGTCGCCAAGCAGCCGGACGCGAACGGTCTGGTTCTGTTGAAGCCGTATTCACGGCAGGAGTCGGCTGTCTCCGAGTGGTCTGTCGAGCCGCTGCAATTCGGTCGTTTTTTACAGCAGGTCTTCGACGATTGGGTGATTCAGGATGTTGGGCGCGTCTATGTGCAGGTCTTCGACGTAGCACTGGAGTCGTGGTATGGCGTGCCGCAAACGCTCTGCGTCTTTGCGCCGACGTGCGGCTCGGCTTTGGCCGTCGAGCACAACGGCGATGTGTATTCTTGCGACCACTTTGTATATCCCGACAATAGGCTGGGAAATATCATGCAGAAGTCTTTGTCGAGTCTGGTGAGCTCGCCGCAGCAAACGCGCTTTGGCAATGCAAAGGAGATTGGCCTTCCTTCCGATTGCCGCCAATGTGATGTGCGTTTTGCCTGCAACGGCGAGTGTCCCAAGCATCGCTTCACGCAGACGGCATCGGGCGAGTATGGGCTGAACTATCTGTGCACGGGCTACAAGCATTTCTTCCATCACATCGATCCATATATGCGCTTCATGGCTGAGGAACTGAAGCAGAATCGAGCCCCGGCGCGGGTGATGGAGTGGGCAAGAGCTAGAAGAAGCACGAGTCCCGCGTACGCCTCGCCGCCGAAGAAGCACGGAGTTGTTCTCGCCTAGCAGCTTTCCTCAAGAGATTGTGGAGATGAGTACGGAACTTACCACTCCTTCCTCGTCTTCACAGGTCTCGGAGTGTTGGCGATTGAATTTTGTTGCCCAATTAACACCTTTTAACCGAGTCATCCCTGAATGACTGAAACCAACAGGAGAGTTATGAACGAGAAAAGCGTATTGAATGCGTTGACATCGACGCTGATACTTACAGCAGGCGCGAGTCTTCCGCTGCATGGACAGACGGCCCAGCCGTACCAGGGAGTCGTAGGCAGAACTCTCGCCGGGTCAAAAGAATGGTGGCCGGAGCCCGTGAAAGCGCCTGCCGGCGCGCCGAACGTAGTTTGGATATTGATCGACGATGTGGGTTATGGCGCTGCCGGCACATTCGGCGGGGTGATTCAAACTCCTACCTTCGACAGTCTGGCCAACAATGGTCTACGCTATACCAACTTCCATACCTGCGCAATCTGCGCCCCAACCCGCTCAGCGCTGCTGACCGGCCGCAACAGCGCATCGGTGCATGAATCGGGCTTTTCGCACGTTACCGCGTCTGCCGGCTTCCCCGGGTGGGATGGACGCGTGCCTGCCACGGCTGGCACAATTGCCGAGATCCTGCGTGAAAGCGGCTATAACACCTTTGCGGTGGGCAAGTATGGCATAACTCCCGATGAAGATGCGACTGATGCAGGACCATTCGATCGTTGGCCGACCGGCAAAGGCTTCGACCACTTCTTCGGATTCCTTGGCTCGGCGACCGACCAATACAAGCCGGACCTGGTAGAGGATCAAGCGCACGCAACCCCCGATGGCCGCCACCTGAGCGACCAGATCACCGACAAGGCGATCTATTATATCGACCGCCAGAAGAAGGCCGCGCCGGATAAGCCGTTCTTTCTCTACTACGCTCCGGCCGCCACGCACGCCCCGCACATGGTCGATAGATACTGGAGCGATCAATACAAGGGCAAATTCGACAAGGGATGGGATGCTTTTCGCGAAGAGGTCTTTGAACGCCAGAAGAAACTCGGCGTAATTCCCGCCAATGCGATCCTTCCCGATCGCAATCCGACCGTCAAGGCATGGGACAAGCTGACGCCGGACGAGCAAAAGCTTTATGCGCGATTCTTTGAAGTCTATGCCGGCTACCTTACTTACACGGACTTTGAGGTTGGCCGCCTGGTCAATCACCTGAGGGAGATCGGACAGCTCGATAACACGCTGATCTTCATCTCCATCGGTGATAACGGCGCCAGCAAGGAAGGATCGCAGGAAGGCACGATCGACCGTTCCATTAGCCGCAAGCCGATCACCGAGGAAGAGAATATCGCCTATAACCTGGCCAAAATCGACAAGATCGGCACACCTGATTCCAAGAATGGCAACTATCCCCTGGGCTGGGCGCAGGCCGCCAATACGCCCTTCCGCTATTGGAAATCGGATGCCAACAGCGAAGGCGGAACGCACAATCCTCTCATCGTCTACTGGCCAAAGGGCATCAAGGACAAAGGCGGCATTCGTACTCAGTATAGCCATGTGATCGATCTTCTTCCCACCACACTCGATCTGGTTGGTATCAAGGCCCCTGAAGAAATTCGCGGCATCAAGCAGCAGCCGATTGAAGGAACCTCTCTTGCCTACTCGATTGACGATGCCAAGGCGCCCACCCGTCACACGTTGCAGTACTACTACATCTTTGGCTCGCGGTCGATCTACGACAACGGATGGAAGGCCGAACTGGCGTATCCCAACGACGTCCTCACCAAGCACGTAGTCAGTAATCCGCCCCTCGATGAAAACACCTGGGAACTCTATAACCTGAACGACGATCCAACCGAGCGCATTGATCTGGCCAAGAAGTATCCGGAGAAGCTGACGCAGTTGAAGGCCGAATTCGAAGAGCAGGCCAAGGCGCATCATCTTGCCCCCTATCTCACCTTTGACGATATGAAAAACACTCACCACACCTACCTGCCCCAGTGGTATATCGACCGGCAAAAGGAGGCTGCGGCACAAGCCGGTAGCAGCAAGTAGCATTGCCGGAATGTTTTGGCTCCACATCATGGCAGTCAGTTCGCGGTTACATGCGGCCTGACTGCCGGTTTCGCTCGGCATCCGGTCACCGAGTCATATCTGAATGATTGAATCCAATAGGAGACTTATGAACGAAAAAAGCGTTTTGAATGCGATGACATCGACGTTGATATTTGCGGCGGGCGCGAGTCTTCCGCTGCATGCGCAGACGGCACAGCCATATCAAGGAGTGGTGGGCAGAACTCTCGCCGAGTCAAAAGAGTGGTGGCCGGAACCTGTGAAGGCGCCTGCCGGCGCACCAAACGTAGTTTGGATATTGATCGACGACGTAGGCTTTGGCGCTGCCGGCACATTCGGCGGGCTCATCCAGACTCCCACCTTCGACAGTCTGGCTAACAATGGTTTGCGCTATACCAACTTTCATACGACTGCGATCTGCGCCCCCACCCGCTCAGCTCTGCTGACTGGCCGTAACAGCGCAACCGTGCACGTTTCCGGATTTTCACACACTGTGATGTCCGCCGGCTTCCCCGGCTGGGACGGCAGGATTCCATCCACGGACGGAACCATTGCAGAAATTCTTCGCGAAAATGGCTACAACACATTCGCTGTCGGCAAGTATGGTGTAACTCCCGACGAAGATGCGACCGATGCAGGCCCATTCGATCGTTGGCCAACCGGAAAAGGCTTTGACCACTTTTTCGGATTCCTCGGCTCGCAGACCGACCAATACAAGCCGGACCTGGTGGAAGATCAGGCTCACGTCCGTCCCGATGGCCGTCACCTGAGCGACCAGATCACCGACAAGGCGATCTTCTACATCGACCGCCAAAAGAAGGCAGCGCCGGATAAGCCGTTCTTCCTCTATTACGCACCGGGCGCCACTCATGCTCCACACCAGGTAGACAGATACTGGAGCGATCAATACAAGGGCAAATTCGACAAGGGCTGGGATGCTTACCGCGAGGAAGTCTTTGAACGCCAGAAGAAGCTGGGCGTGATTCCCGCCGATGCGAAACTTCCCGATCGCAATCCGAACATCAAGGCCTGGGACAAGCTAACGCCGGACGAGCAGAAGCTCTATGCGCGCTTCTTTGAAGTTTATGCGGGCTACTTGACCTACACGGACTTTGAGATCGGCCGCTTGGTCAACCACCTGAAGGAGATCGGACAGCTCGATAACACGCTGATCTTCATCTCCATTGGTGACAACGGCGCGAGCAAAGAAGGCACTCTGAACGGGGATATTGATCGCTCTTTGTGGAATAAGCCCTTAACGGAGCAGGAGAATATCAATTACAACCTGAACAAGATTGGTGAGATTGGTACGCCAGCTGCCACTGAGGGGAATTATCCGCTCGGCTGGGCGCAGGCCGCAAACACTCCTTTCAAGTACTGGAAGCAGGATGCGAACAGCGAAGGCGGCACGCACAATCCGCTGATTGTCTATTGGCCGAAGGGTATCAAGGACAAAGGCGGAATCCGCACCCAGTACAGCCACGTCATTGACCTTCTTCCAACGACACTCGACCTTGTGGGCATCAAAACTCCCGATGAGATCAGAGGAATCAAGCAGGATCCTATTGAGGGAACTTCCCTGGCTTACTCGATCGACGATGCCAAGGCGCCTACCCGTCACACTCTGCAGTATTACTACATCTTCGGTGCGAGATCCATCTATCACGACGGATGGAAGGCTGAACTCGCTTACCCCAGCAGCTTTATTACTGGAAATCTGCAAAGCATCCAACCCTTTGATGAAAATGCCTGGGAACTTTATAACCTGAACGAGGACTACACGGAGAGAATTGACCTGGCCAAAAAGTACCCGGAGAAACTGGCTGAACTCAAAGCTGAATTTGAAGAGCAGGCTAAGTCTCATCATCTCTATCCCTACATCACTTGGGACGATGTGCTGAATGGGCGAATTCACCGCACCAAGGGCTCCAAGTCATTGCTCGACGCGTTTAAGAATGTAACCAAGGCTGGTGAGAACCAGTAGCTTGTGTAGTAACCCATCATGGAGTTCTGTCTGGCGCGAACCTGCCGGACAGAATTCCATGAACGTCTGTGACAATCTGGTACGGAGGAGATGGCCATGTTTTACAAAATACCGGACAACCTTCCTGCCGAGCTCGAAGAGTTGGATTCCTATATCGCGCGATTCCAACGCGGCGAGATCGATGCCGCAACACTGAAAGTGCGCCGCGTTCCCTTCGGTTGCTATGAGCAACGCCAGGACGGAACCTACATGGTGCGCATTCGGACGACTGGAGGCGCTCTCACTCCGCTCCAATTGCGTGTCATCGCTGAGATTTCCGCGCGCTACGGCAGCAATGTGATTCACATCACAACCCGCCAGGAATTTCAGATTCACGATGTTGCACTGGAGAATGTCCTTCTCGTCATGCGCGAATTGCTGCAGGCAGGTCTTGCATCGCGTGGCGGAGGCGGTAACACCGTTCGCAACGTTCTGGTCTCTCCCGATGCGGGCGTCGGCCTCGACGAGGCCTTCGATCCAAGCCCTTATGCGTTTGCGCTCACTAGCAGATTGATTGCCGAATCTGACTCCTGGCTGCTTCCGCGTAAATTCAAGATCGCGTTCTCCAACTCGCCCGCAGATAGCTCGTACGAGGAGTTCAAGGATCTCGGATTCGTGGCAAAGCTTCGCGATGGGCAAAGAGGATTTAGCGTTTATGTTGCCGGAGGCCTGGGCACCAAGCCGGAGGTTGGTCATCTGCTGCACGACTTCATTCCGGATAGCGATGTCTATGTTGTGACGACTGCGGTAAAGCACCTCTTCGACAAGCACGGCAACCGCAAGAATCGCCATGCTGCTCGCCTGCGTTTCTTGTGGAATACCCTCGGTAGAATGCGTTTTCAGGAACTATACGAAGAAGAGCTGCAACTCGTTCGCAGTGGAAAGCCTGCAGCTTTGCAGATCGAGGATGTGCCGCAGTCGAGCCTTCTTCCGCCTTTTCCGCCTGATCGCGATACCTCTCCGGAGTATTACCAGTGGAAGGATCGTTACGTCGAGAACCAGAGACAGCCCGAATTGGTCTCCGTCCGGGTTCCTATCTTTCTCGGCAATCTCAAGAATGAGTACGCCATTCGACTTGCACAGTTTCTTGCACCGTTTGGAGATCACGTACTGCGCGCCTCGTTTGGGCAGAATCTGAGACTGCGCAATATCCCAAAGACCTATCTCCCGAATGTCTTCCACTTAGTCCGCGAGTTAACTGAGCTTGCCTCTGGTCCGCGCCTGATTGGAAACTCTATCTCATGCACGGGAGCTGATACCTGTAAGCTCGGCATCTGTCTTTCAAAAGGAGCCTTGTCGGCCGCTGCGGAAAGGCTGAAAAACTCTACTCTGGACCTCAATCAGATAGCCGATTTCAGGCTTAATCTATCGGGTTGCCCGAACACCTGCGGACAGCACATGCTCGCCGATCTGGGCTTCTTTGGTAGCGTCGGCCGCAATGGGCAACAGATGTTCCCTGCCTACATGGTTGTCGCCGGAGCAGAAATTGGCAATGGAAAGGCGCGTCTGGCCAGGCAAATCGATCGTGTGAGCGCGCGCGACCTTCCCGAGTTCGTACATGATGTCTTGAAACTGTGGATTGCAAAGAAAAATGATTATCCCTCCTTTGCTGCATACGTCGATGGAGACGGGACGCAGGATATTCGAGAGATCGCCGGCCGCTACCGCGCGATTCCGTCCAACAGCGAAGACAAGAGTTATTACCAGGACTGGGGCGCAACCGAGTCGTTCTCGCTGGTGGGAAGAGGCGTGGGCGAATGCTCCGCTGGTCTCTTTGATTTGATCGAGGTCGATCTCAACGGCGCCAGGCAGTTGCGCGAGGAGCTTCGTTCCGGAAATCTGCAAAGCCACGATGCGCTCTTTACAATGGTACTTCGCAGCGCTCGCGCACTGCTGATCACGCGCGGCATAGAGGCGCCGATGGATGCGGCAGTGTTCAATCAATTCGGGAAGCATTTCATCCAAGCAGGGCTGATCGACAACCGTTTCGAGATTGTGATTCAAAAAGCGCAAGAAAGCAGCACGCGCGACCTTGACCAGCTTGAAGAAGAAGTCTTCGAGTTGCTCAATGCCGTCGAGTCCCTCTATCGAAGCATGGATAACTCACTCAGGTTCCCGGCTGAAGCGAAGTCAACTGCATAGTGAGCCTTCGGTAGATTGCAATCACAGTTGCAGATAGCGATCTGCTCCGTAAACCAGGCCGAGTGTGAGCAATGCAATGAAAAGCTCACCAATGGCTCCGACAGCGAAGGGCTTCCAGCCTTGCTTGCCGAGTTCGCGAAGACTTGTGCGGAGGCCGACTCCAGCGAAGGTCAACAGGAATGCCCAACGGGAGAGGTTCGCAAGGCTAGTCAGTTGCGGCTTGGTGAAGAAGCCTATCGTTGCGAGCAGCGAAATCAGCAGGAATCCGAGAACAAACTTCGGAAACTTGCGCCATAAGAATGCGGCTTTGTTGCCGACCGCCTGGGCCTCGCCGCGGGACGCCCAATACATGGCATAGGCGAGAACGATAAAGCCAATGAGGGCGTTGCGGCTGGTCTTGGCAAGAACGGCGACTTTGCCGGCCGCGTCCGAGTAGAGCGCGCCGGCAGCGGTTGCCTCGGCGGTGTTATCGACAGCGAGGCCGGCCCAAAGCCCATAGGCTTTGTCGCTCAAGTGGAGCGAGTGGCCAATGAGCGGAAAGGTAAACAGCGAAATTGCGCCGAGGGCGAGAATGGCCGCGATCGCGTAGGAAGCGTCTTCATCGTCGGCATCGATCGCTGGCTTGGCGGCGATGATGGCTGAAACTCCGCAGATGGACGAGCCGATGGCCAGCAGCGAGGTGAGCTTGGGCTTGAGCTTGAAGGCGCGGCCAAGCAAGTGCATGAAGGTGAGCGAAAGGGAGATGGCGATGGCGACGAGTAACAGCGAGATGCCGCCGAGATGGAGAACGTCTCCGAGAAGGAAGCGCGAACCGAGCAAGACGATTCCAGCCTTCAGCCAAAACTCGTACGTGGCAACGCCAGCCTCAAAAATGCGAGGGACTCCTGTCGTGTTGGCAACGACGAGGCCGATGACGATGGCCCATAGCACGTATTCAATATTCGGAAAAGTTACATGATGAGTCTTGGTATAGGCGGCGACGGATTGTTCGATGAATTTTCCAGCATACCCCACGGCGGCCAGCAGCAACAGGCCGGGAATGAGGTCGACGACACGGCGGGCGAGTCCGGTTGGGCTCGCGGAACTGGCTTGTGTAACTGCACTGGCCATGGGTTTCTCCTTGAACGGTGGGGAAATTGTGTCTTTTACCATTTCACTGGCGGGATCAGATTGAGACGCACCAGGAGGGCGAGGACAAGCGCAAGTGCGACGGCATAGACGTCGAGTGAAATGCCGCGCTGGGATGCGGTGGTATCGGTTTTGGACATCGTGTTCTCCGAATTGATTTTTTGGATTCGAGCTGTAGGGGAAAGTCGCATGCTAGCAATAGGCACAGAAAGCCCGCGACAGAGTTTCGTATCGCGGGCATTCAGTACCTTGAATTGAGATCTGGCTTCGAGACCCAAGTCACCTGTGCGCGCGAGAATACGGATAGCAGCGACAACAGGATTGACCTTGCATGCAAGGATCATAACCATGGAATTTGCGCAAATCAACATAATTTTTTCAGAAGCAAATCAAGTCGTTGGCAGCCTATAATAAGACAACTGGGATCGCATGACTACTTCATTGGGAGTTAATCTCCAAAACAGAATCGGCAACACCCCTCTGTTGCGCCTTGAACGCGTCACCGGGGGCTTGGAGGACGTGCAGGTGCTGGCCAAGGCCGAGTGGGCTAACCCCGGCGGGTCTGTCAAGGACCGCGCCGCCTCCAACATTGTTGCCGAGGCATTGCGATCGGGCAAGCTGGGCACGGGCAAATCGCTGCTTGACTCCACCAGTGGAAATACCGGCATTGCCTACGCCATGCTAGGAGCGGCATACGGAATTCCGATTACTCTCTGTATGCCCTCAAATGTTTCGGCGGAGCGGAAGAGGATTCTTCGCGCTTATGGCGCAACGATCGTTTATACCGATCCTGGCGAAGGCTCGGATGGAGCGATTCGCAAGGCGCGCGAGATCGCGGCAGCAGAGCCGGACAAGTATACTTACGTCGATCAGTATTCCAACGACGCTAACTGGCGTGCCCACTACTCGAACGGAACCGCCGATGAAATCTGGAAGCAGACCGAAGGGCGCGTTACGCACTTCGTCGCGATACTCGGAACCAGCGGAACCTTCGTTGGGACTTCACGCCGATTGAAAGAATTGAATCCCGCAATTCGCTGCATCTCGCTGCAACCCGACTCGCCCTTCCACGGAATCGAGGGAACCAAGCATATGGAAACTTCGATCGTTCCAACGATTTACGATGCCAGCATCGCAGACGCGGAACTGGGCATCGAAACAGAAGCGGCCCAGGCGATGGCCAAAAGAGTGGCTCGGAAAGAGGGCTTGCTTATTGGCGTTTCCGCGGCTGCGGCGCTGGTCGGTGCTATTAAGATTGCGAAAGATGCGGCAGCGGGATCGGTCGTGGTCACCATTTTTCCCGACTCTGGCGATAAGTATCTGAGCGAACATTTTTGGGACGAGACCGCATAAGGCAAAGGACGATTGGCTATGGCATTGAAGATACCCAGCTCACTTTACGATCGACTGCGGAAGCATGGCGAGGCGACTTATCCGCACGAGTGCTGCGGCGTGCTGGTGGGTGAATTCGACGAGACTGGAGAAAAAGTGGTCCAGGACGTGGTGGAGTGTGGCAACACACGTACCGACTCACCTGCCAATCGCTATCACATCAGCCCATCGGAACTGGTGCGCATTCAGCGGGAAGCGATGCTTGCCGGTCACGACATCGTGGGCTTTTATCATTCGCATCCCGACCATCCCGCGCGTTGGTCAGCAACCGATCTTGCCGAAGCGCATTGGACCGGCTGCTCGTATGTGATTACCAGCGTTGAAAAGGGTCGCGCTGTGCTCACTAACTCGTTTTTGTTGCTGGATCAGGAAGATGCCAAGCATTTTGAAGATGAATTCCTCGAAATTATCGAGGGGTAAGCCATGCGAACCAGAACCTTTAAGAAAGGAACCAAGTGCCCATCAAAGTATTGATTCCCACGCCGCTTCGCCCCTATGCGGGAAAGCAATCCGTCATCGAAGTAACTGCCCAAACCGTTGGTGAAGCCTTGAGCGATCTCGTCGCCAAGCATCCTGACTTGCGCAAGCATCTTTTTTCTGACGACGGCAAGCTGCGCTCCTTCGTCAATGTCTATTTGAACGATGAGGACATACGCTACCTGAGCAAGGAAGCGACTCAGGCCAAGGAGACCGATACGATCACCATCGTTCCTTCCGTCGCCGGCGGACAATAACTCTTGGTCTCGTCGATCGAATAACATATTCATGAAGAACCGTACTGGAGAGAATCAGTGGCGCCATTGATTGATAGCAGCCAAGTAACTCTGAGCAACGACGAGATTCTGCGTTACTCACGGCACCTTATTATGCCTGAGGTAACCCTCGAAGGCCAGAAGAAGCTTAAGGCCGCCCGCGTCCTGTGCGTTGGAACGGGAGGACTCGGGTCGCCTCTGGCGTTGTATCTGGCCGCTGCGGGTGTGGGCACGCTGGGCCTAGTCGATTTTGACGTGGTCGATTACACCAATCTGCAGCGGCAGGTGCTGCATTTCACCAGCGATGTGGGCCGTCTCAAGCTCGATTCGGCCATCGACAAGCTGAAGGCCATCAATCCATTCGTCGAAATCAAGCGTTTCGATACGTATCTGAGCAGTCAGAATGCGCTGGAGATATTCAACGGCTTCGACATCATCGCCGACGGCACGGATAACTTCGCCACGCGTTATCTGGTCAACGATGCGTGCGTTCTCAGCGGCAAGCCCAACGTCTATGCGTCGATCTTTCGCTTTGAGGGCCAGGCAAGCATCTTTGCCACCGAGGCCGGTCCCTGCTATCGCTGCCTCTATCCCGAGCCTCCGCCGCCCGGCCTTGTTCCTTCCTGCGCGGAGGGCGGAGTGCTCGGCGTGCTTCCTGGATTGCTCGGAGTGATTCAGGCTACCGAAGTGATCAAACTCATCCTCGGCGCGGGCGAACCACTGATTGGCCGCCTGGTGCTGGTGGATGCGCTGGCCATGCGCTTCCGCGAGCTGCGCGTGCGCAAAAACCCCGAGTGCCCAGTCTGTGGCGCGAATCCAACGGTCAAGGAACTGATTGATTACAACCAGTTCTGCGGCATTCGCGGTGAAGAGTCCGAGGCAGCGACGAACGCGAAGATTCCTGAGATTCAGCCCGAGGAGCTCAAGCGCCGTTTCGATGCCAAGGAAGATATTTTTGTGCTCGATGTTCGCGAGCCGCATGAGTATCAGATCGTTAACATCCAAGGGCATCTGATTCCGCTCGGCAACCTGGCGACCCGCGTGCATGAGCTCGACTCAAGCCGCGAGATCGTGGTTCATTGCAAGAGCGGCGCACGCAGCGCGAAGGCGGTTGATTTCCTCCGCAAGTCGGGATTCAAACATGCCTCGAACCTTACCGGCGGCATCCTGGCCTGGGCGGACCGGATTGATCGCTCGCTGCCGAAATACTGACCACTTGCAGAATTCGCGTCATGGAAGAAGATAGGGGTGACCTGGAACACAGAACGCGAGGCAGAATAGTTGCAAAATTTCCTCCTATAGACAATGTCCCATCGCAAGGGGTACATTCGTGGGGCAGTGGGCGTTCATGAAACTTGAGCGCTTTGCCGATGGGATGGTCATTATGCCGACGGGCCGCCTTTTGCTTGTTCGATGTTGTCGCCTTTCGCGATGTTGCCCGCAACTTCGGCGTGGTCTTCTCGTTCGATCTCTTCTTCTCATGCTTGTGATCGTTTTGCCCAGCGCGTTGGCGGCGCAAGTGAGGCAATCAAAAGATTTAGTAAAATTCCGGCTGCGCAGCGGATACCTGATTGTTGTTCAAACAATGGTCAATGGCGCCGGCCCCTTCAGTTTTCTGCTGGACACGGGCACCACCCGCACAGTCATCGATCCTGACCTTGCACGGCAGTTGCAGGCTCCAGCCATCGGCAAGGATTCACTCGCCATCTATTCCACGGTGCGGCAGGTCCAGTTAGTTCATTTGGATGGCGTGCAAGTGGGGTATGCAGAGGCTTCCGATCTGGGAGTCATGGTCGATAAACTCGGCGAAGTAAAATTCCTGGCCCCCGGCGTTCGCGGCGTTCTCGGCGAAGATTTCCTCTCCCGATTCGATATTCTCATCGACTACAAACGGCGCGAATTGAGCTTTGGCGATTCTGCTCCCGCTGGCGAGCGATGTCCAATCGAAACGCTCGGACATTACCATGGCTTGCCAACGAGCAACCGTTTGCTGATCAAAGCAGAGTTTATGGACGCAACCGGAGGCAAGGTAAAGCTGCAGTTGGATACAGGCGCAAAGACGCCGGAGTTATTTCCCGCCAGTCATGACTCGTTTCCATCCCAGCCCTGGGGTGGATCAATGGCATTTAGCAGCGGGTCAAATGGGATCACCATCCATTCGCGCATAACGATAAAAATCGGCACGACCATGATCCCAAATCTGGATGTCATCCAGTCCCGTCATGGCGTTGCCTATGATGCGATAGGCCTGCTGCCTGCATCCATCTTCCACAGAATCTATATCAGCCATTCGGGTGGATTCGTGGTGCTGAATCCCGGCGAGTAACGTTGAATCTACAGCGCCTGTCTCCCAATCGTTTATAACATGAATGCCATCCGCATCCATCGGATGCGGATGGCATGTATCGACCGGAAGTTAGAGCTTGTTAGACAGGTCCCGGATTGCGTCCCTGCCTCAAATCCCACAAAGCCGCGACGAGAGAGTCCACTTCCTCGCAGGTGTTATAGAGCGCAAAGGTGGCGCGGACGGTACTCTCCAGGCCAAAGCGGTGCAAGATCGGCTGCGCGCAGTGATGGCCTCCGCGGACAGCGATTCCCTTGCGGTTGAGGTAGTCGCCAATCTCTTCGGTGCGGAAGCCATCCATCACGAATGAGATGACAGACGCCTTTTCTTTCGCTGTGCCAATGATGCGCAGCCCTGGAATCTTCAACAGCGCGGCAGTCGCATAGGTCAAGAGCATGTGCTCGTGGCGCGCGACGTTGGCAATACCGACGCGATCCAGATAGTCGATGGCCGCGCCCAGGCCAACCGCGTCGGCAATATTTCCCGTACCGGCCTCAAATCGCTGCGGCGGCGGTTGATAGAGGGTCTTCTCGAAGGTCACATCCTGAATCATGTTTCCCCCGCCCTGCCAAGGCGGCATCTGATCCAGCACTTCCGACTTCCCATAGACAACGCCAATGCCCGTCGGAGCAAAGACCTTGTGCCCGGAGAAGACATAGAAGTCGCAGTCGATGGATTGCACATCGACGCGCATATGCGAAACTGCTTGCGCGCCATCCACCAGCACGCGCGCCCCGTGGCGATGCGCGGCTTCGACCATTTCACTCACCGGCACAATCGTACCCAGCGCATTCGAGACGTGCGTGATGGAAACCAGTCGCGTCTTTGGTCCGAGCAGCTTCTCATACTCATCGAGCAGCACTTGCCCGGAGTCATCCACGGGCGCAACGCGCAGTCGCGCGCCCTTTTCCGCACACAGCATCTGCCAGGGAACGATATTGGCGTGATGCTCCAGCCAGGTGACGACAATCTCGTCGTCCTTTTGAATATTGCGCCGGCCCCAACTCTGGGCCACCAGATTGATGGCCTCCGTGGCTCCTCGCACAAAGACAATCTCGCGCGGTGCGCCGGCATTGAGAAAGCGGCGCGTTTTTTCGCGGGCTGACTCGTAGGCATCGGTTGAGCGAGCCGCTAACTCATGAGCGGCGCGATGGACGTTCGAGTTTTCGTGCTCGTAAAAGTAACTCAGTCGGTCGATCACCGACTGCGGCTTCTGCGTTGTCGCGCCATTGTCGAACCAGATCAGCGGATGACCGTTGACCTGCTCGCGCAAAATGGGAAAATCGCGGCGGACTGTCTCCACATCGAATGAATACGACGAGAGCCCGAGATCGCCTAATAACTCAGGCTGTGCCGATCCCGGCACGACGACGGGAAGCACATTCGAGGCATCGAGAGGCCGAGACTGCCTCTGCGGATCATGCGATGCTGGCGCGCGAAAGTCGGGTTCGTGCGTTACCGTACCGGGGAGTTGTGGCGTGTTACTGTCAAGAGGCGATGCGAAAGGATTGCCATAACTCGATGAGTGATCCGTCGAGCCGGTCGCGGGAGCCGGACCAGGAATTGTTGGTGAATTTGAGAACAGCGGCCGTGCATCCTCGATGAAAGAGAACGTGGGAACCGCCGAGGAATCCACCACTCCCAGCGAACCGGGAACGGTAGGCGTTGGAAATGAAGCGATCTGCGCTGGTTGAAGATCGGCCGGCAACGAAAAGGGGATGGAAGCGTAACCATCTTCGCTCGGCGCCGCGGTTCCACTTGCCTGCGCGGGAGTGCGCGGCGTCGACGGTTCCGCGGCAGGCTCTTGAAAGATGGGCCGCGCATCCTGGAGGAAACCAAACTCCGGCGCGGCTACGGGCGCAATTCCGCCGCCCGGAACGGCCGGTGCAGCGGAAGCAGACGAACGCGCATCCGGCACGATGCTTCTGTCCGGAGTGGCAACGAATGCGCCTGGCTGCGCTTCGGTCAGGCTTGCAAGTATTCCCGGCACAGCAGGCGCAGTTGGGCTGTGCGCCGCCGCAAAAGGATTCCCGGTGAAAGCCGAGTTAGGCGGCAGCAATACCCTGGCCGCAGCAACAGCGGGCTGCTGGACCTCGTCGGGCAGCGCCGAGAACAGTTCGTTGGCCATGCGCGCGATTTCAGCCGGCGAGAGAACGCCGGGAATTACGCCCTCGCCTCCCGGAACCGCTGTCGATACGAGCGTCCGGTCACTTGTACTCATGGTATTGACCCACGTCTACGTCTTCGAGCAGGGCAATTGCGTCGTCGGTCAACACCGCAGCCGAGCAATAGAGTGAGACCAGATAAGAAGCCAGTGAGCGCTGATCGATGCCCATGAAGCGCACCGACAATCCAGGGCTCTGTTCGCCCGGCAATCCCGGCTGGAAGAGGCCCACCACGCCTTGCTTCTTCTCGCCCACGCGCACCAGCAGGATCTTCGACTTCTGATCTTTGCTTCTCACGTTGATCTTGTCGGAGGGAATCAGCGGTACTCCGCGCCAGGTCAGGAACGGCGTGCCAAACAATGTGACCGTCGGCGGAGGCACGCCGCGCCGCGTGCACTCGCGTCCAAAGGCGGCAATGGCGCGCGGATGCGCCAGGAAGAACGAAGGCTCTTTCCAGACTTTAATGAGTAACTCATCCAGATCGTCCGGCGTCGGCGCGCCCTTGCGCGTCTTGATCTTCTGCGCGTCTGCAACGTTGTTTAACAGGCCATAACCGGCGTTGTTGAGCAGTTCGCTCTCCTGCTTTTCCTTCACGCTCTCGATCAGCAGCCGTAACTGCTCGCGAACTTGATCGTAAGGATTGCTGAGCAAATCGGAGACACGGGTATGAACGTTGAGAACAGCATTGATGCTGCTGAGGCGATACTCGCGCGGAGTATCTTGATAGTCGACAAAAGTGGCTGGCAGCGGCGATTCATCTTCATGTGAGCAGAGGGACTCGATCGCCTTGCTCTCGTTCACTTTGTTGACGCGCAATGTGCCCGCCTCAAGCGGCTTCCAGTCCAGAAAACGAACCAGCCAGCGCGGCGTGATAGCGCTGAACTGCGGAGCAATCTTGGTTACATTTGCAAGTTGAAATGCAGCTTCTTCGCCTAGTGAGGCACGGAGGACTTCATCTGGCACAGGGGTTCTCCTTTTGGTTCAACGTCAAAAACAATAGTATCGGCTGTGGATTCGCTCGGCAAGAAGACAATCTCAGCACCTGGAGAATGAAGAAAGGGGCCGAAGCCTCTGGTCTAAGGTCCGGCCCCGTCTTCCTTCATCAAAATCTGGAGCGCCGGGCGGGAATTGAACCCGCGAATACAGGTTTTGCAGACCTGCGCGTTGACCGCTTCGCCACCGGCGCTTAAAGAATCTGAACTCTAAGTCCTAGTACTTCCGAACGTTCCGGTCCACGCGATCCGACCAAGCGTGGATTCCACCTGTAAGATTCCAAACATGAGTAAAACCAGCTTTATGAAGGGCTTGAGCAGCCTTAGCGCCCCGCGGTCCCATCTTGCAGACTGTCACAATATTCAGGTTCGAGTCGAGTTCATTCATGCGCTTCGACAACTCGGCGAGCGGGATCAATTGACCGCCAATATTGGAGATTTCGTATTCGAATTCATCGCGTACATCCAACAGGAATAGATCTTCGCCGGCATCCAAACGCTGTTTCAATTCCTCGACACGAATTTCAGGAACGCTCATCGTTTCTCCCTTGCCTGGAACCTTTTCGGCGACTGCCTGCTTTTTGCTGCACTCGCCCCAATTTCAACCCAAAATCAAAAACCCACCTGCCAGTTCAATTCCTGGCGGTGGGTACCTTGGAGGCGGCAGCTTGTAACTTACTCTAGCCCAGCCACTTCCTCACGCCAGAATGCATTTGCGCACAGCACATCGCTGGACAACAACACATTGCTGCGGTAGCGGCGGTCCGAGAACTCATAGAAAGACTGTAGCACCTGTGCTCCGGCTTGGCAAGAGCTCCCGGCGGAATTTCTCGGTTTTCAACCGACCTGGATGGGAAATCGCCTTCTCGGCCTTCTTCCTTGATTTGCCTCGGAATCTTGGACCGTGCCCAAACCTTGGGCAAGGCGCTGTTTGAGCAGGGAATCGCACCGAAAGGCCATGCCATCCCTCGACTTGCGAAACGACTATCGCTGGCCGCGACCGATTCAATCTCCCCGATGTTGAAGATAAAGAAGGGCTTTGACCAGGCAGACGGCTCCGCAGGGGAAAGAAACCGGCCAACCAGGCATGGGGATTTCTCATTGACAAGCCCCGGTACCCTCGTTAGCCTGAGTGCAGATGGTCGCGATGCATTTTATTGCCACCAAAATCCCGTGTTATTGTCCCTCACTGCGCTAGCGCCTGCTGGTCTGTCCGCGATTTGGTCTCTCCAAAATCTGATTTCTTCCCAGCATTTTTCAACTGGAGCATGAACGTGTTGGCACGCGCAACAACGCGATTGTTTAATCGCTCCGGTTCTGCAATGGACCGGCCGTCGCGTTGCCGTGCAACCGCATCGCTCTCTGCGCACGAAAGGTGCAACCGTAATATGTGTACTCGCAGCGCATTTCCAATTCTCCCCCGCTATCCGATGAAGCCATTGCGTGAAACCGTTCGCGAAAGTGAGTCTCGGTGACTGAAATCTTGTGGCGAGTTCGTCTTGTCGCCATGCTGCTGGCGGTTACTCAGATCGGCACGATCAACGCGCAGGTAGAGGTGCGCGCTGGATATTTCCCGAATATTTCACACCCGCAGGCACTGGTGGGAAAAGCGCAGGGAGCGTTTGAGCGTTCTCTTGCGCCTGGATTTCGCGTCGAGTGGAAGGAATTCAACGCGGGGCCTTCGGTCATCGAGGCCATTCTTGCGGGCGCTCTCGATCTTGCGTACATTGGTCCCGGTCCCACACTCAATGGATATATCCAATCGCACGGCGATGCGCTGCGCGTGGTTGGAGGCGCATGCAGCGGCGGGGCGTCGCTGGTGGTGCGTGAGGGCGCGGGCATCGTGAAGGCTTCGGACTTTCACGGCAAGCGCGTTGCTTCGCCGCAACTGGGCAACACGCAAGACGTTGCGTTGCGCGCATGGTTGCATTCCCAGGGGCTGGCTGCCACCGACAATGGCGGCGATGTGCAGGTTCTTCCGCTTTCCAATCCCGACCAGCTTACTTTGTTTCTCAACAGGGAGCTCGACGCCGCGTGGGCGCCGGAGCCGTGGGCAACCCGGCTCATCGAGGAAGGGCATGGGCGGCTTTTCCTCGATGAGCGCACCCTGTGGCCCAATGGCCAGTTTGTCACCGCCCATCTGATCGTGCGGACGGAGTTTCTTCGCCAGCACCCAGAGGTAGTGCGCCGATGGTTGAGCACCCATGTCGATCTCACCGATTGGATCAATTCGCATCCCGCCGAAGCCAAGCGGTTGCTGAATGGCGAAATACAGAAGAACACCGGCAAAGCGCTGCCCGCCGCGGAGTTGGATGAGGCGTTTGCTCGTCTGACGCCTACCTGGGATCCTTTGCGCTGCACGCTTGCCGCGTCTGCGCAGGCGTCGGTACAGGCCGGCGCTCTGCATCGGCTCCCCGATCTTTCCGGCCTTTACGATCTCACGCTCCTCAATCAAGTCTTGACTGAGAAAAAGAAGAAGGTGATCCCATGAGTCTGGCTCAAGCACCTTCGTCGGAGTACAGTGAAGCTCTGCAAGTTACGGCTGCCCCGCATTCCCAAAGTGATCGCCTGGAACGCGTCGGAAGTGCTTCCTGGAATCCTGTATAACGCCCTTCATGGGGCTTGACTTTCGCCGAAGCAAAAGCTACTCTCGCAATGTGATCTATATCACTTCCATCTCGTGTTGTCCGCCCCTGACCTCTACATGGCGAACCGGGATGCGTCTGCTCTACTAACCTTTCATCGCAATTCTTGTGCGTGAAAAAGGCCCGTTCGTCATTCTATGGCGAACGGGCCTTTTTCGTTTGCTCCCTTCGCCTGAACGGCAATGCAATTCCTCGACTTCAAGCAGTGCGGAAAGGATTCATCCCATGTTCAAAGTGGTCGCCCTTGCGCTTTTTGCCACTGTTGCGGTTGCCCAGCAAGTCCCACCGGCTACAGCCGGAGCTACCGCTACAACGCAGCAGGCGCCGGTCTCCAAGGCAAAGAAGTTGACGCGCGCGCAGTTCGATGCGCTGCTGGCCCATCCCGATCGAATTCTTCTCATCGATGTCCGCAGACCGGATGAGATCGCCGCGATCGGTGGCTTCCCCGCTTATCTCAGTATTCAGATCGGGGATTTGAAAGACCATCTGAATGCCATCCCCAAAGACCGGACCATCATTACCGTCTCCAATCATGCGGCGCGGGCGGGCTTGGCGGCAGATCTGCTGGCCGCCAACGGATTCAACGTGGCGGGCGCAGTGGGGGCGCAAACCTATGAGTCGGAAGGCGGAACGCTGTTGAAGATCACCCCGCCGAAGCCGCGAGCAAACCCAACCCCCAACGCCAACTAAGAACAACGGAGAACACTCATCATGAACCTCCCTCTTTCATTGCGCCGCTGGTTAGCGCAGGCAGCCGCCATCGCCTTGCTCTTCGTTGCAGGAACGCCCTTCGGCAAGGCCCAAGGGCTCCTGATCCAAAAGGCTCTCTCTGAGCAGGCAGCCATCACCGTTGCCCAGGGCGCTCTGGACAAATGCCATGCCGACGGCTATCGCGTCAGCGTCGTTGTGCTCGACGCCAGCGGCCTGATTAAAGTTCAGATCCGAGGCGACGGAACCGGACCGCATACGTTTGAGCATGGCCGCCGCAAGGCATACACTGCCCTCACGTTCAAGCGAACCTCCGCCGAGACAGCCAAGGCATGGGCATCGTCTCCCACGCCTGTTCCGGTCATTGAAGGGACCGTGGGCGCGGCTGGCGGTGTGCCCATCAAGGCAGGCAACGACGTGATCGGCGCCATTGGCGTCAGCGGCGCTCCCGGCGGCGATAAGGATGAAGCCTGCGCGAACGCCGGCATCGCCAGAATTCAGGATCTGCTCAAGTGATCGTGCGCAGCGAGCGGAAATCGCATGGTTCCCAGATCTTGACATCGAATGCATCCAGTGATATTTTTGGCTCTGTGCGATCTAGAACACATGGGTAACATCAAGGTGGTTAAGCCAGTGACATTGAACTTACCGTCCGGATTACTCAGCGCCTCGCTTGCCCAATGCACAGCGCGCTTTTGCGGTTGTTGTTAGTCCCCTGAACATCCCCTTCCTAAAAACTCTTCTCTGATTTCAGTTAGCGTGCTTAATCTGCGCGTTAGGTTAACTTTGTTTTCGGAGGTACTGCTTTTCCCCCATGCCATATTGGCATAACTTCTTGCATCCAAAGGGTCACACGTGAGCACTTGTTTCAGGAGAGCCATGCCGGTATATCCGGCGCTCATTGTCGGCAGTTTGTTGCTTGGCGGCTTGATCGTTCCCAGCTTCCTCACCCCCGTATCCGCGGCCCCGTCCGGCCAGCAGACGGCACAACCGGCGCCCACGCCCGAACAGGCCGCGTTCTTTGAGCAAAACATTCGGCCCACCCTGGCCACACACTGCTATGACTGCCATTCAGCCGAGACGCGGTCAGCTGGCCAGCTTCGCCTGGATGACCGCGATGCCCTCCTGACCGGTGGTAAATCGGGCCCGGCAATTATTCCGGGCGACCCGGATCACAGTATTCTCATCCATCGCGTTCTCGCGGACGATCCCACCAAACAGCGGATGCCCAAGGGCGAAGACGAGCCGCTTTCGGCGAAAGAGATTGCCGATCTGAAGACGTGGATCGCGCAGGGGGCTCCATGGCCCGCCGGCGCCGATGCGCCTGCGGGCGCAAGCCCGGCCGTTGCCAGCCGCATTGCCAAACCGATTCCGTATCCCCGGCCTGCCACGCCCGAGCAGCTCGCCTACTTTGAGAAGAACATTCGTCCCATTCTGGTCAATCGCTGCTATAACTGCCACTCGGATGCCTTCAAGGAAGCAGGAGGGCTGCGCGTGGATGTTGGCATCGCGATCTTTACCGGCGGCAACGACGGACCAGTGATTGTGCCGGGTCATCCTGAAAAGAGCCTGCTCATTGATCGAGTCAAGATTGCCGACGTCAAGAAGCGTATGCCCCAGGAGAGCAAGGACGCTCTGCCTGCCGATGAGATTGCGATTCTTGAAACCTGGATCAAGAACGGCGCTGCATGGCCGGATGAGACCGAGAAGCTTCCGCAGAGATCGGCAAAGCTGACGGCAACCTACCAGAAGCTAAGGCTGCAACACTGGGCCTGGCAGCCGCTCGCCAATCCCGCGGTTCCGGCCGTAACAAATACCGCATGGTCTGGAACCAATATCGACCATTTCGTTCTCGCCAAGTTGGAAGAGAAGAAACTCGCGCCGGTCAAGGATGCGGATCCGGTAACTCTGATTCGCCGCTTGAGTTATGACCTTACCGGGCTTCCGCCTTCACCGGCAGACGTAAAAGCATTTCAAGCCGATCACTCTGTCGAGGCATACAACCGGCTCGTCGAGCATCTGCTGGCATCGCCGCAGTTCGGTGAGCGCTGGGGCCGGCACTGGCTCGATATAGCCCGCTACGCCGAGTCGTCCGGACCGTCGCGTAACCTGCCCTATCCCAATGCGTGGCGCTATCGCGACTACGTGATCGATGCTTTCAACCGCGATCTTCCTTACAACCGTTTCATCCAGGAACAGATCGCCGGCGACTTGCTGCCCGCGGCCACCCCAGCCGAGCGCGACCGGCTGCTGATTGCCACCGGGTATCTGGCATTGGGCCCCAAGGATGTAAATCAGCGCTTCAAAGCGCGCTTCAAGATGGACAATGTCGATGACCAGATCGACACGGTTACGCGCTCGACGATGGCGCTCACCGTCACCTGTGCGCGCTGCCACGATCACAAGTTCGATCCCATTCCGACCACCGACTATTATGCGCTGGCCAGCATCTTCACCAGCACGGTGGATGCCGCCGGGCTGGGCAGCAGAATGGGGGGCGCCAGCTTGCAATACTACGAGCCGAAGCTGCTCAACTACTTGAGCGCTGCCAACAAGGCTCCCAAGGTTCCGCAGGATCAAGTCGACAAGCTGAAGGTGCAAGTGGATGCGGCAAAAAAAGCATTGGAAGACTTCGACGAAAAATACGAGGCGGAGCTGAAGGCAAATCCAGGCAGCCCCACCATGGGCGACGAACACAAAAAACAGCGCGCGGAACTTACGAAGAACTTTATCCATCTGAGCGAGGATCTGAAACTCACCAACGATCTGGGCGAGCTTGGATACGGAATTCACGGCGCGCGCGAAGGCGTCATCACCGACACGTCTGTGCGCATTCGCGGCGTTGAAGAGCGTCATGGGCCCGTCGTTCCACGCGGGTTTCTCTCTCTGGTCAGCCTTGCCAGCGCGCCCAAAATTCCCGCCGGCCACAGCGGCCGCCTGGAACTTGCGCAGTGGATTACCAATCCAGAAAATCCGCTCACTGCTCGCGTCTATGTCAACCGCGTCTGGCAGCACCTGTTTGGCACAGGGCTAGTCAGCACCGTAGATAACTTCGGTTCTATGGGCGATCAACCTTCTAACTCGCAACTGCTCGACTATCTCGCTCAGGAT
>Ga0302320_10006234_pt1 | contig 26540 bp, 19 predicted proteins | sample Bog_T0_3_FD_202130 | JGI IMG/M metagenome (GOLD analysis project Ga0302320, IMG submission 202130) | Peat permafrost microbial communities from Stordalen Mire near Abisko, Sweden - Bog_T0_3 | ecosystem: Environmental > Terrestrial > Soil > Wetlands > Peat | place: Sweden: Abisko, Stordalen Mire... | reverse complement strand
GAGCATTTTTAGATGGGCTTGCGTTCTTGAGTATTCGGCCGCGGCTTGCCGGTAGTTGCTTTTCGCCTGATCGAGTTCCTGTTCCGAGGCCGCACCGATCTTGGCCTGCTCCGCCTGCCGAGCGACCAGCTTTTCGTTCAGTTTGAATGCATCCGCGGCCTTCTCGTTGTCGTCATATGCTTGCGCGAGATCAGGCGAATCGATGACCGCCAAGGTCTGTCCTCGAACCACGCGCTCACCCAGCGCAACCTTCAGCTCCAGGACGCGGCCCCCGAGCGCCGGCAGCACCGCGGCGGTGCGTGCCGGGTCCGATTCAACGATGGCGGGCAGCACCAGCTTGGGACTGATGGCTTGCGCCGCCGCCGGCATGACCGTGAGCCGGCTGCGCAGCGCCGAACCCTCGGGCACGAAGATCTTGTCCCCTTGCCGCAGCATGAGCTCGGGCGCCGCCGCTGCGCCGGAGGAGGCCTTCAGCAAGCCGAATCCATGGGTGAGCAGGGCCACCAGAAACAGCAACCCGAGCACTAAGCCGCCCCAAAGAAACGCGCCGCCCCGCAGTGAAGGCTCGTGGTCGTGTATAGGCATGGCGGAACCCCGGTAATCTTGCACGCACGGTCAACACGCGGTCGACCGCTCAAGCGCGCGATCCTATGCCTCTTCCATTATCCTGTCTAGGGGGATAGGATACTGTCAGATGAGGTTCACATGACGCATAAGTTCCCGCAGATCGCCGCGCGGCTGAAACGCGCCCAGGGACATCTCGCGGCGGTGATCGACATGATGGAGGCGGGGCGGCCTTGCATGGATCTGGCGCAGCAGGTGCATGCGGTGGAGAAGGCCATCGGCAATGCCAAGAAGGAACTCATCAAGGACCACATCCATCACTGCATGGAGGAGACCTCCGAGACCCTGCCGCGCGAATTCCGTGACCTGATCAAGGAATTCCAGGGCGTCACGAAGTATCTCTAGCGGATCTGGCTAAGCGGCCTGCGGCGAGCGCACGTGCTCCGAGCGCACGCCGAGCCCGATGAATTGAGCCGGCCAGCGCCGCATCCAGGGCGTGCGATCCAACAGCTTGATCACCCACGGGACTTTCAAGGTTTGCTGCTGCCCGCTCACGACGGGCTGCAATACCCGCTTGTGAACGGTGGTCTGCATGCGCTGGATGACCTTGACGGGCAACAGCCGCCGCCGCCGCACGGCATCGAGCTCGGCGTCCCGAAGGCTGCCGGCGCGCAGCTTGGCCGCGAACACATTGGCGGTCGCCACCGCGTCCTGAATCGCGAGATTGATGCCGACGCCGCCCACCGGCGACATGGCGTGCGCGGCGTCGCCGATGCATAGCAGTCCAGGCTTCGACCAGCTCAGGAGCCGATCGACGGACACGCTCAGCAGTTTCACATCTTCGAAGGATTTGAGCTCATCGACGCGATCCGCCAGGAATTTTGCGCCGTCCGCCACCGCGCGTTTGAAGGCCTCGAGCCCGTTGGCGTGCACGCGGTCGATGCCGCCTTTGCTGATCACGTAGGCACACTGCCAGTAATCGTTCCGGTCGATGGTGACCAGCATTTTATCGCGCTCGAGGTGACCCAGCACCTGCTCGGGGTCAGCATCCTTCTTGCTCAGGCGAAACCACAGCACATCGATGGGCGAACCCAAGCTGTGCGCTTGCAGACCCGCCGCCTTGCGCATGGTGGAGGAGCGCCCGTCGCAGGCGACCACCAGATCCGCGCTCACCGACAGCGCTCCGTCGGGGGTCGTCGCCTCGACCCCGGATACCCGTCCCGCCGACTCGGTGAGGCGCGTGGCCTCCGATGACATCATCACCTTCAAGGAAGCAAAGCGGCTGCCCTTCTGCATCATGAAATTCAGGAAGTCCCACTGCGGCATCAACACGATGCAGTGGCCCGGAGTCGGGACGCGGCCGAAGTCCGCGACTTGAAAGGTGCGCCCCTCGATCTCGACCGAAAGCGCGCGCAGTTTGGAGTGCGGCTGTTTCCAGAAGTCCTCCAGCAGTCCCAGCTCCTGCATGATGCGCAAGGTCGATGGATGCACTGTGTCGCCGCGAAAATCGCGCAGAAAATCCTTATGCTTTTCCAGCACCAGGGTCTCGACCCCCGCGCGGCCCAGCAAATAGCCGAGCATCATCCCTGCGGGACCCCCGCCGACGATGCAGCATTGAACCTTCATGCTTTAAGGCCCGCGTTTCTCGCGACGCTGCCGCCGATCGCCGACCAGTCCACGTCCTCGCCCTGCTGGGTGATGGCCTGCAACAAATGATCGCGCAGTACGCCGAGCAGCGGCATTGGTACGCGCAGGGTCTCGGCGGATTGGCCGACCAGGCGCATGTCCTTCAAGCCCAGCGGCGCGGCGAATCCCGCCGGCCGGTATCTCTTGTCCACAATCGCCGCGCCATAATTGCGGTACACCGGGCTGTCGAACAAAGTTCCGGTGAGCACCTCGAGCAGCCGCTGCGCGGGAACACCGCCTTTTTCGCCCAAGGCCAGCGCCTCCGCGAGCGCCTCGATGGCCGAGAGAATCATGAAATTGCCGCACAACTTCACCAAGCTGGCGGCCGAGGGTGCTTCGCCGACGTAGAACACACGCTGGCTGATGTCCGCGAGCAGGGGAGTCGCCGTCTGCAGGCACTGCGCTTCGCCGGAGGCCACCACGAACAGCTTGGCGGTCGTCGCGGCCTCCGGCCGGCCGAATACCGGCGCGCACAGAAAACGCTGCCCGCGGCTGCGATGCAGCGCCGCGACTTCATCGGCGGTCGCAACGCCGATCGTGCTCATCGAGACATGCAGCGCGCTCGGGCGTAGGCCCGCCAGTATCCCATGCTCGCCGTTCAGGGTCGCCTTCAATGCGGCATCGTCCGCGAGCATGCTGAATAAAACCTCGCTCAACGCCGCCGCGGCCTTGGGGCTGTCGACCAGCGTCGCGCCGGCCTCAACCAACGGGCGCGCCTTGTCCACGGAACGATTCCAAACCGCGACCTCGTGCCGGGCGCGCAGCAAATTGGCGGCAATTGCCGCCCCCATGTTACCCAATCCGATGAATCCGATTCGCATCGCTGGCGCTCCTTCGTGTTTTGAGAATCGACTCAGCGCAGCTGCAGTCGATCGCCGTAACCGGTCAATTCCAAATAACCTCGGCCCACCGGCCGTCCCTGCTCGAGGGCCTGCACGGCACCCTCCCAATAAATCGCGCCGGTGGATAGTCGCGTGTCATTCTCCTGATCGTCGAGCAGCGGCACAAGCTCAATATCCCGCGAACCGGCATGCACATGCCACTGAACCGGATAAGTGATCCCCGTGCGCGGGGAGCGCCATTCGCGACCCGCAACGAATGCAATCGCCTGCGGCGCGAGGGCCTCGATGCGGCCGTCGCGGCCGCGCAGCGTGCCGCCCGCCCATCGCGTTTCGCCCTTGAGGCCGCGGATGCGAAACGCCATTAACGCAGCGCCGTCGTCCAGATTGATACCGATCCAGTCCCATCCCATCGACTGATTGTCCAGATACTCGCTCGACCACTCGTGATCGAACCAGGCTTCGCCCGTGACTCGATCCACGCGCCCCTCACGGGAAATCGAGCCCGCGACGTGCACGTGCGGCAGGCTGTAGTAGTAGCTCGCCTGCTGCGAGGCGGGGCCCTTTTGACTGACTCCGGCATTTCCATTGAGGAGGATCGGCTGGGTGGCGGCCAATTGAAGATCCAGCGAGAAACCATCAGCTTCGATCTTCGCCAGGTAGGCTCCGGCCACGCGCTCGAGCGACCAGCGATCGACCCAGACATGGGTATCGCCGGTTGCCGCCTCGGCAAGCCCCAATCCCGCACGGCGAATGCGTTGATCCTGCCATAGGCGGCCGCGCTTGGGATCGCTGATGGCGCAATGTGCAATCAGCAGTTGATGCGGGGTGAAGGAGCTGGGATTGCCCACATCGATGTCGGGCCGCGTGCGAAAAAACGTGATTTGAAATCCCAGCGCCTCGCCGCCATCGGTGCGCAGCCATCCGGTCACGTACCACCACTCGGTGCGGAACTGCGGATGGCTGCCGAAGTCGGCCGGAAAGCTCAGCGCATGATCCGCCGTGACCGGCGGGTAGGGCGGCTCTGCCGCCGGCGCGGCCACAACGGGCAGCAGGGCCGCCGTCAGTGAGACGATCCAGCGAGGCCGGCTCACCAGTCCTCCCGAACGGCGCGCACCGCATCCTGGCTCAATGCGGCACGGCCGCTCCACACGGCGGTAACTGCCGCCGCGACCAGCAGTGTGACGCTGATGGCGGCCAGTTGCCGGTAGGGCACGGCGAAGTCGATGCTCCAGTTAAACGACTGGCGATTCACCACGTACACCAGGACGAGGCTTAAGGCAGCGCCCAGCCCCAAGCCGTAGGCGACGCCAAAGGCGCCGAGCAGCAGGCCCTCGCGGGCCAGCATGCCGACGATCTGCCGCCGCAGCATGCCGATGTGGCGTAACACGCCGAATTCTGCGCGCCGCGCCAGCGCAGTCGAACCGGCCGCAAGGCTCACGCCGGTGAGCCCAATGAGCACGGCGATGGCCTCGATCGCATAGGTGATTGCAAATGCTCGGTCGAAGATCTGCAGCGAGCGCTCGCGGACCGAGGCGCCGGTCATGATTTCGGCCGAGCCGCCGTCCGCGATGGCGGCCAGCAGCGCGGGCCCGACCGTGGCGCCGGAGGCTCCGTCCTTGAGCCACACCGATGCCTCGTTGGCTGCGGCATCGCCGGTCGCCGCTGCATAATCCGCGCGCGAGATCACGACCGCGCCGTTGGGTCGCGCGTAGTCGCGCCAAACTCCGGCAACGGTAAACGGCAGGCGCCGGCCGGACAGTGGTAGTTCGACGATGCCGCCGCTCCGATAGCCGTAGAGATCCTCGAGCGCTTCGGAAATCCATACCCGCCTCGAGCCCGGCAGCGCCGCCGTTGCAGCGCTTCGCACCAGGGGCAGATCGGCGCCAATGCCGGCGGAGCTGGAATCACGCGCGATCAAAGTGACGGGCGGCCGGGATGGATCGAGCAGTATTTGGCGGGTGCGCCGAAACTCGATGCGCGCAACGCCGCCGACCGCCGCGAGGCGTGCTTGGACTTGGGGAGACCAAAACGCCGTGTCGTTGCCGAAGGGCTCGCGCAATTGCAGATCGGCGGGCAGCAATTTCACCAGCCAGTGATCGAAGGATTCCCGGAACGAGTACACCATGATGGCCATCGCCACCATCAAGCTGAAGCTCACGATGATGGAGGACAGGCTCAAGGCCGACAGGCCGACGTTATCGCGCAGTTGCGCAATCGCGGTATTGAGCACCACTCGCTGCGTGCGCGGGGCGCGCTGCAGGATTCCGACGGTCAGGGCCGGCACCAGCAGCACGGCGCCGAACAACAGGGCGGCAATGGCGGCATAGCCGAACGCCGGGAGCCCGCCGACGGGCGGCAGCATGGCCAGCAGCGCGCCGGCCGCCAGCAAAGCGGCGCCGAGCAGCGAGCTGGTTTTGGCCAGCGTCGCGTAATCCCCGCCAGCGCCCTTGAGCGCCCGGGCCGGCGGCTGCCGGGCGGCGGCGCGCGCCGGCAACCAGGCGCCGACAGCAGCCACGCCCGTGCCGATCAGAAAGAATCCCAGCGCGGCCAGCGGAGCCGCGCGCAGGTAAGCCACGGTCGCATGCAACTGGCCATTGCCCAGGTCACCGGACAGCACTCGCAGCAGGGCGGCGGCGAGCAGTACCGCAGCGGCTATGCCAAGGACAGAGCCCAAGGCGCCTAGCGCGGCGCCTTCGCCGATCAGGGCCCACTGCAATTGAGAGCGGGTCGCGCCCAGCGCGCGCAGCAGCGCGAGCGAGCTGCGCCTGCGCAGCACCGACAGCGACTGGGTGGAGAACACCAGGAAGGCGCCGGTCCATAACGCCACCATGGCGAGCATGTTCAAGTTCACACGGTAGGCGCGCGTCGCGGTGACGGCGCGGTCGCGTTCCACCTGCGGTGCGACCGCGAGAATCCCGGGCGGCAATTGCTGCGCGAGCGTGCGCCGGAAGGATTCCACGGAGGTGCCCGGAGTCAGGCGCAGATCGATGCGGTTCAAACGTCCGGTTTGCCCGAACAGCCATTGCGCCGAGGCGATGTCCATGAGCCCCAAGGCTTGCGGGTAGGCGGCTTGGGACAAGATGCCGAGCACGCGCAGAGTCCTGGGGGTATTGCCGACCACGATGACCAGCCGGGCGCCGGGCCGCAATTGCAGCTCTTCGGCGGCGCTGCTGCTCAGAAAGATTCCATCCGGTTCGAACCACTCGCGCACATTGCCGGCGAGCTCGCCGAGCAGGGCGGATTGAATGGCGGAGGCGCGAAACGGGTCTATCCCCAGAACCTTGAGCGTGTCGAGGCGGCCAGGGATCGCGACCTCGAGTTCCAGAATCGGGCTTGCCGCGGCAACCTCAGGGTCGCGCGCCAGTTGCACGTACAGCGCATCGGGAAAACCCTCGCGCGCCGCCCGCACCACCAGATCCGCCTCTCCGACCAGGCGTTTGGAGGCCAATCCAAATTCGTTCAGGGCCGCGCCATTCACGAAGTACACCGCGGCGCCGAGCGCCACGCCGAGCGCGATCGCCAGCACGGTGATGAGCACCCGAGCCGGCGATTCTCGCAGCTGCGCCAGCAAGAGCCTGCGCCATATGGCGAATGCGCCGCCGCAATTGCGCATTCCGCTCACGCGGCGTGTTCCAACGGCTTGAGGCCTGCGGCATCGAGAATGAGGATGCGGTCGGCGGTCTCGGCCGCGGTGCGCGAATGGGTGATCAGCAACCCGGCGCCGGCGTGGTTCTTGACCTGGGTGCGCAGCAGTTGCAGGGTCTGCGCGGCGCTGCGCGGATCGAGATTGCCGGTCGGTTCGTCCGCCAGCAGCAGGCGCGGCCGGTGCACCAGCGCCCGCGCAATGGCCACGCGCTGCACCTCGCCTCCGGAGAGCTCACGCGCGAATCGCCGCGCCAGCCCGGCCATGCCGACCGCCTCGAGCATCTCCAGGGTGCGCTGGCCGCGCTCAGGTTCCGCAACACCGAGCAGGTCGAGCGGCAATGCGACATTCTGTTCGACGGTGAGATAGGGCAGCAGGTGAAAGGCCTGAAACACGAAGCCGACCGCACGGCGTCGCAGCAGCGTGATGCCATCGTCGTCCAGAGATTTAAGGTCGGCGCCCTCGAGCAGCACGCGGCCGGAGTCCGGCGTGTCGAGCCCGGCGAGCAGATTGAGCAGGGTGGACTTGCCGACACCGGACTCACCCATCACGGCCAGATACTCGCCTTGCCGCAGCTCCAGCTCCACGCCGGCAAACAGTGGCGGGCGGTCGGCGCCGAAGCCCTTGCCGAGATTCTCGAGGCGCAGAACCGCGGCGTCAGTCCGCATGCGCCACAGGCGTCAAGCGGCGTCGACTCCGATCATCGCCTTCACTTCCAGGAAATCCCGCAAGCCGAACTCGCCGTATTCGCGCCCGTTGCCGGACGCCTTGAAGCCGCCGAACGGCGTGCTCATGTCGCCGGAAGCGCCATTCAGCGCAACCTGGCCGGCGCGGATTCGATTGCCCACCCGGCGCGCGCGCACGTTGTCCTGCGACCATACATAGGCGGCAAGACCATAGGGCGTGTCGTTGGCGATCTGCACCGCCTGCTCCTCGGTCTGGTACGGAAGGATGCACAGCACCGGCCCGAAGATCTCCTCGCGCGCAATGGTCATATCATTGCGGACGTTGGAGAAGATGGTGGGCTTGACGTAGTAGCCCTTGACCAAGCCTTCGGGGCGCCCGGTTCCGCCGGTGATGAGGCTCGCGCCCTCGGCAATGCCTTTCTCGATATAGCCCTCGACTCGATCGAATTGCAGCTTCGACACCACGGGGCCCAAGTTGGTTTTCTCCGACTTAGGGTCGCCCACGACGACGGTATCCGCAATGCGCTTGGCGATGGCCTCGACCTCCGCCAGCTTCGCCGCCGGCACCAGCATGCGGGTGGGCGCGTTGCAGGATTGGCCGGAGTTTTGAAACACGTGCAGCACGCTTTGCTTCACCGCGCGCTCGAAGTCGGCGTCGTCCAGCAGGACATTCGGCGATTTCCCGCCGAGTTCCTGATGCACCCGCTTGACCGACGCGGCCGCATTGCGCGCCACCTCGGTGCCGGCGCGAGTCGAGCCGGTGAACGACACCATGTCAATATCGCGATGCGAGGACAACGGCGCGCCCACATGAATTCCATCGCCGTTGATCAGGTTGAACACGCCGGCCGGCACGCCGGCCTCGTGCATGACCTTGGCCCAGAGGATGGCGCTGAACGGCGAATACTCGGAAGGTTTCAGCACCATGGTGCATCCCGCGGCCAGCGCGGGCACCACTTTGGCGGCCACCTGATTCATGGGCCAGTTCCACGGAGTGATCAGTGCGCACACGCCGACGGGCTCCTGAACCAGCCGCACCTTGCCACGGATTTCCTCGAATTTGAAGGTCTTCAGGACCTCGATCATGGCGCTGATATGCCCCACGCCAATGCGCGTCTGAGAGCCTTTCGCGAGCGTGATCGGTGCGCCCATTTCGGTGGAGATGGCCTCGGCGATCTCATCGTAGTGCGCCTTGTATGCGACCAGTATCCGCTCCATCAGGGCGAGGCGCTCCTGTGGAGTGGTGCGCGAATACGCATCGAATGCGCGCCGCGCCGCTGCCACTGCGAGCTCCACATCCTGCGCGCCCCCCATCGAAATCACGCCGGCGACCGCCTCGGTCGCCGGATTGATCACCTCGAACACCTTGGGGGAGGCCGGGTCCACCCAGGCGCCGTCGATATAGAACTGCCGATTGTCGTAGGTCATCGCGGGGTCCTCGTCGATTGTCCTCAAAGCAAGCGGGCCATTCTACCTCTCGGCGGCCGGGGGCGCATCGGGATGAATCGACCTGGTAGAATTGCGCCGATGAGTTCCCCGGACAGCGCCGTCATCATCCAAACGATCAAAACCCATCGCGATGCGCGCGGCGGCGTGTTCGAACCGCTGACCGACGTTGAGCTCAAGGCGCAGAACAATGTGCATGTGGTGCTGACCCAGCCTGCGCAAGTTCGCGGCAACCACTGCCACCGCAAGGCGGTGGAAACCACGACCCTGGTCGGTCCCTGCCTGATTCGCCTGAAGGAGGCCGGCAAGCTGCGCGACCTGAACGTCCCGGAGGGCGAAACCTGGCGGCTGACCATTCCGCCCGGCGTGGTGCACGCCTTCCGCAACACCGGCAGGGAGGTCATGGTGCTGGTGAGCTTCAGCACGGCTGTGCACGACCCTGAAGGATCGGACACGATTCGCGAGCAAATCCTCTAGGCGCGCCGCGCCGCCGCTAGACGATGCTGCAGGCCTCATCGAAGGCCAAGCGCGGATTGCGCGGATACAGCTCCTGCGTGGTGCCGGTTCCCAGCGCACAAATGAAATTGGACTTGATCGACGTGCCGGTAAAAAACGCCTGGTCCAGCTTGGTGTTGTCGAACCCGGACATGGGACCGCAATCCAATCCCAGCGCCCGCGCGGCCAGAATGAGGTAGGCACCCTGCAGCGAGGCATTGCGCATCATGTGCACGGCTCCGCCGGGGCCTTTGAACATATCCGCTATTTGCGGACGCTGCGGGAACAGCTGCGGCACCTTCTCGTAGAATTTCTCATCCATGCCGACGATCACGGTGACCGGCGCCTGCTCCACCTTGACCACGTTCGTCGGAGCGAGGCAGGCCACGAGCTTGGCCCTGGACTCAGGAGTCGCGACGAATACGAAGCGGGCCGGGCAGCAGTTCGCCGAGGTGGGCCCGAATTTCAGCAGTTCATACAGCGCGTGCAGCGTTTCGGTCGGTACCGCGGCTTGCGACCAGCGGTTATACGAGCGCGCCTCGCGAAACAGGACATCAAGAGCCGTACCGTCGAGAGCCTTGTGGGTCATTTGCTTGCCTTTATCTTGGATTGGAGCTCATGGCCCCGCCTGAAATCCCGAATGTGCTTTTCCATCCAAGCCCGCGCGGTGTCGCTGCGCCGCTGCCGGATCGCGCTGGTGATTTTACCCTGAGCTTCCTGGATGCGCGCGCGCGCCTGCGGCACCCGCTCGATGATACGCGTAAGCTCCGGAGCCAGCAGCATATTCAGCGGCGCCTGCGAGAGCGCCAGGACCTGGTTGCCGCTGGCTGCGGCCACCGCGCTGAAGTAGCCGACCACCGCGGACACGCCGGCCTCGGTGTCGGCGGCTGCGCGCTTGAATCGCTCGGCGGCGCGCGTCAGCGATTGAAGCTGCGCGGCACTGCGGCGGGACGCGGCGTATTCCGCGGCGGCCGGCTCAATCGCCATCATCGCCTCCCACAGCTCGAGGAAGGTGGCATCGTGCAAGGCCAGGGCGCGGCTCACGCCGCAGCTGATGCGGCGCGGCTCGGGGCGGGTCACGCGCAGGCGCTTCTCGCCGCGCCCGCGGCCCAGCAACCCTTGAGTTTCCAGCGCCCGGATGGCTTCGCGAACCGTGGAGCGATTCACGCCGAATTGGCGCGCAAGGTCCAGCTCCGAGGGCAGCGGATCGCCGGTGCGCAACGAGCGCCCCATGATGCGCTGCTCGATGAGGTCGGCGATCTGGCGATAGGCCGGATGGTCGTCGAGCGGCTGAAACAGGTCGGTCACGGCGCTTCCCCGAACAATTCGCGGCCGATGAGCATGCGGCGTATCTCCGAGGTGCCGGCGCCGATCTCATACAGCTTGGCATCGCGCAACAAGCGCCCGGTCGGATAGTCGTTGATGTAGCCGTTGCCGCCCAGCATCTGGATCGCATCCAGCGCGGCGCGGGTGGCCGCCTCGGCACAGAATAAAATGCAGGCGGCGGCATCCTTGCGGGTGGAATCGCCGCGGTCGCAGGCGGCGGCCACCGTGTACGCGTAGCTGCGGCAGGCGTTCAGGGCGGCGTACATATCCGCCAGCTTGCCTTGCACCAGTTCGAAGCTGCCGATGGCCTGGCCGAACTGACGGCGCTCGCGCACATACGGAACCGCGACATCGAGTGCCGAGGCCATGATGCCAAGAGGCCCGCCGGACAGCACCACGCGTTCGTAGTCCAGCCCGCGCATCAATACCTTCACGCCTTGATTTTCGGCGCCGAGCAGATTGGCGGCGGGAACCTCGCAGGCGTCGAATACCAATTCACTGGTGCTGGAGCCGCGCATGCCCAGCTTGTCGAGCTTCTGCGCCGGGGTGAATCCCTTGAAGCCCTTTTCGATGATGAAGGCGCTGATGCCGCGCGCGCCGGCCTCGGGCGCGGTCTTGCCGTACACCACCAATACGTCCGCCTCGGGTCCGTTGGTGATCCACATCTTGCGTCCATCGAGCACGTAGCTCGCGCCGCGCTTCACGGCCTTGAGCTGCATGGACACCACATCCGATCCGGCCCCAGGCTCCGACATTGCGAGTGCGCCCACATGCTCGCCGCTGATGAGCTTGGGAAGGTATTTGCTCTTTTGCGCAGCGTTCGCATTCAGCGCGAGCTGATTGACGCACAGGTTCGAATGCGCGCCGTAGCTCAAGCCGACCGCGGCCGAAGCGCGCGATATTTCCTCCATGGCGACGATGTGGGCGAGATACCCTAAGCCGGCGCCGCCATCGTCGGGCTTGACCGTGAGCCCCAACAGCCCCAGATTGCCCATTTCCGGCCACAGGTCACGCGGAAATACGTTGCTGCGATCGATCTCATTGGCGCGCGGCGCAATGTGCTCCTCGGCGAAGCGGCGCACCTGCTCGCGCACGGCATCGATGTCCTCGCCAAGGCCGAAACTGAATTCGCGGTACGCTGAAGCGGCCATTGTCATCGGCCCCCGAGTTGTTGGATAATCGGACTGTCGGACAATTTTGCCATTTCGGTGGCAGCAAAGACAATGGGTGAAACAGCGCCATGGCCACGATCGGCTCAACCATCGACACGCGTTCCGCGGAATTTTCCGATAACAGCGCCGCCATGCGCGCGCAGGTCGAGGAATTGCGCGCTGCGGTGCAGCATAATGCCCTGGGCGGCAGCGCCGCGGCGCGCGACAAGCACCGGGCGGCGAAAAAACTGCTGGTGCGCGAGCGCATCGATGCCTTGCTGGACCCGGGCTCGCCGTTTCTGGAGCTCTCCGCGCTGGCGGCGCAGGGCGTGTACGGCGAGGAACTGCCCGGCGCGGGGATAGTCACCGGCATCGGGCGCGTCTCCGGGCGCGAATGCATGGTGGTCGGCAACGACCCTACCGTGAAGGGCGGCACGTACTATCCGCTGACGGTCAAGAAGCACCTGCGCGCGCAGGAGATCGCCGGCGAAAATGCCTTGCCCTGCATCTACTTGGTGGAGAGCGGCGGCGCCTTCCTGCCGCGCCAGGACGAGGTGTTCCCGGATCGCGAGCACTTCGGGCGCATATTCTTCAATCAGGCGCAGCTCTCCGCGAAAGGCATCGCCCAACTTGCCGTGGTGCACGGCTCCTGCACGGCCGGTGGCGCCTATGTGCCGGCGATGTCCGACCACGCCATCATTGTGCGCAATCAGGGCCGGGTGTTCCTGGGCGGGCCGCCGTTGGTCAGAGCGGCAACCGGGGAGGAAATCGATGCCGAATCCCTCGGCGGTGCGGACGTTCATTGCCGCCGCTCCGGAGTGACCGACTATTACGCCGAGAGCGACTTGCATGCCTTGGCGTTCGCGCGCCGCGCCGTGGCGCGCCTGCGAAAGCCGGCGCCGCTCCCCGCTGCTCGCAGCACCGAGCCTGTATACGATGCCGCGGAGCTGTATGGCGTCATTCCGCAGAACTCGCGCAAGCCCTACGACGTGCGCGAAATCATTGCGCGCCTGGTCGACGGGTCCTGGTTCGATGAGTTCAAGGCGCTCTACGGCACCACCTTGGTATGCGGCTTCGCCGATATCCTCGGAACCACGGTCGGCATCCTGGCCAACAACGGCATTCTGTTTTCCGAGAGCGCGCTGAAGGGCGCGCACTTCATTGAGCTGTGTTGCCGGGAGGGATTCCCGCTGGTGTTTCTGCAGAACATCGCCGGCTTCATGGTGGGCCAGGCGGCCGAGGCCGGCGGCATTGCCAAGGACGGCGCCAAGCTGGTCACCGCCGTGGCCTGTGCGGCGGTGCCAAAATTCACCGTCGTCATCGGCGGCAGCTTCGGCGCCGGCAATTACGCCATGTGCGGCCGTGCCTACGGGCCGCGATTCCTGTTCCAATGGCCCAATGCGCGCACCTCGGTGATGGGCGGCGAGCAGGCGGCGAGCGTGCTGGCCACCATCAAGCGCGAGGCGTTGGAGCGGGCGGGAAAGACCTTGAGCGAAGCGCAGGAAGAGCAGCTGAAGGCGCCGATTCGCGAGCAGTTCGAGCGCCAAGGACACCCGTTTTACGCCTCCGCGCGGTTGTGGGACGACGGCGTGATCGACCCGGCCGATACTCGCCGGGTCCTGGGGCTGGCGCTGGCGCTGACCGGAAGTCAGGACAGCGCGGCCACCCGCTTCGGCATCTTTAGAATGTGAACCCATGGTGATACGGCGCCTGCTCATCGCCAATCGAGGCGAAATCGTCTGCCGCATCGCGCGCACCGCGCGGCGATTGGGCATCACCACGATCGCCGTCTACTCCGATGCCGATCGCAATGCGCGGCATGTGCGCCTCGCCGACGAGGCCTACTACCTGGGCGCCGCGCCGGCCGCCGAAAGCTATCTGGATATTGCCAAGGTGCTGGCGTTGGCTACGCGCGTGGGCGCTGATGCGGTGCATCCGGGCTATGGGTTTCTGTCGGAGAATGCGGGCTTCGCCCAAGCCTGTTCCGAGGCGGGCCTGGCGTTCATCGGGCCGCCCGCCGCCGCGATCACGGCCATGGGCTCCAAGAGCGCCTCCAAGGCGGCGATGGCCGCCGTCGGAGTTCCGGTCGCCCCCGGCTACCACGGCGCCGAACAGTCCATCGAGCGGTTGCGCGCCGAGGCCGAGCGCGTCGGCTTTCCGCTCATCATCAAGGCCAGCGCCGGAGGCGGTGGGAAAGGCATGCAGGTGGTGTGGTCGGCCGGGGAAGTGGCTGCGGCGATCGACTCGGCGCAGCGCCTCGCGCGCACCGCTTTCGCGGACGACCGCCTGCTGATGGAGCGCTACTATCCCAAGGCGCGCCATGTCGAGGTGCAGGTTTTCGCGGATTCGAAACGCGAGGTGGTGACGCTGTTCGATCGGGATTGCTCGGTGCAGCGGCGGCATCAAAAGATCATCGAGGAGGCGCCCGCGCCGGGCTTGCGCGCGGAGGTTCGCGCCGCAATGTCGCAGGCCGCCGTCACGGCCGCGCGCGCCGTGGGCTACGTGGGTGCGGGCACGGTGGAATTTCTGGTCGATGAGGCGCAGGGATTCTATTTCATGGAGATGAACACGCGGCTGCAGGTCGAGCATCCGGTGACCGAACTGATCACGGGCGTGGACCTGGTGGAGTGGCAGTTGCGCATCGCTCAAGGGGAGGACCTGCCGATGCGCCAGGAAGCAATCACGCTGCACGGAGCGGCGATCGAGGCGCGTCTGTACGCGGAGGATCCGGCGCACGGATATCTACCGAGCGTGGGCCGTATCGCGCATCTGCGCTGGCCAAGCCTGAGCGCGGATTTGCGGCTCGATAGCGGTGTCGATGCCGGCGATGAGGTATCGCCGTTCTACGATCCGCTGCTGGGCAAGCTGATTGCCTGGGGAGAATCGCGCAACGAGGCCTGTGACCGGCTGCGAGAGGCGCTGCTGGGGCTCGAACTCGTGGGCGTCGCCACCAATCGCGCGCTGCTGACCAGCGTGCTGGGCGATGCGCAGTTTCGAGGCGCCGCCGTGGCGACTGATTTTCTCGAACTGCGACGCGAGCATCTGGCGTTTGGCGAACCGCAGGCCACGCCGCAGGATTACGTGCTGGCGGCCATCTGGCATGCGACCCGCGCGACCGATCCTGCCTCCCTTTGGTCGGACAGCAGCGGCTGGCGTCTGGGTCACGCCGCGGGCTCAAGCTGGCGATTTGGCGACAAGACCGTGTCCGTCACGGCCACCGCCGCGCGCACCTTCTCGGCGCGGATCGCCGAACAGAGTTTCGCGGTGCGCCTGATCGAGCGCGGCAGCGACTCGCTGCAGGTGGAGTTGTCGGGCCAGGCGCAGCGGCTCTCTGTCCTGGAAACCGGCCCCGAGCTGCACCTGTTCCGCCGCGAGGGGCATGTGTCGCTGCGCCTGGCGCAAACCGAGGATGCGCTGCAGTCGAGTGCTCATGTGGATGAAGGGTCGCTGGTGACGCCGCTGCCGGGGACCATCGTCGCGGTGCACGTGAGCACCGGCCAAGCAGTGAAGCGCGGAGCTCCGCTGGTGACGGTCGAGGCGATGAAGATGGAGCACACCCTGACCGCGCCCGCCGCGGGAGTGGTTGCGCGCATTCACTTCGGGCTGTCGGATCGCGTGGCAGCAGGCGCAATCCTGGTGGAGCTAGGCCCGCTCGAGCCTTAAGCGGCTCCGGCCACTTGGGCGTCGGCGATCGCAACCGGCGGCAAGGTGACCTTGAAGCGAGTCTCGTGTCCCAGCAGGCTTGCCAGCGCAACTCTGCCGCCGGCTTCATGGATGTAGCGCCGCACCAGCGACATGCCGGTACCGTGCTTCGGGTCGCCGGGGGCATTCGCCAGGGTCGAGTAGGCGGACTTGAATATCAGCTTGATCAGCTGGCGATCGCGCATCTTGGCGGCGGCTTCCTCGGTGAGCAGGCCGCGCTGCACCGCGACCGCGCGGACCTGGTCCGGATCGATCCCGCGGCCGTCATCCTGGAAGTGCAGCTCGAAACTCTCGTCCGCCAGCGATTTGAATTCCAGGCGCAGGGTGCCATGCGCTTCCTTCGAAGCGGATTGGCGCTCCTCGGGCGCCTCGATGCCATGCATCACGGCATTGCGGATGAACTGGATGGCGATGTTCTTGACCGCCGCCTGATACGGCGCAGGCACCGCCTGCAGGCCCTCGCATTCCAGCACCACGCTCTTCGAGTATTCCTGCGCCATGTGCTCGGTGAGCACCATCAACGTGTTCTCCAGGCTTCCCGCCTGCGCTGGGCGCTGCGAGCCGCGCGCTGCCATGTCGGTGACGAATCGAGGCACATCGATGATCTGCGTGCCGTTGTCCGTCATGCGCGGTCCGGATTGAGGCGCATCGCCGCGCGCGGCCGGCCCGGCCTGCGCGGTGAGCGTGCGGACCTGGGCAAATTGCGTGTACAGCTGGTCGAGCTTCACCGCCAGCGGCAGGAAGTCGCTGCCGCTCAAGGTGTTTCGGTTGCGCAGCTCCTGCAGAGAATCCTCGAACGAGCGCGCCGCATTTTCCATGGCCGTGAGCTTGAGCGGCGCTGCATCCTTTCTGAGCCGGTCGACCTCTTCCAGGGTCTGCTCGAGCTTCTCACGAAAGGCGCTGTGTTCGCGCGCCGGTTTCTTCAACACCGAGTTGATCGCCTTCATCGAGGCGTCGGCTCGTTGCAGGAAACCGGCGAGGTGAGATCCGCCGTGCTGCATCACGCAGCGTAAAATCTCGGAGTGAGTCTGCAGTTGCGCCCGCAGGTCCTCCAGCTCGCGCGAGGATTGCACCCGCGTCGTGATGTCGGTAACGGTCACCAGCCAGGCGTAGGGCGCGAAGGATTCATCCATTGTGCAGAACTCGAAGGCGTAGTGCGCGCGGCTGCTGGATCCGTCCGGTTCATTCGGCAAGCGCAGTTCCACATCCTGCAGCACCTGCAAATCCTCGGCCGCTGCCTCAGGCTCGGGCCTAAACAGGCGCGTGGTCTGGGCGCGCACGGCGCTCAAGGTCTTTGCCGTGACCAGCGGGGCGAGCAATTTCTCGAAGGTCAAATCCTTGAATTCCTCGCGCCTGAACAGCGCGCCGAGGGATTGCGAGGCCTGCGGCAGCAAGCGGCCGCTGGAATCGAGAAACAGAATTCCCTGAGAGACGCTGCGCAGCAGTGCATCGCTGAGCCGTCCGCTGGCGGGGGCCGGTTCTGGCGCCTTGCGCTCCGGCCGCTTGAAGTTTATGAACATATTGACAGGGTGCCAAACCTCCGCTCACGGCGGATTGATGAGTGTCACAGCCTAAGGCGTTGGATTAATCGGGGCTTGCGGCCGCTGCGCCAATGTGACGCCCGTCACGAAAGGCTCAAGCCACGGCCGCGACCAGCGGCCCTAAGTCCGCCAGCAGCTCATCGGCAGAGGCATAGCGGCGATGCAGTTCCTTGGCCATCAGGCGATCGAGTAGTACCTGCTGGGCCGCGACCGGCGCAGGTAGGGTGGGTACGGGTGAACTGGCCTGCTGGGCCATGATGGCCATGGCACTGCGGCCGCTGTAGGGCTTCTGGCCGGTCAGCATCTCGTAGAACATGACGCCCAGGCTATACAGGTCGGTGCGCGCATCCACGCGCTGCCCCTGTGCCTGCTCGGGGCTGATGTAGTACGGCGAGCCGAGTACCTGGCCCGCGCTGGTGGTTCCAGCCTCCTCGATCGAGCGGCGCGCCAGGCCGAAGTCGATGAGCACGGGCGAATTGTCCTCGCGCAACATGACGTTGGCGGGCTTCAAGTCGCGGTGCAAAATTCCAAATACGTGAATCACGCGCAGCGCCTCGGCGATGGCGCGCAGGTAATACAGGCTTTCCTCGGTGCTCAAGGGATTGCGCAGGCGGTCGCGCAGGTCGCCGCAGGGAAAGTATTCCATTGCCAGATACAAATGCTGCGTCAGCGTGCCGTAGTCGTGAATCTCGGCAATCGAGCGGTGCGAGATGCTGGATATGATCTCGTATTCGCGCTGGAACCGCCCCGCGTCGTCCAGTTCGCGCGTGCTGCTGCCGCGATTCATGACCTTGAGCACCACATTGCGCCGCAGGCGTTCGCTTCTGGCGAGAAACACCGAGGAGAAATTGCTGGTGGCGATCTCCTTCAATATGGAGTAGCCGGGGACTTGGATGGCGGGGCCGTCGTCGCCGGATGTGGCGATGGCGGCGGAGGAAATGGCCGCGGCGCGGTGCCTGGCACAGGCATCGGTAATGACGCCCAGCAGCACCTCGCGCGTGATTCGCGCCAGCGGCACATAGTCCTTGGCGCCGCTCTTCATGGCGCGCACCGCGGACAGCTCATCGCCGTTTTCGGCCAGCAGCAGGCAGTACAGATTCGGGTGCGTGCGCTGCATCTTCATCATGTGATTGAGCACGGAATTCGCCCGGGGCTCATCGGCAAAGTCGGCCGGCAGGATGGCGGCATCCGGCTCGCGGGTTTCCAGGTAGCTGCTCAGCGCAGCCGATTGCCCGGCCGGCACGGTGGTCACCTCGGCGTCCGGCCAACGGCTGGTCACGTGGTGGGTCAGCCATTGCAGGCGTTTGGTGTCGCCACCCACCACCAGCAGGATTGGACCGGTCTCGTCTGCCATAGGGATCAAGCCGCAAAAGGGACATTCAGACTAGCCCTGCCGGTCCCTCCCTGCCCGTCGGGATTTCACATTTTCTGCGCCCGTGCAGCCAAATGGGGGTGGGGGGCTGGAAAATTGAAACCTATGACCCGATTGAGGGGTCGTAGAGCACGTCAGCCTTAACCTTCTTGAAGAGGACGAATTTCAATGGGTAGCATCAGAACCTGGTCGCTCGCGCTGGTCGCGGGCATCTTTGTGATGGTAGTCGCGCATCAGCGCTCCGATGCGCAGTCAAACCCGGCGGCGGCCGCGCCCGCCCCACTCGTGGCGACCGCCCCGGCCCCCGGGGCCGGCCGGGTCACGGGACTTCCGGATTTCTCCGATCTGGTTGCCGCCAATGGCGCAGCGGTGGTCAACATCAGCGTCACGGAAAAGGCCCACAAGGCCGCCGACGCGGATTCGGATGGGGCGGACGATCCGCTGTCTCAATTGTTCCGCCACTATCACGGAGCGAACCCTGAGCAAATGCCGCCCACCCACGGCATCGGCTCGGGCTTCATCGTGAGCCCCGATGGCTATGTGCTCACCAATGCGCATGTGGTCGCCGACGCCTCGGTGGTCACGGTCAAGCTCACCGACCGGCGTGAATTTACCGCCAAGGTGATCGGGGTCGACCGGCGCAGCGACATTGCGCTGATTAAGATCGCCGCGACCGGCCTGCCCACGGTGCGCGTCGGCGACTCCACGCATCTGCGACCGGGCCAATGGGTGGTTGCGATCGGCGCGCCGTTCGGCTTCGAAAACAGCGTCACGGCCGGCGTCGTCAGCGCCATCGGCCGTCCATTGCCGGATGAGAACGGCGGCGCGGGCTCCGACGTGCGCTTCATCCAGACGGATGCGGCCATCAATCCCGGCAACTCAGGCGGGCCGCTGTTCAATCTCGACGGCCAGGTGATTGGAATCAATTCACAAATCTTCAGCCGCACGGGTGGCTACATGGGCATGTCCTTTGCAATTCCCATCGACGTCGCGATGAACGTCAAAGAGCAGTTGATGACCAAGGGCAAGGTGAGCCGCAGCCGCATCGGCGTCGTGGTGCAGGACATCAATCAACAGCTGGCCCAGACCTTTGGGCTGGGCACGCCGCACGGCGCGCTCATCAGCGCCGTGGACCCGAAGGGCCCTGGGCAGGGCGCGGGCCTCAAGCCCGGCGATGTCATCGTCAGCGTGAATGGCCACAACATCGACCACTCCTGGGACCTGCCGGCCGCCATTGAAACATTGCCGCCCGGCACCTCGGCGACGCTCGGCATCTGGCGGGACCGCAAGACCACAGAGCTGGGCGTGAAAACCGTATTGCTCGACGATGAGCCCTCGCAGGTGGCGCGTGCGGCCGCCGGAGAGGACGGTGGGGGGCGTTTGGGCCTGGCGGTGCGGCCGCTGGCGCCAAATGAACAGCAGGAGCTGCACACCCGCGGGCACCTGGTAGTGGAGCAAGTGACCGGCCCCGCGCTGGCCGCAGGCCTGCGGGCCGGCGATGTGGTCTTGGGCGTCAACGGCGCCGGAGTGGGGACGGTGGCGGAACTGAAGCGAGAGGTCGCCAGGGCCGGCCACAGCGTGGCCTTGTTGATTCAGCGCGACGACGCGCAGATCTATATTCCCGTGGAGCTAGGATAGGATAAGTCGCCTCGGTTGTACTTGGCAGGCATATTCCTATCTAATCGCGCCCATGCAAGGCGCCGCTCCCCTATTTTCCAGCCTCGAAGCAGCCGCCGCCGGTAACCCGGCGGCGCTCTTCCTGCCGACCTCGCGCGCCGAAATGGATGCGCTCGGCTGGCAGCAGTGCGATGTCATCATCGTGACTGGCGATGCCTATGTGGACCATCCCAGCTTCGGCATGGCCATCATCGGCCGCGTCCTGCAGGCGCAGGGCTTCAAGGTCGGCATCATCGCGCAGCCCGATTGGCGCAGCACCCGCGACTTCGAGGCGCTGGGCGCGCCGCGGCTGTTCTTCGGCGTCACCGGCGGCAACATGGACTCGATGGTGAACCGCTACACCTCGGACCGGCGGGTGCGCAGCGACGATGCCTATACGCCGGGAGGCGCCGGCGGCCGGCGGCCCGATCGGTGCGTCATCGTGTACTCGCAGCGGCTGCGCGAGGTTTTCAAAAGCGTCCCCATCGTGGTCGGCGGCATCGAGGCCAGCCTGCGGCGCATTGCGCATTTCGATTATTGGTCCGAAACCGTTCGCCGCTCGGTGCTCGTGGATGCCAAGGCGGATCTCTTGGTGTATGGCAATGCCGAGCGACAGATCGGGGAGATTGCGCGGCGCCTGCATGAAGGCGCGGCGATCGGCGACATCACGGACATCCGCGGCACGGCCTTCCTGCGGCGCGGCCTGCCCGCCGATTGGGTGGAAATCGACTCCAGCGAAGTCGACACTCCCGGTCCCTTGAGCCCACCGGTGGACCCCTATGCCTCGGAGTCGGAGCGCCGCGGCGCGCAACCGCCTGCCGGCGCGGCCAACGTGGTCAAATTCTACCGCAAAGTCCCGAATGCGCAGCGTGAGCGCAGCGTGGTGCGCATACCCTCCTACGAGCAGGTGAGCGGCGATCCGGTGCTCTATGCCCATGCCTCGCGCATCCTGCATCTGGAGTCCAATCCCGGGAATGCGCGCGCGCTGGTGCAGCGGCATGGCACCTCGGACCTCTGGCTGAATCCGCCGCCGATTCCGTTGAGCACCGCGGAAATGGACTCCATTTATGAACTGCCCTATGCCCGGCGCCCGCATCCGGTGTACGGCAACGCGAAAATTCCGGCCTACCACATGATCCGGTTCTCCGTGTCCATTCAGCGCGGCTGCTTCGGCGGCTGCACCTTCTGCTCCATCACCGAGCACGAAGGGCGCATCATCCAGAGCCGCTCCGAGGATTCGGTGATTCGCGAAATCGAAACCATTCGCGATTCTGTGCCGGGCTTCACCGGCGTCATTTCGGATCTGGGCGGCCCGACGGCCAACATGTACCGATTGCACTGCAAGAGCCCGGCGATCGAGTCCGCATGCCGCCGCCCGTCCTGCGTGTTTCCCGGCGTATGCCCGAATCTCAACACCGATCATGCGCCGCTGATCAGTTTGTACCGGCGCGCGCGCTCTTTGAAGGGCGTCAAGAAAGTGTTGATCGCCTCGGGTGTGCGCTACGATCTTGCCATCGAGTCGCCCGAGTACGTGAAGGAACTCGCCACCCATCACACCGGCGGGTACTTGAAGATCGCCCCCGAGGCCATCGGCGATGGTCCCTTGAGCAAAATGATGAAGCCCGGTGTGGGCGCGTATTACCGATTCAAGGAGCTTTTCGATCGCTATTCGAAGCTGGCGGGCAAGGAGCAGTACCTGATCCCTTACTTCATCGCCGCCCACCCCGGCACGCGCGATGTGGATATGCTGGAGCTCGCGGTATGGCTGAAAAAGAATGGATTTCGCGCCGATCAGGTGCAGGCATTCCTGCCCTCGCCAATGGCAACGGCCACCGCCATGTACCATACCGGCAAGAATCCGCTCAAACGCATCACGCGCTCGAGCGAACAGGTGGTGATTCCGAAGGGCATCAAGGTGCGCCGCCTGCACAAGGCGTTTCTGCGCTATCACGATCCGGCGAACTGGCCGATATTGCGCGACGCCCTGAAGCGCATGGGACGCGCGGATCTGATCGGCAACGGCAAGCATCATTTGATCCCTGCCTACCAGCCGGTGGCGGGACGTGGTGCCCACGGCGCCGCCCCGCCGTTGCGCTTTCGAACCCAGCACACGGGTTTGCCGAAAAGCGGCAAGCCGCGAGCTTAAGCGCCGGCTCAGCCGGAATTGCTTGCTAGGGTCCCCGCGCTGCGATTAAAGTTCCGCACCGCAACGCCCGCGGGCGCGTGTGAATTATGCAGAAGTGGATCGTACATAAGTTCGGCGGCTCCAGCGTCGCCGACGCCGATTGTTTCCGCCGCGTTGCCGCTATCGTCGAGGCATCGGGGAACGCGCGCGAAGCCGTGGTGTTATCCGCATGCCGCGGTGTGACCGACGCGCTGCTGGAATTGGTGTCCCTGGCCGAACGGCCGGATGGGGATTTCACTGCGGCGGTCGAGGCGCTGAAGGTCAGGCACGCACGGCTTGCCGGCGAGCTGGTGTCCAGCGCCGCGCAGGCCCGTTACGTCGAGGCTCTGGAGCAGGATTGCCGGGATATTACCGGCATGTTGCAAACCGTGCGCCTGATCCGCTCCTCCACCTACTCCATGCGGGATGTGATTTCAGGCTACGGTGAGATCTGGTCGACGCGGTTATTCGCGCCCTTTGTGCGCGAGCGGGCGCGCCTCGCGGGCGAGGTCTTATGGATCGACGCCCGGCAGGTCATCATCGTCGAGTGGGGTCCCTTGGGGCCGACGGTCCAGTGGGCGGCGAGCGAGGAGAATTTGCGGCGGCTGGTTGCTTCCGATTTTACCGGGCGGCTGATCGTCACCGGCTTCGTGGCCACCACCACCAAGGGCAAGCAGACAACGCTCGGGCGCAACGGCAGCGATTTCTCCGGGTCCATATTCGGCGCTCTGCTCGAAGCATCGCAGATCATTATTTGGACCGACGTCGACGGCGTGCTCTCGGCCGACCCGAAATTGGTGCCGAATGCGCAGGTCATCGACCAGCTCTCGTACAACGAGGCCATGGAGCTGGCCTACTTCGGCGCCAAGGTCATCCACCCCCAGACCATGGAGCCGGCGGTCGCCCGCGACATTCCGATCTACATTCGCAATACCTTCGCGCCGCACAAGCCCGGCACCCTGATTTGCGCGAACCCAGTGTCGGCGCTGCGGGTCAAGGGCATCACCACCATCGATCCGGTCGCTCTGGTGAATCTCGAGGGCGCGGGCATGATCGGAGTGCCGGGCACGGCGCATCGCTTGTTCGGCGCGCTGCACGATGCCGGAATCTCGGTGATCCTGATCTCGCAGGGCAGTTCCGAGCACTCCATCTGCTTCGCCATTCCGCAAGCCCAGGCGGGGCGCGCGGAGGAGGCGGTGCGCCGCGCCTTCGACACGGAATTGCGCGACGGCCAGATACAGCATGTGGATGTGGGCCTGGGGTTGAGCATTCTGGCGGTGGTCGGCGACGGCATGGCGGGCGCTCATGGCGTGGCCGCGAACGTGTTTAATTCCCTGGGGGCAGCCTCGATCAGCGTGCGGGCGATCGCGCAAGGCGCCTCGGAGCGCAATATTTCCGTGGTCGTGGAGGGCAAGTCCGCCGGCAAGGCACTGCGTGCCGTACATGCGGCGTTCTACCTTTCGCCCAATACGCTGTCCATCGGCCTGATCGGCCCCGGCACGGTCGGCCGGGTGCTGCTCGCGCAGATGGCGAGCCAGATCGCGCGCCTGCGCGCCCTGAATCTGGACCTGCGCGTGCGCGGCATCATGACCTCGACACGGATGTTGCTCGAGGAGACCAGCGTCGATCTCGACCATTGGGCCGAGAGGCTCGCCGCGTCCGGGCAGCCGGCCGACCTGGAGAAGTTCACCGCGCACCTGCAAGCCGATTACATTCCGCACACGGTGATGATCGATTGCACGGCGAGCGCCGACATCGCCCTTAAGTACCGCGATTGGCTGGCTCGGGGCATTCACGTGGTGACGCCGAATAAGAAGGCCAACAGCGGACCCATGCCCTATTACCGGGCACTGCAGGAGGCCAAACGCGCTGCGGGCACGCATTATCTCTACGAGGCCACCGTAGGCGCCGGACTGCCGGTCATTCATACCTTGCGCGACCTGCGCAGCACGGGTGATGAGGTGACGAGTGTCGAGGGCGTCTTTTCGGGGACGTTGGCCTATCTATTCAACGTTTTCGACGGCCGCGAATCCTTCTCCTCCATCGTGCACGCGGCGAAGCAAAAGGGCTATACCGAGCCGGATCCGCGCGATGACCTATCCGGCATGGATGTTGCTCGCAAGCTCATCATCCTGGCGCGAGAGATGGGATTGGCCCTGGAGATGTCGGACGTGAAGGTGGTCGGGCTGGTGCCGGCTGCGCTGCAGAAGTGCGGCATCGCCGAGTTCATGGAGCGGCTTGTGGAGTTCGATGCCATGATGATGGCGGCATTGACGGAGGCCAAGCGGCAGAATCAGGTGCTGCGCTATGTTGGCCGGATCGACGGCGGCAAGGCGACGGTCGAATTGACGCGCCTGGATGCGAAGCATCCGTTCGCCAATATGGCGCTCACCGACAATGTGGTGCGCTTCGCGACGCGCCGCTATTGCGACAATCCTCTGATCGTGCAGGGGCCGGGCGCCGGTCCCGAAGTGACTGCCGGCGGCGTATTCTCGGATCTGCTGCGACTCTCGGCGTATCTTGGCGCCCACATATGAGCCGTCACTTAAAGGAACCGCCGTGCTGACTGATGTGACCGCCTTCGCCCCCGGCACCGTCGCCAACGTAGGCATCGGCTTCGATATTCTCGGCCATACCGTGGAGGCGGTGGGCGACCGCGTGCGCCTGCGCAGAATCGCCGAACCCATCGTGCGCATCAGTTCCATCAGCGGAATCGCGGGGGACTTGCCCGTGGAGCCGCGGCACAACACGGCGGGACGCGCCGTGCAAGCTCTGCACGAGGCGCTCGGCTTGGACTTTGGATTCGAGATGGACATCGACAAGGGCATCCCCTTGGGATCGGGGCTGGGGGGATCGGCGGCCTCCGCCGTCGCGGCGGTGGTGGCGGCGAATGCGCTGCTGTGCAAGCCGATACCGCCATTGGAATTGCTCAAGTTCGCCATGCAAGGGGAGATTGTGGCGAGCGGCGCCGCACACATCGACAACATCGCCCCCTGTCTTTTCGGCGGCTTGGTGCTCACGGTGGGAATCGACCAGCCGCGCGTGAAGCAAATCCCCGTGCCCCACTCGGTGCGCTGCGTGTTGGTTCACCCGCACATGTATCTGGGCACGCGCGAGGCGCGCGCCATCTTGAACAGCAGCGTCACGCGCTCGGATTTCGTCTGGCAGACGGCGAATCTCGCCGGCTTCATCAGCGGCTGCTACTCGAACGATCTGGACATGATTCGCGACGCATTCAACGATGTGATCATTGAACCGCAGCGCCACTCGTTGATCCCGGGCTTCAAGGATGTGCAGAGCGCCGCCATGTCGGCCGGCGCCTTGGGCTGTTCGATCTCGGGCGCCGGTCCGACGATTTTCGCCTGGTCCGAGGTGCAGCACGCCGAGGCGGTGCGCGGCGCCATGGTGGCGGCGTTCGTGCCGCATGGGCTGCAATCGGATAGCTGGATTTCCACCATAGAGCATTACGGCGCTCGCGTGGTGAAGGCCTGATGGCGCAATTGCGGTTTGCGAGTTCGCGCGGCTCCGCGCCGCCGGTCACTTTGAGCGAGGCGATCAGGCAGGGGCTCGCCCCGGACGGCGGCCTGTATCTACCGACGCGGCTGCCGACCGTGGAGCTTGCATCGGTTCCCGCGACTTCAAGGCTTGCGCAGGTTGCGCGCGTTGCATTGAGCGGATTCTACGAGGGCGACGCCTTGCTCCCCCATCTCGGGCGCATCGCCGAGGCGGCGCTCGACATTCCGGCGCCGACCACGGCGGTCGCCGCGGCCAAAGATCCGCTGTACGTGCTCGAGCTATTTCATGGGCCCACGGCCGCCTTCAAGGACTTTGGCGCGCGATTCCTGGCCGAAACCCTGCAGGAACTGGAGAGCGGCGGCGCGCGGCCGCTGACCCTGCTGGTTGCCACCTCGGGCGACACGGGCGGCGCAGTTGCGGCCGCCTTCCATCGGCGTCCCTGGGTCAGGGTCGTCATCCTCTACCCGCGCGGCCTGGTCAGTCCCCGCCAGGAGCAGCAGCTGACCTGCTGGGGCGACAACGTGACCTCGCTGCGCATCGACGGCAGCTTCGATGACTGCCAGCGCTTGGTGAAGGAGGCTTTCGTCGACGAGAACTTGAGCCGCGCGCACCGCTTCAGTTCCGCCAACAGCATCAACATCGGCCGGCTGCTGCCGCAGATGGTGTATTACGTCGCGTCCAGTCTCGATATCGAGAGGCGCACGGGCGCGCGCGCCTCGTACATCATTCCCTCGGGAAATCTTGGCAATG